>Ga0136643_10020160_pt1 | contig 10085 bp, 8 predicted proteins | sample TergutLab28metaG_FD_96883 | JGI IMG/M metagenome (GOLD analysis project Ga0136643, IMG submission 96883) | Labiotermes labralis P1 segment gut microbial communities from Petit-Saut dam, French Guiana - Lab288 P1 (version 3) (version 3) | ecosystem: Host-associated > Arthropoda: Insects >... | reverse complement strand
TTCGAGAGGGTGGAAGAGTTTAAATATTTGGGAACAACTTTAACAAATCAAAATTCTATTGCGGAAGAAATTAAGAGCAGATTGAGGTTAGGAAATGCTTGCTGTCATTCGGTGCAGAATCTTGTGTCTTCCAGGTCATGCTTATTCAGCACCATGCCATAAAGTTATATGAGGGTTTAAAGTATGTCTGCACGCATTCTTCACCTTTCTGTTCGCTGTAACTGCGCGAGGATGTACATCCAGTACCACTGAACAGTAGGCTGAATGTAACCCAAAGCCTGTCTGGACCCTTTGATGGGAAGAAGAGTTTCTTTAACAAAAAATCCATACAGTACTTATTCATATCTTTTTACACACGGCAACGAATGTTCTGAATTCATTAAAAAAAACTGTCCAGCAAAACAATGTTCATCCTTTCAAGATGGACTTAAGAATTTGTAGTCAAATTTAAAAAATGTTTTATTATTTGCTTATCTGTGATATATGGAAGACTGAAGTAACATTTATGTTCCTGATTTCACTGAAAATAACTACCACATCGCGTATGAATTTTTATTGCAAAGAGATTTACTAACTGAATTTCATGTTTGTGTAACCGTGCACCATTAATATAATAATATAAACAGCCAACTAAATGCAAAAGTAATCATTTTATTATTAATAATTTCAATCAGCTCAACATGTTTCGGGCGATAATTTCGCCCATCCTCAGGAGCACTAGACTGTCTTTACAGCTTGTGGTATAAAGCACGGACCATGCTATCTGCTGGTGACCAGGAGGAAAGTGGAACTGGTTCCAGTTCCACCTCTTCTTGGTCACCAGCAGGCACCACCACAAGCTGTAAACACAGTCTAGTGCTCCTGAGGATGGGCGAAATTATCGCCCAAAACATGTTGAGCTGATAGAAATTATTAATAATAAAATTATTATTGTTGCTTCTAGTTGGCTCTTTATATTATAGAGATTTACTAGGGTTAGGTTTAGACACTGAACTCAGTTCTTGCTTTAAAACTGAAATGTGCGTTTCCTTAAATATGGGTCTCAACGTACTTCGTTTCTCTATTATACGAAGTAGAATCAAATACAGAAATACTGTCAACATAGGGAAAAAATTTTATAGGCTTCTAAAAATCATCAGATACTATTTGAAGTCAGTAAGTAACTGATGTGGCATCTCACCATCTATGTCACATTGTGTAACTTTATAGTAACAAGAAATGTTTACCTTAAAGAACGTTTACCAGAAAATTCCATATCATTTGTAAATTAAGAGTGCTTTCTGATTCAAAGTCTGTGTAAGAAAGCAAATAAACCAGATATTTTACTAAAACCACGGAGCAGAGTCGCTTAGTTGATAAATCTTTCAACGGCTACTATTAAATTAATTACCGGCTACATAACCGTTGGCCATTGGGGCCTATCTTGGACCTGTTGAATCGATATGAGTCTTGAAATTTTCGTGGTAAATGAATTCAATGATATTTTCTCTGGCAGACAGCTGCGTCAGGATGTGAAGTTAGCACCAAAACTGATGATTCATGAGTCATCAGTTTGGGTGCTACCAAACCATCAGCAAACCCTGAAGATGGGGACGGAGTTAGTTCCCGAATTGTCGAAAAACTTTCACATCTTGACGCTACTGTCTGCCCGTAAAAATTTCTGTTGAATTGAATCTACTCTTCCTCATTATATATCTTAAAGATACGCATTACTATTATTCTTCCATCCATACACATGCCTCGGAAACAATTCTTCCCTTCAGAATATACTATAATATTGTACGGATTCTCCACAAGGATAAAAGAAAATATAGGTGCAGTTTCGATTCCAATATACATGTATACTCGTATATCTGTGCGTATGGGAAGGAGAGAACACGGCAGTGTGGAGACGAAGATGACGACTTACAGCAACTCTTCAAACACCTGTTATTTCTCAGTTATGACCACCTACATATGGAATCACTCTACAAGTAACGTATGTAATACTGCATTACAATAACACACATGATTCTCTCCTAAGTTTAATTTGTTACAAAGTGTAATAAAATTAATATAATATATTTACCTTGCACAATTATCGAATAAAACTACAAGAAAATAGTCCTTGCATGAGTGACTGCCATCGTGTGAAATAATTTATTTCAAGACAAATCATTACAATTACCTGCAGCTACTGCTTTCAGTAATGACTGCGATCGAAAGAATTCAACCTTCCAGTAGTGACGAGCACTGACTGCAAACATTTATTTAAAGAGAAAGTATTATTTTTTTTAAAATTTCCTTGAAAACTGTTTATTATTTTGCATCAACTCTTCAATAAAAAAATATTATTTTTATTTACACAACAATGGCTCCTACGAATCACTATTTACTCGCATGTACAACGGTGCCTTTCAGAAGTAACTGCAACATTTCCTTTAACCTTTTGATGCCTAATGTCAACTATAGTGGTCGTACCGCACCGCTAACCTCTAAAGTTGCATTTAAATATTTATTCAAATATATAGGTACTGAATATTTTAAACATGGCATTTACTCTCCGTTTCTTTCTCTTCAAAATGCAGTTCGTTTCATAATTCTAACATATTTGGTTCCTGTATTATTCACATTTTATATACAGGATGTGCTAAAATTAAAAAAATAATTCCGGCGCCAAAAGGTTAAATAATGCATATTGAAAATTTATCTGTAACATTTCTTCAAGAGAGGCTACTTAATGTGTGTCTGCAACAGTTCCGTTTAGGATTAAGCATTTGTCAGTTATTACAACATCATTTAATGAGTGGCTACAACAATTGAACAAAAATAGTTCCACTAGTTAGGCTAACTTTTTATTTTTACAATAGCAAAATTAACAGCCAGAGAGGGGCTTCGCAGCACCACGACGTATATATTTAATCTTCTGATCGACCAGTAATACCAAAGCACGCCCTAATATTATTAAGCAACAAAGTGCATGTAAAGCTCTCCAAGTAATCTGTAGCGCCTTCCTCCTCTATTTACCCTAATGGCGTACTATAAAAGCCTCTTTCCTATCTAATGCTTATGTCACGTGTGGCTAGCCAATAATATTACAGAGAAACAAGAATCAGGGTCCCGTCTTGCTTTGCGGCGTCGTTCTAAATGAGACTTTAACAACCGGAGGTTTTTCCGAGGAAAATAATACCTCCCTTCTCTCTTCCCACGTGACTCCCACTTCTGAACTCTTCATTGGAGCCCGAGGGAGTATTCAGGACTGTAAAACTCTTCCTCGTGTGGGACAAAAATTTCTCTCATGATGGAATATGTCAACTTAATGGGTCAGAGACACACGTGACACTGTGATAAGCGGACAAAAGAGTCAAGAAGCACTCGTAAATGTTCGGACACGCATCCAATTAATGTCGGCGTTCTAGCTGATAAATTAGCAACGTGATGTTGTGTACATATGCACTTTCAATTACTGAATATGAACAAATATTTAGGCTTGAATGAGTCTATGGGTAGCAAAATCTTAGATTTTTTCCTAATATCATAAAACCCTCTCTCGTTTCACTTTATTTAAATCCCCGGGGATTTTCATAAAACGAGCTACAAACTTTTTTTCTACTCTGAGTCACTTTAACACAATCAGCGTCCTCATTCTTTACAATTTAGGAAACATTTTAATAATATCCTCCAAGTGTACTTATTTCTTCTATGTCATTTCCTCCTTTCTTGCCTTTCCACCGAAGAGTTTTTCTTAATTTCTCATGCAGAACGGTATCACATACAAGCGCCTTAAATTTACAATTATGACATTTGACAAAGAATACAAGTTACGAAATTTTATAGTGCATAAATTTCTCTATCTATTTTATTTTATTCCTCTTAAGGCCTCAGATACGTCTCACTACAATGTTCTTATCAGCAACCAATAACATTCCTTTTTTAACAGCCCTTAAGTAATTTAAAAATTAACACACCAATACATGAAATACCACAGTAAAACCCTGAAGCTTATATTCAAAACTCGGTTGATTTAATAAATGTCACGTGAAAATATCAGGACATCATCAGGGATTTAAAATAAAACAGTGTAAAATAAACTGTCAAGGTCAACATACGGCCAAGATAGCCCAGCCGATATAGCGATTCGCTATGGGCTGGACAGCACGGGGATCGTATCCCGGTGGGGTGGGGGGTGGGGGTGGGGAGCGCGATTTTCCACACCCGTCCAGACCGGCCCTGGGTCCCACATAGCCTCCTGTACATTGGGTACCGGTTCCCTTTCCCGGGGGTAAATCCCGGGGTGTGGCATTGACCACACACCCTCATCTAGCGCCGAGATTAAGGCAAGAGTACAGCTATACTTCTACTCACCCTCTGGGCCTTCACAGTCTGTTCTATGGTAAACTTTACCTTAACCACGATCAACATATTTACCTCACCGTATAATTCTACTACTACACATATTCTCACACTAACTAACTAACTATCTATCTAACTAACCAACCAACTAAGTAAGGGAATCTATGGTGCGGTATTCAGTTAGTTTCTCAAATAATCAAGAAATTCCCCGTATTTCGTGTAAACTAAAAGTTCACTACCACATTCACACGTGCCCGCCATCTATCCTTGGGCCAGATAAATACTGTCCAGCCCCCCATTCCACTTCTTGAAATCCATTTTAATATTATCCGCCTTTCCTACGTCTAGGTTTTCAAAGTGGTAGCCGTTCCTCCCGTCTTCCCACCCAAGCCATTTATGAGCTCCCTGAAGCTCGAAACATGTAGAGTGAAGGACGACTAACCGTGAAATAAAGGATAGTCCAGAAGTGTCATCTTGTTGGTGTTTATTTTGGAACAATTTATGCACCTCTCCTTTCTCCCATACTTGTCACATTCCCCGTCCATTTCATTCTTCTTGATTTGATCACCCGAATATTTGGTGAGGAACACAGATCACAAAGCTCTTCATTATGTAACTTTCTCCACTAGCCCGTTACCTCTTCTCTCTTCGGCCCAAATACGTTTCACAGCACCCCATTCTCACACATGTTTAGCCTATGTTTCTTCCTGAATATGAGAGACAAAATTTCAGACCCGTACCGTGCAACAGGCAAAATTACAATTGTGCATTATTCTGACACTGCTGATATAAGAATGCAACTTGAGTGCACGTGTACTTCACATCACTCTCTCTCCTGTTTCCGTACACAGTGCACCTCCTGCTGTAAATCTGCTGCTAATACCATCATACAATCTGGACCTAACTTTTCCCTGGGACTTATACCACTCCGCAGCGCAACATTTCCCTGAGTAGAGGTAGCAGGAGGTTTTTTGAAATTTTACTCGATCCCGTCCACATTCAAGATGAACCGAATTCATAATTTTGATGTCTTTTTTCTTTTCGGTCGGGGGGGGGGGGGGGACAAGAAGGGGAGAGACTGCACGGTCAGACATTCTGACCAGTAAGTCGTAACAGGCTTGCAGAGAAAGAGATAACACGAACATTCAAGAAATAAAAATAAAACAAGATATAAAAAAATATGTGAAAGAAAATCTTGTACAGGCCTGTAGCAATCCATCACGTGCCACATGGGCTGTCTCTGTCCAACAGTTCATTGCTGCACGCTTACATGCTTGGCAAATTATTCTTTTAGTTGCTGAATAATTCAATGCTGCTTTGTAGTTGTTATACGTATATAAATTACTGGCTAATGGCATTACTCTAAACATAATAATGCAATTTAAAACTATATTCATGTACTTATTTATTTATTGTTAATTGTCACTACTTTCCATTGTTAAGGGGTAGAACTTCAAAGAGTAGGATTAGTAACATTTAATTGTAAAGTATTTGAAAGGACGCATGCGTTTCCCCATTTGAGACGAGATCCCAGTGCTTTCTTGGACGGAATGGCAAACCATGGAAGTTCCCCCCCTCCTCCTCTCCGTGGCGCTGCGGTCCATCGCGGGCCATGGCCTCCTAATTCTTGAGGTTTCTTGATCACACAAAATGACGCAACACAGTCGGTAGGACTCCTCTGGACGAGTGATCAGCTCGTCGCAGAGACCTCTACCTGACAACACACAACACTCACAACAGAAAAACATCCATGCCCCTGTGGGATTCGAAACCACGATCTCAGCAGCCGAGCCCCCGCAAACCTACGCCTTAGACGGCGCAGCTATTGGGACCGCCAAAACATGGAAGTACCTTTCACAATAAATGGTACAGTTTGGGTTTCGCACACGTGACCCGCTTAGTATCAAACACAAATATTATCCATTCGAGAGCCATATTTGATGAAAGTCCTTGAACTTGTCACGTTTATTATTATGGTAACTGGGGTTACTGTTTCCGTTAAGACGTAATCTTTAAAACAATTATCATATTCTGCAAGAAATTCTTTGGTCTCTAAATGTTTAATAATATACAGGGTGATTAAAATGTAACTGGACACTTTGAAAAATTTTGGTAAACACTTGTGCCCCCGTGGTGGATGAAACTTGAACACATTTCAAGTGACAAAATAGGCTGGAAAAATTGTGGGCAGGTTTACAATTTGGTGCATACTAGACGTTCATATGGTACTTAGTTACTGAGTCGTAACTTTTTGACAGTATTCTTTTTCTACTCTCTCTTTAATTTTTCTTATTCAGAAAGGTATAAAACGCTTTTATTTAACTCTCCAAGTTATTGGGTACTTAAGTTAAACAAAACTACTTTTTCCTTGTTATTTAGCCGCTTAAATCTACCACATTGTTCGTACATCCGTGATTTTTTTTTTTTTAATTTTGGAGACGAAAACGTAAACCAAAGGGGAAGATTTGGATGGTAATAAAAACTATTTTCTGCGATACTGTCGTGTAGTTTGGTAAATAACAACTAACTTGATGAGGCAGCAAAGAATCTGGAAATTCAAATAGCTCTTTAATTTACCAGTCTAAATGATATCGCCTCCAGACAGGTAAAAGTCACCAAAGAACTTGCTGTGAAGGCACAGAAAATTAGAGCTCTGCTGTTTCTTTAAGCTCAGACTCAGTTGGGGTTGTTGCTAACACCACGCCCCGGTCGCATTTCACCCGGTAAAAACCCGGTACCCATTGTATAGGAGGCTGGGTGGGTTCCGGGGCCTGTCTGGACGGGTGCGGAAAATCTCGACACCAAGGGGATTTGATTCAAGATCCGTCAAGTCCGTAGCGAGTATTTATAAGGACTACGCTCTCCAGACCCTTTAACGTCACTTCCAGTAACACTTTAATCCAGATAGGCTAATTATTTGTGTACAAAACTAAATTCTTACTATATTATTTTGACAATCTAATCTTACTATATTGGTTTAACAATCTAATAAAGAAATATATTTTATATTACAGACATGCTGCCACAACACCGAGTTAATATGAGGAACTTAATCATTGAGTGTTTTTAATAATGTGATTTTAGCAAGGAACAGTTTAGCTCCCTGAAGATGATCTTGGGATCGAAACATGTTGGAGCGATTTTAAATGTTTTAACGTAAAAAAATTATATGTATGTGCATTAGTTGGTGTGCTAACTAAATGATTCTACGAAATGCACGTTGCAACGATGAAGACTTTAATTTAAATTGAAGACTGAAAAATTTATGGAAATATTCAACCATAAGAATAGATACAGAGTTATACATAACAAGGTTAGGTTCTAGGCTTAAAACTCTAAACGTTTTGATTTGTGCAGGTCATTTACATTAGTACTGTTAAATTAATGAAAACTGGATGACTATGATGGGCTAGGTATGTGCTATATTGGGAAACACAAATGTATGCAGAATTTTCGATGCGAGAAATATTATGGAAACATGTGGATGGAACTAGTCCAAGATCGTCTGAAATGACAGTTAAGAAAATGAAAGTCACAAGGAAGTTCAGAAAAGTGATGCTTTTAACAGAAAGGGACAGAGCCTTTTGTGAAATTACATTTACTTCAGTTAACAAAGGAGTACTTGGAGTTTTATTTAACTTGAAAGATATATTGCAGTGCTACAAGATTCAACCACTGACGGTTGCAATTCAGACCACCCCACCAAACCGCCACATTCTGAATTTAATCCTTTACCTGCTAATGTGGAGACTATGGTGATCTCCGAATAATGTTAGCAGATGGTAGATGTGATTTAACTCGGCGTTTAAAGGGTTAAAATAGTTTTCAATGCTGCCATCTACGCCCAGGCCTTCCAAGTGATCCTTTTCCTTCAGATTTTAAAACAAAATTTAATGAGCAATTTTGTATCCGCCACGTTTACCGCATGTCTTGCCAAAACCGTGGCTCTGATATGATTACTAAAATAATACATGATAATAAGTAAAATTTCTGAAGCTTCTCGCTACGCATATCTTCCAATTATTCATGACTCCTCTTGGCCCCAAATATTTTTCTGATCCTTTGTTTCTCACAAATAGGGGGCTTGTGAAATTCGTTTAGGGGGAATAAAAAAACGAAATTTCATTTCCAGAGATACCAGATGAGGTCAGTGTTTTCTCTGTTCTAATAACCAATTTTTAAGCGCGTTAGCAAAATTGCGAAGGCGAGTACTAGCTTTGCTTTGTCTGCCGTCTTTCTGTACTTCCGTTGGTTCGCATTGAACAACTCGAATCCCACTGGACAAATTTTCATAAAATTTCACATTTGAGGATTTTCCGAAAATCTGTTGAGAAAATTCAAGTTTCATTAAAATCTGACAACAACAGGTACCTTACATGAACGCCTATACACCGACATTTATGATAATATCTCGCTGATTTATTCTTAGAGTAAGCAGCTTTTCAAAGTTGTAAAGACAATCACAACGCAATCGTATATTCAATAAATTGCTTCCGAAAATCGTGCAGTGTATCAGATATAGAGTCAGACAGGAAACAGCTGAAAACATAATGACACGCATGTGCTTTACATGCTGGATAACTGATGCTACAAACGTACACTCAGAATGTGTAATACTTCTTGCTTTTATAATGTAACAATGGTTACACGATTGTGCCTCAGTGTTACCTTTACACATACATTGCCACTCTTCTTTCGTTAATAATAATAATAATAATAATAAAGATTGAACACTGAAACTAACGATATAAGCACCATGAATAGTAACAACAAAATAGCTGCAAACTGTATTCCTAGGGATATAGTTTGTATCAGAAATATAAGCATAAATACCCTGCATAAAGGAGATGATGATGATGATACTAATAATAATAATAATAATAACCATAATTTACGTACCGTTGAAATTTCAAACGGAAACTCCGAATATTGTCTTTTGTAGTTTTAATTTCCACCCTAACCCATCCATTAATGCACTCTCATAAGTTACAATCCTTCATGGGCACTACGCAACCACAGTTTCACATATATACAAGCCACTGTTACTTGCAGTTACTTTCTTATAGCAAAGGTCGATTCTACAATACCGACATGAGCATAGGTACCCCTCGACTTCATAATTATGAATTGATTGTAAAAATAGTAGTAACTGAGAAATTGAAGATTTTCTACTCCGCTGATGATATTTAGCAATTCAGGGTACTAACAACCCAGTTCTCAGCCTGTGTAGTACAAATCTGAATGATAATATCTCTATAGAGGAATCACCGTCAGCGACTGTCTGTCTGTAATGGCGCTGGACGCAGATGCTGCTAAACCTTGTGAGCGACAGTAAGACATAGTGGGAATATTAACAGAACTGAAGGCAGGCTGCTGGTGGGTACGTAACTGTAATGTCAAATGGCACGTTTCTCATATCACAGCAGTCTGCAGACGCCGCTGCCAAAGCACGATGCTATAGACGTTTAATTTGACACGCTTCATGCATCTTGTAAACCCTACACACCTCCGCCATATAATAGAAAAATCAGAAATATTACATGTAAATATCTGCGGTTTGCATGGGTCACACCAAAGGCCAAACCAAAGGACACTAATGATAGCCCGCTATTACCTGGCCATTTGTTTTCTTCTTATAATAAAACCAACTAGATGCATTAATTTCTCAAATTTATTTTTGGAATAAAACTCTACATGTTTCGGACAGTTCCTCTGTCCATCATCAGGAGTTTTTCGCTGTACACACAGCAATG
>Ga0136643_10020158_pt1 | contig 10085 bp, 4 predicted proteins | sample TergutLab28metaG_FD_96883 | JGI IMG/M metagenome (GOLD analysis project Ga0136643, IMG submission 96883) | Labiotermes labralis P1 segment gut microbial communities from Petit-Saut dam, French Guiana - Lab288 P1 (version 3) (version 3) | ecosystem: Host-associated > Arthropoda: Insects >... | reverse complement strand
TTGAGGCTTGTCAGAAGTGTGGTCGGAGAAACAAGGGGTTAAGTGAGGCTTGTCATTAGAGTTACTGGACTATTGACGAGTTATTTGAGGCTTGTCAGAAGTGTGGTCGGAGAAATAAGGGGTTAAGTGAGGTTTGTCATTAGAGTTACTGGACTACTGACGAGTTATTTGAGGCTTGTCAGAAGTGTGGTCGGAGAAACAAGGGGTTAAGTGAGGCTTGTCATTAGAGTTACTGGACTATTGACGAGTTATTTGAGGCTTGTCAGAAGTGTGGTCGGAGAAACAAGGGGTTAAGTGAGGCTTGTCGTTAGAGTTACTGGACTATTGACGAGTTATTTGAGCCTTGTCAGAAGTGTGGTCGGAGAAACAAGGGGTTAAGTGAGGCTTGTCATTAGAGTTACTGGACTACTCAGGAGTTAAGTGAAGCTATTCTGGAGTAATTGCAAATCTACGAGTAAGACGAGGCTGAAACAGGAATAAGGCGAGATCTGCACGTACAGTACACTGATATACGAGCAATTTCTGAGAGGCTACTATGGGGTAAGGTTGGGAGTTGCGTGAGACTTTCATGTAGCAGACTGTCGATGGTGTTATGTGAATTTCTGCTAAAGACAGAATCGGTGGATAGCTTACATGATTGACATTAGGCTTGTGTATAACGTACTGCCTATGTACTTGCAAGAATAAAATGGAAAACCTAGTCGACCCCTACAGGGTAGTGTCATTTTAGGTCGACATAGTCATAGTCCACAATTTCCTCCCTCGTCTTTCCCCACAGTTACGAACGGGCTGTAGCGAATGTAGAGATAATAATGGCGACAACGTAACCGCAATAAAATTAATAAGAGAAGTGTGTAATATAGCTAAGTCCTCTGCGAATTTTAGTAATTCTAAAATTTAAAACCGATATCCTTTAAACGTAATGACTGATGAGGAATCATTTAATCTAACACTACGAAGCAAAATCAGGTAATGTCTCTAAGGCTACTCTCAGAGGGGAACATAAAATGCAGGCTCTTGCTGTTGCTTTGAATCTGATATAACTACCAAATGACAGTGGCAATCGAAGGCAGTCCCAGGTGACCAGGACGCCAATCATCAATCACGTCTCCCTTACAAACTCTAAGGGGTCATCAGAGTTCTTTATTATAAATATCGACAACTCAAAGCAACTAAGTACGTCTTACAATCCACTGCGCAAAACATGCCATATAAAACATGGAAGACTGCGTCAGAAATTGTATATGCAGCCAACACAGGCGTAAGGAAGGCTTACTGGTTCAAAGACATATGCAATTACCATCTCACGTGCAGTTGTCTCAAGATGCGAGGGGATAAAGGGGGTACAAAGCGTAAGGAGGTATTATATGGGTAGAAATTTTTTTATACAAAGCAAACCAAACCGATTCAGATTTCTGTCTGTTCTGTGTTTGGTTTCTTCCTGTAACCCTTCCCTGATCCTGGGTAAGCCGATCAGTCTCTTGGCCAGTATCTACCTATCTGTCTGTAAATCTCTGCTATCTATCTATCCATCTATCCATCCATCCACCCACCCACCCATCTATCTATCTATCTATCTATGTATCTATCGATATATCTATCTACCTGTCTGTCAATTTGTCTGTATATCAAATGTATATCTTATTCCATGTCTACATCTATATCCATCTACGTACCTAACCTAACAGATTCCGCATATTATACTGTGTACATCATAAGTTCACCACTTTTCTTTCTGTGAAAGATGTAAGGCAGTGTAGGGAAAGAATGGTTCATAAAACAAACACGTAACAAGAATTAGTTCATAATAAACTGCACAGGGTTTTGTGCACTACAAGACGCCATATCGAACCTAAGCAGTAGAACAGTTCCAGCTATTGATGGACGGAAGGCGAAACGAGAAGAACGGAGCAAAGACAGGTAGATTATTGGACAAGTTGCTGGAGGATGAAAACAGGGAAATGAGGAAGGAAACTCGTCCAGCTGAGACTTTTATCAAATTGAACTGGGTATTATACTTGGATCCGAGTGTACAGCTACTTCTCTGAACCATGGATATTTGCAACTAAAGACTGCAGAGACCCGAACAGATCCAAATATAGAATGGCAGTAAGGCATGAGAGCAGCGTGTGAGATTGTGTATGCTCCATACTGTACATTACGTCACTGGGACATGACGTTGGTGAACCACACGATAAATGGCATTTCACAGCCGTGGGTTGAAATAATCTAAATAATAATAATAATATAAATTATGAATCAATTAATGTACACAATTCACAACGCACAGATTAGGCCCGCCTACACTAATTATGTTGCATAAAAACACGAAGTTTCAAATGACCATCATGATATCAATAATATTAACAGGAAAAACATGTTTAGTCCTGTACCTGTCGATAAATATATGGCCTGGACCAGTGCGGAAACCCGCAAACCTCACTCCTAATTTCGATCACAGTCATACGATATAGTCATGCATAAATTTCATCATGTGCTTTATATCCAGACTCCATAGAACAGAGTCCTCATTCAGAAGCAAACATTTCCGTAAGTAATCAAGAAATACCCAAAATTTTATGGAACCTGAAGTTTCATTACCGTGTTTAAAGTAGTCCGCCATTTGTTCCTATTCTAAGCCACGTGAATCCAGTCCACGCTACCAAATTTCATTCTTTAAGATCAATTTTAATGTTATACATATCCATCTATGCCTAGGTCTTCCATGTGGTCGCTATTTCAGATTTCCCACCAAAACATATACATGGTTCTTTTCTCCATATACGTGTCACAGGTACATCCAATCTAATCATAAATTAGAAAGGTGCCTGAAATAAATCTGCAAATTTTTGACAGGTACATTGCCCCAATTTATTTCACGATTCTCTGTTAAGTGACAATGGCAGTATGACCACAACAATAAACGCTCCATTGCATGACTGACGTACGAAACACAAAATGTAAGGTAGGATAAAAATACAGCGTCATTTAACACACACAAAATTTCTTGAGAATTCGTTACGTGGCTCAAAAGTCTTTAGTAGCGTTTCGCACAGAAACATGATAAGTTGTGTCCATCTTCCCTTAAAAACACAGAAAGACTGAAGGCAAACAATAACTATAGACATACCGCACATTCAAACTAACTAGTACCGACGTCAATAAATAAACACTATGGAACGTGTTATACCTATGAGTAGGGCAAGTTAATTTTTGTGGAGCTGTAGATGAAGGAAGGCGTCCTTCTAGCTTCGAGACGGTCATCATTGCTTGTGATTTGCATAGGCAAAGCTTTACCTGCAGACGATACGTCACACAGGCGGCTGCACTTTAAATACGCACAGTTATTCCTCGAAGTTATGTCGTTGGTGCTTCCGAGAGCGGAGAAGTTAACAGAAAGTCTAAAGAGATTTTTCTACAAATTCAACGTTAAAATGGGGAAACTGGTTCCAAACAATATATCGTGACCATATATATATATATATATATATATATATTTATTTATATGTGCGAAACGTTTACAAACGAACATTAAATCTGACAAAGAAATGACAAATGTTGACGTTTTGCTGACCGTGCATCTCAGTATATTTATCTCAGTATTTAACCAACTTGATGCACAAAATTTCTTTCACAATAACATTTATTTCATGCCTCTACATGTTTCGAGCACATGTACTCATCATTAGGAGGTCAAAATTGCATTACACAGCCTCTGGTATTAAATAAAACTTATTGTGAAACAAATTTTGTGCATCAAGTTGGTTAAATACTGAGATAAAGAAATGACAGTTTACGCAGAGACACTTCCTCTTGAACTGTAGATGGACCATCTGTATCAACCCCGGGGACGAACAGTACAGGTGACGACACACGAGTCCCTGAAGATGACTTGACGAAAGAAGCAATGAAGTCTGGCGAAACAAACGCTAATTATTCACCTGCAGAAACTGTTCACAGAAAGCACACATCCTCATAAATCCTTACCGAGTTGTTGATACTCGCTGCTCCTTCCTGTCAGTGACCTCACACACATTTATGCCAGCTTTAAAGAATCAAAGACTTCAAAACCGCCACGGTCCCCCCGCTAGCTTCAAGCGCAGGTTCCTCATCCGCTTCAAGAGCGCTTTCCTTCCAAATTTTAACAATATGGTCGAGCACCGCGAAGGCATCTTCAGCACTGCAGGTAAAAATTCGCACTTCGCTTGGCTTAATATAGTATAGTGGGTCTGGGGGCCAACGACGTAAGGGCGTAACGAAGTTAAGTCGAGCCGACGTAAATTGGTATATGACTGTAAACATCAACGACATTGCTGCCACCTGTGGACTATAACGTGAGGCTGCCATACACGACTGAGTCGTAGACACTGTCTGGAAACAGGATTTTTAGTAATTCGTAAGAACCACAAAATTAATTCACGAATTAATACAAAAAAAAAATATGACGTTCAGATGACCGTGCATCGTGATATATTCTTATAATAAAACCAACTAGACGCACTAATTTCTCACATTTATTTTTTTCGGATAAAACTCTACATGTTTCAGACAGTTCCTCTGTCCATCATCAGGAGTTTTTCACTGTACACACAGCAAACCTGTATGACATATAACATTGATGTGTGTACAGTGAAAAACTCCTGATGATGGACAGAGGAACTGTCCGAAACATGTAGAGTTTTATCCGAAGAAATAGATTTGAGAAATTAGTGCATCTATTTTTGGTTTTATTACAAGAATTAATATTTAAAACCTTTGATATGGAGCAGATTTAGGAAGGGTTACGTTTAAAACTGAATTTCATTGTATGTGTTCTTGTAAGATTTTATTTACTAAAAAAAAAAAAAAAAAATTTCCTTTTGATAAAACTTAAACATAAATATAAATAAATAAATATAAATAAATAATTTTAATAAAAAAAAAAAAAAAGATTGCCCTTTGGTAAAGCATGTACATATATATATATATATATATATATATATATACAGTTGTTAAAGAAACAAGCTACTTATGTAAAATAAAATATGCTTAACGGAATAGAACTGTGAAAGTAATGGCGTAAAATATATTCTTCCCTTAAACTTTCCCAACACACTGGTTGCCATATATACTACCAGCTTTAACATTAAAATTCCCTGAACTTTCTGAAACGTCGGTATGCATCACAGTACGCTGCATCACATCCAAGAAGACACCAATCAGCGAATAAAAAAAAAATCCAGAATAATACCGCGACGAACTTCGTGGATGCCTAAATTGACGGCGAATTGAGCCAGTGAATCATTTTGATTCAAAACTCACAATTTATTTCCAATAGACAAAGCTATGTGGAAAAACAAGTTCCTCGTATATTTATCAATATATTGTGTTTCCTTCCAAGAATGAATAAGGAGAGAAAGAAATGTAAACGAACTGTTTGTATGAAGCAGGGTTGATGTGAGTGAGGGTAGAGCAGACGGATAGGGGATGCTGTCACCTCCTCCCGTGTTACTGACTGGGGTAATATGCCGAAATGGAGGAGCATGCATCATCGAGGACTGAAGAGAAAATTCTACCTCATACATGTTGCCGATACAAGTGCAGGGAAAAAGGGTATATTTTACTGCAGGTTACGTCACGCTCTTTTGTTCAGCGGCCTGTCAAGATTGGTAAAGACAGTAGCAGGAGCAGCTTTGTAATGCTACATGGCACTTGTGTCTGACACTGACCATTAGGTGAACCAGTCACTGTCTTCTGAAATCTCACACTGTAACTAACACAACCACCAGAAACCACAATCATAACCATAACCACCACCATCATAGACATGATCATACTTCAGAGGGGTGCCCCAATTCCGAGCGACGAGTCACCGTGGCCACTAAATTATGTACGGTTGGGCCTAGTATCTGTGGATCCTCAGCAAGAAACCTGCTGCATGTCACCCTTCTAGCGCCTAGATTTTCGAACCCCGTAACAGTAAGAGAGTTGGAACAAGAGCCATACCACTACGGCCCCCCTCGCCAAGCAGTCCGTTCAAAGCATTCCCCGCTCATTTATCTATATTATTTGTAATTTGTAAAAATTTCGAAATTCTATTTGTTTCCATGATGTCGACTGACTAAATCCAATTGTGTTCCTTTGAAGTGTTTACAAAATATGAGTTTTGTTTTGAAATTCTTGTAATATGTCTTACGATATTTCACGGTTCATCTTCAGATAATCTCACATACATCAGTTTAGCAACAACTGTATCTGAAGCATATATCCACACAAGACGTTCCTACCCTGACTGAAGTTTTTCTACCTTGACTGAGGTTTTACCGTGCTTTTCCATCACGTGTAAGGCAAATTCCAGGGTATAACTCGCAAAGACGGGGCACGGCCCGCACTCTTCCCTAATTAATTATTTTGTTCCGTACATTGTTTGTGTGTAAATGTGTACTGTACTACTGCCGCCGGGTGTCAACCCAAATGCAGTTAACAAACATATGTATTTCTATGATTGATCGTACTGACATCTTCAAATGATACAAAATCATACTGACAGATACTTGAGTTTAATTTCGAAGCTGGCTGCATCAAAATGAGTTCGAACCATGAACCCACAGCAAAAGGCATTTCGTCACTAACAATTATCTCGTATTTAAACCGTCTAAATCACACAAGTTTTTTAATATTTATAAAATTCGTTTACTGAGTCTGAGAACACACTTCTGCGATGGTCAGGAACAGTTCTGTTGTGTATTTTGCAAACCAATAAATGCAATAAGGATAATTCGGCCAATAGTCCGAGCTACGAAGGTTACAACACGCAGTACACAGTCTACCTGGACTCTAAGAATACTTCAGTGTACCTCAGACAACAAACAGTGTCGAAAATACCTCTGTACAATGAACTATTCAAAAAAAAGTAAAATATATACCAAAACCCGGTTGCAGTGTTCTCAACATGCGGCCAAACTAAAGGTTTTCTCTACATCCAACGGATAACAACTCTAATGGTGATCTCAACTTTAAAGAATTCTTGAATAAACAAAATGACATCCTTATGAGAAGCTAAATTGTTTCAACTGTCTGACGGAGTAAACTGATTCTGCCGATAATACGATATAATCAGGCAATAAATGTTTAGAGCACTGGTTCAAGAGAAGAACCCACACAAATTTTTCAGATTATAATATGCAAATTATAAGAGCTACAAAAACTTAGATCAGTCATTAATTGGACTTTTCTCGCAGTGTTTTGTGGAAAAGATCGCTGACCGTGTTCAGGCGCAGGAGTGCTAACTGAAGTGACATGGGCTACGTAGACGTTTAGACTAGCTTGGCACACCCGGCCCCAGCCACCAAGTGCTTCGCTTAAATTTTAACTAAGGTTGGCTACAATTGGGTACAACTGGCTACAATTAGCTACAGTTGGGTACAATTGGCTACAATTGGGTACAATTGGCTACAATTGGGTACAATTGGCTACAATGCACGACATGTGTTCTGCTATCACTTGGGGGGGGGGGATTTTCATGAAATTCGATATTTGAGATTTTTTCGAAACTCTACGGATAAAACTCAAGTTTTATTAAAATCTGTCAAGAATAACCGGTACTTTACGTGAAGACCAATATAAATTTATGATCATATCTCACTCAATTCTTCTTAGAATGAGAAATGTTTCTGACAAAAGTTGTAGAGGAATCCAAACGCAATTTTTGTATTCAGTGACACTTTTCGAAAGTCGTACCGTTTATGTGATAATGTGTTCAAATTGTTAATTTAAACGGCGACAAAATTCCAGCCAGTAAATGACTGCAGCTGTGATACAGCATCGTCAGAATCTTACAGACTGTCAGTTAAAACGAACTTCAATTCGGACAAATGAATTCGATTTTGCAACCCTCCAATTTGTTCGAAAACGCTGTCATTTCATTTTGCCATAAACGTGGCCAATTAATTAATTAGATTTTTAATATATGCGTTCATTTTTTTGTCGACCCAATTAGTCAACTTACGTTACGTTAATTTATATAGTAAATTAATTTTCAAAAACCTAACTCAGTAGATTTTTAAAATTTTTTATTCAATAATTTCATTTGTAACTACATAAATCATAGACTTCATTTATAACTTCCCATAATATTTTAAATACATTATTTGATCAGCAATTGTTGCGTTTATGTACGTCAACAGCACAGGTGCACAGTATCTACAGAATTAAAAACATGTGTTATACTAAATTACACCCAAGATAATGAACAAGTCTAAACAGTGCCTGGGTAATTCCGTATGAAAGTGCGTGCTATCTGTATCATCCATCATCATTAATGCAATGGACAATGAACAGAAGCACCACAACTGACTGTTAGTCACGAGTTTCTAACTGCATGGGCACGGGTTCGAACACACGCTAGTTCACTTGAGAATTTCTTGGAAGAGATGGCACAGGAGCTGGTTTCTCTATGAGCACTTCAGCATCCGCACATCAGTATTATTTATCTGGGTTCCATTAACATTCACTCATACATTACTGACGCTATAAAATCTTAGCAGCCAATAATTCAATAACGCCCTTATAAAATCTTAGCAGCCAATAATTCAATAACGCCCTTATAAAATCTTAGCAGCCAATAATTCAATAACGCCCTTATAAAAGCAATCAAACGTTCCGAACATCAAACGCTGAAAGTCTGTTTTTGATTTCGAATTCGCGGTAAATGCTACAGAGTTATTATACGTCTTAATTCCAGAAGGTCAGGTTCCTCTCATTCCTTGCATTTTTCTCTACACTGTAACATAAAGAGTTGTAATTTAAATGTCTCATTTTTGAACATATGAACCCATCATCCTTATCGAAAACTCTAATCCCCAAAATATTGCAATAGAATGCAAATAACAACAAGACAAAAGATTCTACACGCAGTTAAAGAAATACTAGACGCCCGTTGGCTACATTACACTAGCGGCCCCCAAATATGTCAAAACAAATTATTCAAGATCATACACACATGTGAATTGATGTGCTGAGTGTAACGAGTATGAACATTAGTATTTCGTAGGGTATGACGCCGTGTAGTCTCGGATCCTGAAAAAAAGATGCATTATTTTGAGAAAGTTAATTAAAACTGTACGGTGTCACATGCCAGAAAACCGGAAGGATGATTAAGAATGCCGTAGATATTTACATTTGTATATTAAAAACAATAAAACGAACAATTAGTAAATAATCATTTACTCTGAATAGACATGACAGCGGTTGGGTGGCCTCTTTTGTATAGATCCCAGCAATAACCTAGAAGAACTGATCAGAATCATGAAAATGTTCAGCGAGGACAGCCGGTTGGCGGACTGTCGCACCGCCCCCAGTACGAAAGAAGAGGACTGGCCGAACCGTCGGGTCCTGACTAGTTCGTTAGGGTACACTTCCACGAGTGAATCTGTTCAAGCGATTAAAGTTCACTGCTGATTGCAAAGTCCTTGCGGGGTTCGAATCCCGGGAGGATCAAGACAGATCTCTTCTCTAAATTGTCACGAACAGCTCTGTGGCACAACCAGCATCCTATTCAATGGATACTGCCGTTCCCTTACGGGGATAAAACGGCCGGAAGGTGAAGCTGACTACTCACCTTCATCTATTTCCGAGGTTAAGAATCAGTGCTGTACATATACCCTCCCCTTTATGCCTTCGTGATATAAACAGGGCTATACTTCTACAGTAACGTTAAGCGCAAAGTATTAATAATAAAACCCGAAATTTTCGGCAGTGCACTGGCCTCGTCAGGGACCTGCATATGGTTGCTCACTATTCCAAATTTCACTTTATGTAGACAACATGAGATGCCTGGGGCAGGAACTTTCTAAACCGCTCCATGAGCTCCTCTTTCACTGAGTCCTGTAAATTCTATCCCCATTCGCCTTCAAACCACCCCTAGCTAGCATCGCAAACGTCCTCTGGCAGGGGAAAAAAATTTCTCGAAAATCTCACGACTCCTTCCGCCGAAGACTACTAGCATGTAGGCAAATGTATGCATGTGTGTGTGTATGTGTGTGTGTATGTGTGTGTGTGTATGTGTGTGTGTGTGTGTGTGTGTGTGTGTGTGTGTGTGTGTGTGT
>Ga0136643_10020154_pt1 | contig 10086 bp, 7 predicted proteins | sample TergutLab28metaG_FD_96883 | JGI IMG/M metagenome (GOLD analysis project Ga0136643, IMG submission 96883) | Labiotermes labralis P1 segment gut microbial communities from Petit-Saut dam, French Guiana - Lab288 P1 (version 3) (version 3) | ecosystem: Host-associated > Arthropoda: Insects >... | reverse complement strand
ACTTGTAAATGCGGTAATGAACCTTCAGGTTCCATAAAATGCGGTGAATTTCTTGGCTAGCTGAGAAACGGTTAGCTTCTCAAAAAGAAACTGCTTCAGGAATTGATTAAGTAAATAGAGTAAGTTGCGTTGCCAAAATGTAGGTTTAGGTAGTATAGATACACTTATTAATTTGTTTTGTTTGGTGAGCGATAGTCGATTCAAGAGTACAGTTTACTGGACTTCAAGTATATAAACCGTTTCTCTGTTTTTTATTAGTTACTTGAAGAGGTAAAAACACTGCATTGGCTTCATATCAACGTCTGAGAGCCGGTCAAATGCAGAACAATTGTGAGTCCTGACAGAACGTCTAGGACAGTGTGTCAACAATTTCTTGCGAGTGAGCATAATATTTATAGCGAACACTACACGAATTTGTGAAAGAGGAAGAGATGAATTGAAGTAAGTGGATTACATGTAGCTGTGCACCCTGCGTTGCTACATAAAGACTTTTCCGAAACGTTGTTTTGTGAACTCCGTATCGCAAAAGCTTTTTTGTATTCTTAGAAAATGTAACATGACGTATTTTCATCATAAACCTTCAGTTATGTGGCACCTGAACTTGGTCCAAATGTTTAGAAATCTTCAGCATTGGGCAGAGATTCGGCTTATGAATATTTGGAAATTCTGTATCTTGAATAGGCCACATAATGGACGATTTGGTTCTCGAATCTCGGTAGGGGCACGAGACATCTCTTCTCCAAACGTCCAGACCATCCCTGGGGCCACCCAGCCTCCTGTTCACTGGGTATCGGGGGTTCTTTCCCTGTGGGGTACAGCGACAAGGACGTGATGATAACCACTCACATCCATCGAGAGCTGCCGTTAAGACTGAGTGGAGCTATAGATATAATCCTACTATTCAAGGCGTGGGCGGGAACAAGTTTGCCTTTTACCTGTAAACTTATTCAAGAGCACCAGTGTGTGCTCGAGAGTTAGTTTGGCGATCTGTGAACTAGGGGTTACAAGGGGGCAAGTTACTCATGTAAGGAATGACCAGAACGATGTGGTAGCACTGTATTGTGGAGGTGCCAGGTTTGAACTTCGACCAAGCTCCGACTTTCCTGCCTTATACTCTTCATAAATTTCCTGAGTTTCTTTTGGCGAATTCTTGAAATAAACTACCACCATTTCGTATGAAATCCGTTCCTCTCGTGATCTCGGCCCAGTCACTGTACCCCATGTTTCTGAGTAAAATAAACTCACCATTTTGCACACAGAGAGTGTGTATGCATTCTATATGATTCTCAGAAGAGACAGCATTAATCATTGAGGTTTTGTGATGCATTTTGTTTTCTGTAAGGCAGGAAGTCAATATTGCGTGCGGTTTGGATAAACTTATTGTGTCGATGTGTAACCCCCAGAGTAGGTCATGTGTGTGGGACGCCTGGACACATTAGTTTGTGAATTGGTGTTCACCCCTCACTTCCTGTTCTGTCGACTGAGGTATGTCGCAGTCTGGTAGCTTCTTACTGCCCTTTCAGTTAGTTGCGAGTCCTGATTGATGCACACAGTCCACTTAAACTCTTAAGAAGAATAACAGAATCGTTGATATGCAGACACGGATTCTGTGTACTTTAACGAGAAGTGTTTATTTGCCTTTCATGCTTTCGAAAGAACTCTCGATTTCTGGTACGAGTCGCCAGTTTACATTAATGTAACGTAGAGTAATAGTTGTGTCAGATTCTGTAAGACTGTGTTTTGTCGATCTTATGGAGCTTTTCCCACAAAGAAATGGGGAGAATGACTTGATGAGACAGACTTATATAGTTTAAATTTCGAATGTTACTTTTTCAAAGAGAGCCGTAGAAGATATTTGAATCACCCATATTTGGCTGGTACCTCTCTTTAGGTTTCGGAAATTTTGTGTGCTGCGTTGATATCAGTGATTAAGTTTCCCGTTGTCATTTGGTTTCCTCTAGAGACAAAAATAGAGCGCATAATGTGGATTTGTGAAGCAAAAGTAAAGTTAGCACTCTTCACACGATGAAATTGAGGACTGCAGCTATAACTCCAGGCAACTTTTTTAATGTGTGCCGATAGTAGGTGGGACAGGGTGTGAAGCTGACCTCTTACCTCAGAGCACTGCACAGGTCAGGAATGCATGGAGCTGTATCTCTGCTACCCTATATGTTTTCATGGCGAGGCGCTTCGTTACCCTCAAGGGAAACTTTACCTTTACCCTTAATGCGGTCTCTAGTCGACGGGAAAATGTGTTATTTGAAGCCTATTATGAGATGCAAAAATCAAAGCAGCCTCTTAGAAGGTCTTTTGCTGGGTGTTCATACATTGAGTTTTCCTCCGGTTCCAACCGTCCGTTTCGATTCCGCTGCTGATGCCACGCTTTTTTTGGACCGAACTGTGAGGCTGCTCGACGGATAACTTAAGACTTATCATTGTAGGGAATGTATAAAATATTTAAAGAACCAACAGATGCACTTGATTTTTTAATTTAATTTCATGTTTCGGCCACTCGTGTGACGATTAGGTTCATGAGAACAAGAATACGAATACAGTTGTAATGTGTCGCAACCACAGTTAAAAATCCTAGAAGTTTTGTTTGAAATTCACGGTTTAAATAGTAAAATATCGACACCTTTGTTTGTTCCTGTAAAATTTTATACATCTGATTAATGATGGGCACAGGGAACGTGTTAAACACATATGGAATATTTACGGGCAAGTATATCGCCGCTCGAGAACCCTTTATCGACAGGGTGGGGTGCTTGATAAAGCGGTTACACTGGTTCTTCACTCAGATTGACTTTATTCATTTATTAGTGGTTGAAATCGCCTATACTGATTTACACGTGTTCACTGAGGAGATTATCTCCACTTTGAAACGAGAAACAACTACCGATAAGGACACAGCATGGGTGCCGGTTAAGGACAACGTCGACCACAGAATAACGCAGGATGTCAAATTGACGAATGATGTACATGGCTCACAGAAATTGCATAGATTCTTGCGCCGCACTACGATATCGCATAGCGTTCGCGGGTGTCAAATTTGCTTTTGGCTCCTCACATCCAGATCGGAGAACTCCTTATCTGCGCGCGAAGGCTCTTATGTACTTCATTGGCTGTTGATGACGTCTTTTGACCTATATTTGTCAGAGATTGCCGGGCGTACGTAAAGGATTAACTTTTATGGAGACAAACAGAATTTGCAACCGCATTCCTGTTGTTAATGTCACCAATCTTCCGCACACAAACACCTAGAAGCCGTCAACTTATAGCTTTCTATTCAATTCTTATTCCGAAAAGGTACAGTTTTATTTGATGTTGATTAATGAAGACCGGTGCTTCCAAATGTAATAGCTTACGCGTACCTTCCTCTTAATCTTCATAGATTGGATTAATGACCGACGTCTCCAGTTTGTTGCATTTTCTTGTGGATCTCCGTCCGAGATCTGAAGTACAGACCTTAGCCGGCTACACAGTATACTTGGTTTGTGGTTTGAGTTTTCCTGTCTTTGCATTCGGTATGTATGTTGTCTCCAACGAAGGAGACTTTGGCGGCTCCGGAATTTGCTCAGAATTTGTGCTCTCGACAATAGATTTTTTTTTTTTTTTTGCGGATTAAACGCAACATAAACGAGGCTTTCAAAATGACAGCACGTTTGGAAAATATGAGACAGTATGTAGTATGCGGAATTGTACGACTGCTTCAGCATTCCTGCAAATGCTTTCATTTCTTTCTTCCTTATGTGTTGGTTTCATTCATTCTTTATGCTTCCGTATCTTTCTTCCTGCCTCCTATCGCCCCTTTCTTTTTTGCTTATAAATACTATCCCTACTGGGTTTGTTGTTAACTTCGAGCATTGCCTTTATGAAAATAGAAAGCGAAATGAGTCAGTCTGCGTTCCTTAGTGATCGCCGAACTTGTTTCTCGCGGTCTGTTTACACGTGAAAGTGGTACATGATGTATGCACGTTGACAGGAATTCTTCTTTTCGACCATAGCTTTAACAGCGCGTATTTTATGGGTTGTGCGTTCGTTTTTAAGCCCTGAAATCCAGTCTATGTATGCTCGGTACGACCGTGCTTTGTGACCTTTTACGTTCCGCTACGTGTTTATGTGTGGTTTTTAACTTCGTAAACGTTTAATTTGAATGAGAACGAAATTTGATTGATGTCGCAGATTTTAAATACCCTGGTTTTATTATGAATTTAATAATTACGGTGTTTAATTGAAAGTTTGAGAGGATTAAGGAAGATGTTATGACCGTAAGTGAGGTTGTTGATTAGACTCGTATTATTCTGTGTAGGGTCTAGTGGCTGCCTTTTGAGAACACGGTAATGGCCTTCTGATTTCTAAGTAGTGGAGAAATTCGTAGCCATCTGAATACTGGTTTCGCAAGAGAGACTCTACTCCGTGGAATTAGTTAGTGGATTAACGTTATTACACAGGAACCGAATAGCGCGGTCGAAACACTCATGCTTCATATTCAGGAGGTGAAGGATTCAGATGTCGGGTCGGAGACTGCTATCCTGACTGGCAATTCTCTTGTCTTTTTTTATGTTCGGTTTGTAGTGGGCAGTACACTGGGCCGGGTGTTTCGGGCGTGTTCATTAGATGTCCAAGATTTAATCAGTTTATTTAGCCATTCATCGAGTGTTAGGCTAGAATTCACGTTGTGACACTGCTTGTGTTACGTTATCTCGTCATAAGAAATAAATTTTCTGAGAAGTGGTACGTTTAGGTAATAAACTACTAAGAGCGTACCGCAGCGGTCGAGCCGTGTAAGGCAGTCGAATACTGTGATCGCGACTTTAGATAAGTTCAGGTGTTGATGTTTCTGGACTTTTCTTTAAGGGTGGTGGTCCTGCAGTCTATCGATTTCTCATGTGAGGAATGCTATTAAATGTGAAATAAAGTTAGTGCAGCGGGAACGTCTGCACCACTCTTTTGTAACCAGTGATATGCGGCGCAGTCTGTTTCAGTTACAGTTACAGTTACATGTACTTACGTATTGTTTCACCTGACGAAGCTTGTATACTTGATGTGTGACTTTCCACTGTGTTTTGCAAGATATTATTTAGAAGCCGCTCTATAACACAACTAGTTTTGTTTGAAAACATCTCTTCTTTTACAGCGGAAGCAGCTACATGTTTCGGTCCCAATTTGTCATCATCAGACTCGTAAAAAATGTGTGTCAGAAAGGTTTTTCAGTGACGTTACAGTTTCATTATTGCCTTGGTTTGAGATATCAACCGTACATACGTTTTACAGTATGTTAATTTTATTAAACTGTACTGTATTATAACTTACAAAATAAGATATACCGAGTCGTTTTATCGCAGATTGTAGATCCCATTTCCATTTTAAGAATAAAATTGTTTACTTAGGTGAAATGTTAAAATATGTTTAAAAATGAGTTGTTTGAAGTATTATGAGCTGCTACTTACAATTTTGTATTATATTCGAATTAAACATTAAGTTTTGTTTTTCTGAAACTTTGATCTTTTTGTTTTTCCTTTTTGTTCTAGTTCCGTGTCTTGGGGTACTAGATGTAGGTGTTGGCATTGCAAAGTTGTGCCTTGGATTTGATGTTTTCTCTAACAATATTGCTGTTATTGACTGATTACATTCGTATGAATATATAAAAGTATGTTCTTGAAATGTAGTTTTTCTTCTTTCTTTTAATATTTTCGTATTAATATGTCCAAAACAGGCTGCAATAGGCTATACTCATGCAATTTTCTAGCGTTGTTTATTGCTATAATGTCAGCGAAACCTAACTCATTAAAAAATACAACCAAAGTAACCAATCTCATTGTTAAAACGGAAACGGAATTAAAAATTTCGGGGACCGCGGTAGCACAGTGGTTAAGGTGCTGCGCTACAAGTCGGAAGGTCGCTGGTTCGATTCCAGATGGTGTCATTGGAATTTTTCATTGACATAATCCTTCCGATCGCACTATGGCTCTGAGGTCGACTCAGCCTCTAACGGAAATGAGTACCGGGAGTATTTCCTGGGGTTAAACACGGCCTGTGCTTAAGGCTGACAACCTTACCACCATCCTGGGCCATTGTCACGTAATCTGGGAACCTTAACTTCCTTGAACCCTCTGGGCACCTCGGCCGTGTAATGGGATATATATATAATTTCGGATAGTACAACTTCGAATATCTCCTTCTACAAGCTACAATAAGGTGCACTTTAATACAGTAACGCGTTGTAAAACTTATATGTGGCTGAGATTTCATACGAAGGAAATAATGAAATTACAACGTAATTCAGTACACTTCCTTTACGTATATTTTTATATAAGGGTTTGGCGATGATCCATGAGGGTCGAAATGTGTAGCTGCCTCTACTGCGAACAAGAGATACCGATTTCCAACAAAACTAGTTGTTTTAGACTGTGTCGTTTAATCACTGATATGACGTAGCTTATATTTCACACCACTTCTTTTTTTTTTTTTTTGGGTAAGATTTAAGGTTTTCTCAACTGCGAAGATTCGTAATGTTGCCTGCCTTATGGCGTCATGTTGTAGTCTGATGTGTGGGTGCCAGCGTTTCTAAGGAATGTACTGCCTCTGTGTTCGGGGTTGAACTTTAAAAAATCGAAGACTATTATGTGGTTTTCATGTGTAAATTGTTACAGACACGCGCGCCATTGTATTATTTGTACTGGACGCTGTGACGCAGACGGGGAATCCACCGCTCATTTTCCGATCTGTGAATCACAAATTTAACGCGAGTGACGAAGACGCGTAACTGAGAAAATAGCAAGATATAGTGTGGCATTTTGTGTACTTTATTAACGTGCAATTCCTGGTTGTGTTGCACAAACACTTGACAGTACGCAGACTTTGGGCTACATGAATGTGTGACGCAAGCCGTAGCATTAGTGTTTTTGTGTACCACTGAAATTCTTTCTTCAGACAGATTTTACTGTGTGTTATTTCCCGAGGACTGGTGCAGTGTTGCATAACGTTCGTATTCCGACCTATCTTCGCCGGTCTTCGCGGTATTTGTGTTCTTGTGAAGCCATGCTGTTGTGCTTTACGATTCCGCCAGAGCTTACACATGCCTGTGAAATTTTTGCATCAGTGTATCCGAGACTTTTTCACTTACCAGCACTTGAATATCTCGTAGTCTTTTTGCGTTGAGACAGTTGTTATGAGGGTCATCATGCTATAATGGGCTGAAGTACTACAGTTTTTGAGAGGACATAACCCGTCTCATTTTCACTGCAAAGACAGATTTCGCAGCCTGCTAATGTCTTTCCAAAAATGGAGACTTGCAAGCCACTCCCTAAGCTGGACTTCTGATACATCCCGCTAGGTGGATTTAAAATACATTTCTAAATGGTGTTGCACTACTGTTGTTGCCGTGAAGGCAGAGACGTCAAGTAGCTATAACTTATTCATAACGACAGTATAAGTCAACGGCCTTGACGAAATCGTGGAACTTCTTTAATACTCTTATTTTGGATTTTTCATATCGTCTGTTTTATTTTTACTGCACTATGTTTTAGAAACCGACTCAGCTTCCGTCCTTAGGTGTGGACCTATTCGGTGGACCCCTTCGGGCGATCTGCTGTTGATCATTGGGCCTGTAGATGATGGGAAAAGTCCAAAATAAGTTGCGTACTTCGGAATATGATGCACCTCCATCAGAACCATGTAGAATTACATTTATCTCCCAGTCCCCCACCCATCCTCATGGCGTAGTGCGAAGCATTTTTCTATTTTTTCAACATTTTGTCTTCAGAATGTTACCATGCGAATGTGCGAATTTGTATGGATGCAACACTGGCAGCGTTTAATTCAGGATTTTTTTTATGGCATATCTAATAATGTGTGCATGTTTTAAATTATGCACTATTTTGTGATACATAACGCATGCACTTTACTTTTAAAAAATGAAAATTTGCACGTGATGACCTTAGGAAATATTTTGACGTGATAAGCTACTACTTCACATGCGAAATGTGTGAGACGTCTTATTTAAAACACATTTACTGTTAGTACGAGTGTTAATGAGACACATCTGATCCACCAGAAACTTGAAATACACCACGTCAAGTATGTGTCCTTACACCACTTGGTGTGTTTTGTGCATGAAATCCTCGATTAAGAACTATAGATATTATGGTAGCGGTAAGTTTATTCGAGAGGGTGACCGGAATCTGATTCCAAAAAGACAGGACGTTTGAAAGGGAAACTGCATTTCAGGCTTCTTGTGTGGAACTTGGTCTGTTACTTTGAGACCAGACCGTAAATTGTAAGTGTTCGAAAACACACAGAACAAAGGAACGACTCCTACCGTCCTATTGGCTTATAGCTTTAAGTTGTCTGCGAACAGGGTGCTGAGGAGGATGTTTGGACCCAAGAGCGAGGAATAACAGGATGATGCAGAACATTTCATAATGAGATGCTTCATAATTTGTAATTTTTAATGAATATTATTAGGTTGAATTAACCTTTAGGCACCATGGATCCTCTATATAGGACAGGCGTTCCGCTACTCTCCAGAGAACGCTTTTTATATATTTAATCAACAGATATATTTCATTATATCTTTTGAGACTTGCTCTACAATCTTAATTTATTCCTCTACACAGTGTCATGTATTTCATAACGTTACCTTTTTTTGATTTGTAAAATATTCACAGTTTACATAAATGATGTACTAAATTTTAAATGTCCAACTCCAGGGCCAAAGGGTTAATGAAGGAGAATGAGATAAGTGGGTTGCTTGGCCGAAAGATGAGAAATCGCACGGAATTTCAGTGGAGCAACCGTAAGGGAACAGAGTAATTGGAACTTTATAGTACGTGAGGATGATATTAAAATGGGTAAGAAATAGGCGTGAGTGTGTGAAATGAATTCAGCTCCCCGAGATGGGGTCTGTTGTTGGGCCTATGTGAACGCTGTAATGGAACTGCAGTGTTCCATAGAAGGCAGGTAAATTCTTGACCAGCAGAGGGACTATCAGCTTTCGGAATTGATTTGGAAGAAAGAATCGAAGTCTAGAGTAGACTAAGCTGGGGAAGGAGAACTATAGGCAGCAACTGCGAATTCTCCGGTGTGGGTAGTATTGCCCCTCCATGCCACTGAAATGGAAGAAATGACTTCCTTTGTATATTAAAAATAGATAGAAACTTGTATTTTTTCCGAAAATTATTAATTCTTGTTATATACAATTTGTGTAGCGCATTTTGAGTATTTCCTGCCATACCTTGCGGATTGAAGAGTGCTCACTTGGGTGGGAGACTCACGCAAGCACGGACGCACGAGCGCGCAGAGAAAGGCAGTAGTGTCAGCGTTCTTTTAAACTCCCTGTCCTGCAATGTATGCGACCCATAGCACATCCAGACGTCTGGTTTCCTGTGTGACAAACGAATGAGAGGGTGTGTGTGTGTGTGTGTGTGTGTGAGAGAGAGAGAGAGAGAGAGAGAGAGAGAAGAAGACTACAGAGAAGGATACGGTTGGGGTCCTGCAGGAACCTTACCGCTTTACCAACTGGAAATGGCGTCAGCGAAGGATTAGGTCAGTTGCGAACGTATGTTCGTGTTGAGGAAACACGTCTTCTGGGTTGTTGCGCCGTGTGGTTGGGTAATGGCTTCACGACACTTCGAAGGAACGTACCACCTTCATGTGCAGGTTTATGAGTCCGTGAAATTTAATAATAATAATAATAATAATAATTTGAATTTAGTTTTTGCAGAGCTTGAGGCTACTTATCGAATAACACCGGGAAGTTGATATTTGACGGAAATGGGTTTGTCACGAACGTGGTACAAGACTTGCCTCACCCCAGAGATCGCTGCAGTACGGACAACGGTTTAGACGGTTTTCAGAGAATACGGGTTACTGACCAAACACTTCTTCATTATTCTGCTAAAAGCTTGCTAATTTCACGGCATCTGCTTTTGCATTAGAATACATACTAAGGCGAAGATTCAGTAGTTCAAAGCTCTCGCTTAGTTTTTTTTTTTTTTTTTTTTATAATTTTTGTTTTAAATAATATTTTTGTTTTTATTTAAAAAAGACCGCGCTCAGTTTCCCTATTTTTTTTTGCCTTTTTGT
>Ga0136643_10020153_pt1 | contig 10086 bp, 7 predicted proteins | sample TergutLab28metaG_FD_96883 | JGI IMG/M metagenome (GOLD analysis project Ga0136643, IMG submission 96883) | Labiotermes labralis P1 segment gut microbial communities from Petit-Saut dam, French Guiana - Lab288 P1 (version 3) (version 3) | ecosystem: Host-associated > Arthropoda: Insects >... | reverse complement strand
GGCTACATGTTTAGGCTAGTGTCATACATTCTGTAATTTATTTGTAGCGAATGTGGTTACATGTTTCGTCTAAATTTAGCCATTCTGTAGGCTATTGATAGCGACTGTGGCTACATGTTTCGTCTAGTGTTAGCCATTATGTAACCTATTGGTAGCGACTGTGGCTACATGTCTCGGCTTCCGTTAGCCATTCTGTAGCATATTAATAGCGTCGGTGTCTACATGTTTCGCCTGGATTTAACCATTCTGTAGCCTAATGATACCAACTGTGGCTACATGTTTAGACTAGCCTTAGCCATTCTCCAGCCTATTCATAGCGTCTGCGTCTAAATATTTCCACTTGTGTTAGCCGTTCTCTTGCCTATTGATAGCGACTGTCGCTACATGTTTCGGCTAGTGTTAGCCATTCTGTAGGCTAATGTTATCGACTGTAGCTACATATTTCGGCTAGTGTTAGCCATTCTGTAACCTATTGATAGCGACTGAAGCTACATGTTTCGAATAGTGTTAGCCATTCTGTAGCTTATTGATGTTGACTGTGGCTACATGTTTCGCCCAGAGTTAGCCTTTCTGTAGCCTATAGATGGCGACTGTGGCTACATGTTTCGCCTAGTGTTAGCCATTCAGGAGCGTGTTGATAGCGACTGTGGTTACATGTTTCTGCTAGCCTTAGCCATTCTGTATCATATTTTTAGCGAATGTGGCTACATGTTTCGCCTAGTGTTAGCCATTCTGTAGCCTATTGATAGTGACTGTGGCTCAATGTTTCAGCTAGATTTAGCCATTCTGTAGGTTATTATTAGAGATTATAATTGCATGTTTCGAGTAGTGTTAGCCATTCTGTAACTTATTGATGGTGTCTGTGGCTACATGTTCGGTTAGTGTTATCCATTCTGTAGGCTATTAATGGCGACTGTGGCTACACGTTTCAAGTAGTGTTAGCAATTCTGTAGGTTATTTTTGGAGTCTGTAGCTTGTTGTTGCGGCTAGTGTTTAACATTCTGTAGCGTATTGATGGCGACTGTGACAACATGTTTCGTCTTGTGTTAGCCATTCTTTAGGCTAATGATAGCGACTGTGTCTACATGTTTCGACTAGTATTAGTCTTACTGAAGGTTATTGATAGCGACTGTGGCTACATGTTTCGTCTAGTGTTAGCCATTCTTTAGGCTAATGATAGCGACCGTGTCCACAAATTTCGTCTAGTGTTAGCCTTTTTGTAGGTTATGGGTAGCGACTGTGGCTACATATTTCGGTTAGTGTTAGCCATACTGTAGGCTATTGATAGCAGCTGTGGCTACATGTTTCTGCTATTGTTAGCCATTCTGTAAGGTATTGATAGCGACTGTGGCGACAATTTCGCGTAGAGTTAAGCATTCTGTAGCCTACTGATGGCGACTGTTGCACCATGTTTCGGCTAAGATTAGGCATTTTATGGCCTATTGATAGCGACTGTGGCTACATGTTTCGGATAGTTTTAGCCATTCTGTACCTATTGAAATCGACCGTGGCTACATGTTTCGGCTAGTGTTAGCCATTCTGTAGCCTATTTGTAACGACTCCATTTACATGTTTCGTCTAGTTTTAGCCATTCTGTACCCTATTTAAAACGACGGTGGCTACATGTTTCGGCTAGTGTTAGCCATTCTGTAGCCTATTGTTAGCCACTGTGACAACATGTTTCGGCTAGTTTTACCATTCTGTAGCCTATTGATAACGATTGTGGCTACATGTTTCGGCTAGTGTTAGCCATTTGTAGCCTATTAATAACGAATACATTTACATGTTTCGTCTAGTTTTAGCCATTCTGTACCTATTGAAAGCGACTTTGGCTACATGTTTCGGCTTGTGTTAGCCATTCTGTAGTCTATTGATAGCCACTGTGACAACATGTTTCGGCTAGTGTTACCATTCTGTAGCCTATTAATAGCGACTGTGGCTACATGTTTCGGATAGTGTTAGCCATTTTGTAGCCTACTGATAACGACTTCATTTGCATGTTTCGCCTAGTTTTGCCATTCTGTACCCTATTGAAAGCGACTGTGTTTACATGTTTCGGCTAGTGTTAGCCATTCCGTAGCCTATTGAAAGCGATTGTGGCTACATGTTTCGGCTAGTGTTAGCCAATCTGTAGCCCATTGATAGCCACTGTTACAATATGTTTCGTCTAGTGTTAGCCATTCTGTAACTTATTGATAGCTACTGTGACAACTTTTTTGGGCTAGTGTTACCATTCTGTAGCCTATATAGCGATTGTGACTACATGTTTCGGCTAGTGTTAGCCATTCTGTAGCCTATTCATAGCGACTGTGACTACATGTTTCGGCTAGTGTTTGCAATTCTCAAGAATACTTACAGCGACTTCGTTTACATGTTCCTACTAGTGTTATCATTCTGTGCCATTTTGATGACGATTGTGGCTACATGTTTCTTCTAGTGTTATCTATTCTGTAGCCTAATTATAAGGACCAATTTTACATGATTCGGCCAAAGATATCCATTCTGTATCCCTCTTATAGCGACTATGGCTATATGTTTCGGCTTGTGTTAGCCGATCTGTAGCCTATTGATAAAGGTTGTGGTTACATATTTCGTCTATTGTTAGGCATTTTGTAGCTTATTGAAAAGGCCCGTCGCTACGTGTTCCGGTTAATTTTAGCCTTTCTGTAGCTTAATGATAACGACTGTGTCTACATATTTTGGCTATTGTTAGCTATTCTGTATCCTATTGAATACGACGGTTTCTACATGTTTCGGTTAGTTTTGACCATTCTGTAGCATATTGATGACGACCGTGGCCACATGATTCGGTTAGTTTTAGCCATTCCGTAGCATATTGATGACGACCGTGGCTACATGTTTCGGCTAGTGTTAGGCATTCTGTAGCCTATTGATAAGCTCTGTGGCTACATGTTTCGGCTTGTTTTAATCATTCTGTATTATACTGATTGCGATTATGGCTACATGTTTCGGCTAGTGTTAGCTATTCTGTAGCGTATTCATAACGACTGTGGCTAAATGTTTGGGTTATTGTTAGACATTCTGTAGCCTATTGACAAAGACTGTGGCTACATGTTTCGGCTAGTGTTCGCCATTCTGTAGCATATTGATAACTACCGTGGCTATATGTTTCGGCTAGTGGTAGCCATTCTGTTGCATATTGATAACTACCGTTGCTACATGTTTCGGCTAGCGTTAGCCTTTCTGTAGCTTATTGATAACGACTGTGACTACATGTTTCGGCTAGTTTAGCCATTCTGTATCGTATTGATAACGACCATGGCTACATTTTTCGGTTAGAGTTAGACATTCTGTAGCCTATTAATAACGACTGTGGGTATATGTTTCGGCTAGGTTTAGCCATTCTGTATCATATTGATAACTACCGTGGCTACATGTTTCGGCTAGTGTTAACCATTCCGTAACATATTGCTTGTGAGTTATGCTACATGTTTCGTCCAAACATAGCCATCTCAAACTTATTGATAATATTTATGGCTACACGTATCGGGATGTGTTAGCCAAATCCTATCGTATGTATAAGGATTGTTGTTACATGTTTCTGCTAGTGGTAGCTATTCTGTTGCATATTGATTACTTCTGTGGATACATGTTTTGGGCTAGTGTGTGCCATTCTGTAGCATATTGATAACAATTGTGGTTACTTGTTGCTGCTAGTGTTAGCCATTCTGTAGCATAATGATAGCGTCTGAGACTACATGTTTCTGCTAATGTTAGCCATTCTGTAGCTTATTGATGGCGGCTGTGGCTTCATGTTTCGGCTAGTTTTAGCGAATCTGTAGCCTCTTGATAGCGACCGTAGCTACATGTTTCGGCTTCTCTTAGACACTCTATAAACTAGTGATAGCGATTGTGGCTACATGTTTCGGCCAATGTTAGCCACTCTGTAGCTTATTGATAAGGGCTGTTGCTACATGTTTCGGCCAGTTTTCGCCATTTTCAAGCCTATTGATAACGATTATGGCTACATTTATAGGCTAGTGTTAGACAATGTGAAGAATATTTATAGCGACTGTGGCTACATGTTTCGTCTATTGCTAGCCTTTCTGTAGCCTATTGATGGCTACTATGTCTATATGTTTCAGCTAGTGTTAGCCATTCTGTAGTCTCTTGATTAGTTTTCCTGATACATGTTTCTGCTAGAGTTAACCACTCATTAATTTAGTGATAACGTCCTTCGCTACATGTTTCGGCTACTGTTAACCATTCTGCAGCCTAATGAAGCCACTGTGGCTACCTGCTTTTGCTAGTGTTTGCCATTCTGTAGTTTTTTGTTAATTACTGTTGCTACATGTTTCGGCCATAGTTAGCCATTCTCAGGTTTATTTATAACGATTGTGGCCACATGTATCGAAAGGTGTTAGCCATTCGGAACCCTATTGATATTGACTCTGGATATATGTTTCGGCTAGTATTAGACTTTCTGTAGCCTATGGATAAGGACGGTTGCATCATGTTTCGACTATTGTTAGCAATTGCGTAGCACATTGATAACGAATGTGGCTACATGTTTCGGCTAGTGATAGCCGTTCTGTAGCTTATTGAAAAGGATTGTTGCTTCATGTTTCGGTCAGTGTCGGCCAGTTTGTAGCATAATGATAGCGACTGTGACTGCACGTTTCGCTAGTGTTAGCAGTTGTTTATCCCATTGATATAAACCGTTGCAACATGTTTCGGCTAGTGTTGGCCATTCTCAAGCTTGTTAATAGCAACTGTGGCTACATGTTTCGGCTAGTTTCACCCGTTCTTTAGCGTATCGATAACGAGAGTGGCTACATGTTTCCTCTAGTGTTAGACATTCTGTAGGCTATTGATAACGACAGTGGCTACATGTTTCGGCAAGTGTTATCCATTCTGGAGCTAATTGATAAAGTCTTCATGTTTCGGATAATGTTAGCCATTCTGTAGTCTATTGATAACGACTGAGGCTACATGTTTCGGTGTTAGCCATTCAGTAGCATATTGATAACGTCTGTGGCTACATGTTTCGGCTAGTGTTAGCCATTCTCTACCCTATTCATAACGACCGTGTCTATATCTTTCGGCTTGTTTTGCAATTCTGTAGCCTATTGATAAGTAATGTAGCTACGTGGTTCGGTTTGTGTTAGCCATACTCAAGTCCATTAATAACGACTGTGGCTTCATTTTTTAGCTAGCGTTAGCCATTCTGTAACTTATTTATGGCGACTGTGGCTACATGTTTCGGCTAGTGTTAGCCATTCTGTGGCCTATTGATAGCGACTGTCGATACGTGTTTCGGCTTTTGTTAGCCATTCTGAAGCCTATTGAAAACGACCGTGGCAAATGTCTCGGCTGGTTATCGTAATTCTGTAGCATATTGATAACGACTGTGGCTACATGTTTCGACTTGTGTTAGCCATTCTGTAGCCCACTGATAAAGAATGTGGCTACATGTTTCGGATAGTGTTAGCTCTTCTGTAACCTATCGATAACGACCGTTGCTACATATTTCAACTGGTTAGACCCCATCTTTAGCCAATTGTTGGCGACTGTGGCTACATGTTTCGGCTAGTGTTACCATTCTGTTGCTTAATCATAGCGACTGTGGTTACATGTTCCGGCTATTGTTAGCCATTCTGTAGCCTATGGATATGGACTGTTGCTACATGTTTCGTGTTGTGTTATTCATTCTGTAGCCTATTGTAACGACTGTTGCCACATGTTTCGACTATTGTTAGCCACTCTGTAACGTATTGATAACGACTTTGGTTACATGTTTCCTCTAGTGTTAGCCATTCTGTAGCCCATAGATAAGGACAGTTGCTACATGTTTCGGCTACTGTTAGCCATTCTGTAGCCTATTGATAGGGACTGTTGCTACATGTTTCGGCTAGTGTTAGACATTCCGTATCCTATTGATAGCGACTGTGACTACATATTTCGTCCAGTGTTAGCCATTCTCAAGGATTTTGATAACGATTGTGGCTACATGTTTCGGCTATTGTAAGCAATTCTGTAGCATATTGATAGCGACTGTGGCTACATATTTCATTAAGTGTTAGCCATTCTGTAGCCTACTAATCGTGGCTGTGGCTACAGGTTTCGACTATTGTTACCCATTCTGTAACCTCTTAATAGCGACTGTGGCTACATATTTCGTCTAGTGTTAGCCATTCTGTAGCCTATTGTTAACGGCTGTTGTTACATGTTTCGTCTTTTGTTTGCCATTCTGTATCCTATTGATAACGACTGTGGCTACATGTTTCGTCTAGTGTTAGCAATTCTGTAGCCTAATGGTGGCGACTGTGGGTACATGTTTCGGTTAGTGTTAGCCATTCTGTAGCCTACTGATTGTGACTGTAGCTATATGTTTCGACTAGTGTTAACCATTCTGTAACCTGTTGATGAGAACTGTTTCTACGTGTTTCGGCTTGTGTTTTTCATTCTGTAGCCTTTTGATAACGACTGTTGATACATGTTTCGATTATTGTTAGCCACTCTGTAGCTTATTGATAAGGACTTTTGCTACATATTTCGACGAGTGGTGGCCATTCTCATGCCTTTTGATAGCGATTGTGGCTAAATGGTTTGGCTAGTTTTAGCAATTCTGTAGCCTAAAGATAGCGACTGTGGCTGCATGTTTCGGCTAATGTTAGTTTTAGTGGTATTCTGAAGCCTATTCGAGACAATAAGTAGTCAGCATAGACATACCGTCCATAATGCTTTGAGAAGTTCAATCATCACCTCAGCTTAATATAAAGACACATTTTCCGATCTATAAAACTCATTTACAAGCACGTGCACGCGGTGGTGCAGTTGGTTCAGGCACTTTACTAGGCAGCGTGTTCGATTCACAGTTGTGTCATTAGAATTTTTCATTGACATAATTCTGCCGGTCGCACTATTGGCCTTGGGATGACTTAGACTCTAACAGTAATGCGTATCATGGTGGTAAAGGCCTTGGGGGCTATGACTGACAGCCTTACCGTATTTATGTCCGGACTGTCTTGAAATCTGCAAGCCTCATCTTCCTCCAGTCCTCACGGCCTGTCCAGGCCTGTGCAGCAATAACTGTCCTTATACGGTACAGCAGGGAATTAAAGCTTCGTTCAAACTGTAGTCGAGGTCAGGGTTTATACAGCCTGCACAGCTGATGGGCTGTATTGTTGACACTCTTCAGTTTACTGATGGATAGACTGGTGACAGTACATTGACACACAAATTGTGAGCGAGTTAATTGTCTTATTTCACGACACTGTCAGTTACTAAAACACTGGTGTTAAGATGAAAGAAATGTGATTGTGGAGTGTTTAGGCAATAGTACTGACAGGGGAAAGTGTGGAGTGTTTACGGAATGGTACTGACAGGGGAAATTGTGGAGTGTTTACGGAATGGTACTGACAGGGGAAATTGTGGAGTGTTTACGGAATAGTATTGACTGGGGAAAGTTAGGATGTTTATTGAATGGTATTGACAGGGGAAAGTGTGGAGTGCTTACGGAATGGTATTGACAGGGGAAAGTGTGGAGTGTTTATGGAATGGTACTGACAGGGGAAAGTGTGGAGTGTTTATGGAATGGTACTGACAGGGGAAAGTGTGGAGTGTTTACGGAATGGTACTGAGAGGGGAAAGTGTGGAGAGTTTGCGGAATGGTATTGACAGGTGAAAGTGTGGAGTGTTTACGGAATGGTATTGACAGGGGAAAGTGTGGAGTGTTTACAGAATGTTATTTACAGGGGAAAGTGTGGAGTGTTTATGGAATGATATTGACAGGGGTAAGTGAGGATATTTATTGAATGGTATTGACAGGGGAAAGTGTGGAGTGTTTACAGAATGTTATTTACAGGGGAAAGTGTGGGGTATTTACGGAATGGTACTGACAGGGGAAAGTGTGGTGTGTTTACGGATTGGAATTGACAGGTGAAAGTGTGGAGTGTTTACGGAATGGTATTGACAGGGGAAAGTGTGGAGTGTTTACGAAATGGTACTGACTAGGGAAAACCGATGTATTTAAAAAGAAAATCCCTGTAATGTCATTTTTTAAATGCTTATACCCAAACTGTTATTTGGCGCAGTTCATTATTCTCAAAGGGCATCCAAGTAGTATTCTTTGTGGACTGTTTGACCCTTGAGTACAAAGGCATTACGTTTCTCCGAAACATCTGCTACCACCCAAATAACGACGCAGTATCACACCCACGACAACCTGAATCCCCAGCAACACCGCCGAGGGAAAGTCATTCCAAGTCATTTTTATTGTATATTCAGTTTTGTGCTCATCACAGTAGTAATATTTAAACAAAATAGTCGCTGTTACATGCTGTAACTCTGAATACAGTCCGCCTGCCTAACAGTAGATCCCCTGCGGCGGTCGGCTGCCGCGCTATACACGGAATATCGCTATAACCGCTTTACAGTCGTTGCCTTCAATAAGTTTCTTTTCACCACCGCAAGATGTCACCAGCTGTTGCGGTGCTACTGTTTGAAGCCCACCATCACGCTACTCACGACCTGCCACCATTACGCTGAATAATTTCTCTATAAGTTCGCGTCTACCCCTTTGGGTAAGTTTCATTTTCTCTCATAACCTGCTCGCGGCTCAATTTCACTGTCAACTTTGTTCACATTTTCGTGGTGAGGACTCTTTCTCACCCCATGGTCTCATTCCCACGTGATTTCTGGTCTCTGTTTTACAAGTAAGTAAACATTGCTCAGGTGGGTTTGTTGTATTGGCTAGCAGAAGAATGATGTAGCAGGCTGCAGCTCACTTTATCCAGTGTTACTGGCACTTGGAGACTTATTCAAGAGAATATTCGTCTTTTGCAACAACAAACGGTTTACTGGGGAACAAGTAAACGTAGAAAAAGGAAGGCTGAGGGCAATTAAATATGAAATGCTGCTCTGTTCTTGTATCATCGGGAGTTACAATGAGAGGTTAAATTTAACAAATTTGCAACATATATCCAGTCCCTATGCTGGGCAAAGAACGAGGCCTTTTAAAGTGTTTCGTAAAACGGGAAGTTTTTAAGATGAGGAGTAGTTAGCACTTCGTCCAAACGCTCAAGCTGGAGGATCACCTCTTGTCGGCTCTTCGCGACTCTCTATTCAATACATTCCTAGCGACCCTCCGTATCTGGAGGCCGTTCATCCTTCCACAACCTGAGCACGCTTCATGCTGTATTGACTGGGACCGACTGGTCACGGTTTTCAGAACTATCTTATGTGCTGAGTAAATGAACAGTCAGTATGAAAGACTCGATGTGCCATTGTAAATACTTATGACTTGTTTAAATGCGGGATGACGCTTCCAAGTCCTAATGTAATGCAACAATACGTTAGGCGATTAACCGAAAACTGATTGGACTACACAAGGGTCTTCCCCTTGTTGTTAGCGTGTGGCCAGTGTTGTGTTCTGAACACCTGTTGAGTGTTAAAACACGCGTGTTTTTAAATTAAGTGAAGTTACCCATTTGAGTGCAGAGGCCGAGGACAACCGCTGAACAACTCTCAGCACAGCTGGTCTCAGGTCTCAGGGCTAAGACCTGAGCCCGCGACTTACCAACCACGAAGCATGCTGGCTGACAGCTCCTTCGCGACCTTCGGTCATAGACGGTTTATGAAAAGGTAGAAGGGTAAAGCTCACCCCAGAACAGGCCACGAAGACACAGAGGGCAGTAGAGGTACAGCTCTACTGTTTCTTTAACGTCGTCGCTAGATGTGGTGGGTAGTCAAAGACACGTCCAGGCCGCTTTACTAGATGCAATAAATTGCGTTTTCTGTGCAAAATAATTTGACATTTTTTTTATCCAACTGCAACGAAATTCAGTAAATAATTGCGATTTGTATAAAATGTCGCGCTGTGTGTCAGCGGCAGTTTGTGTCATTAGGCCCTCCCAGCCTGCTATACAATGGCTGCCGAGGGCTCATTACAGGGAGTAAAGCAGTAGGAGCGTGAAACTGACCACTCACCACCATCTAGCGACGAGGTTAGGAATGAGTGGAACTACAAATTTAGCCCCCTTGAATTCATGTCTTGTACATTGTACAGAGACAAATTGGCACAGCTGGATTAATTCCACAAAGTCTCCAACTTCAGGCACAGGT
>Ga0136643_10020152_pt1 | contig 10087 bp, 6 predicted proteins | sample TergutLab28metaG_FD_96883 | JGI IMG/M metagenome (GOLD analysis project Ga0136643, IMG submission 96883) | Labiotermes labralis P1 segment gut microbial communities from Petit-Saut dam, French Guiana - Lab288 P1 (version 3) (version 3) | ecosystem: Host-associated > Arthropoda: Insects >... | reverse complement strand
GGAGCTCAAAACTGCACATACAGCGTCAAGCATTTGTCAGACCATTACTGCTACCTGCTGCTAGCCTGGACGGCTAGCAGCAGGTAGCAGTAATGGTCTGACAAATGCTTGACGCTGTATGTGCAGTTTTGAGCTCCCGATGATGGAGGGAAAAACCGTCTGAATCATGTAGAGCGTCTTACAGAAATAAATAAATTGAGAAAAGCCGCTTCTTGTTGGTTGTACTCTGAGAATATGATTCATTTCTCTAGTTTTGTATTAAAGCTTCATCGTAGAATCAGTACTGGCATTCACGTTATCAATAAACCCAGCAGCATTTTACAAATCACGTCTAAGCCAGTTTATAACTTCCTTACCCCCTACCCTTCCATTCTTGTCTGCGGTACCTATATTGATAATAAAAGTAACTACTGGCACATTGCCTTTGTTGCAATTTGCTTTTCCTGTCGTATGAAGATGCCACGTTTAAGCAAAACTACGCAGTGTATGGAGCGGTATGTCTTATTAAATTTATTTTACACATGAATAACAGCAACCATTGCTCTCTAAGTTTGTATTCCTGACAGGGTGAAGTTACAGGCCGATTACCACAGTACTATTTACTAATAAGTATAGTAAATTTTTCAAAACATTTTATATAAAATTTAGTTTTATTCATCTACTTTTACTTTACGTACCAACTTACTGATTTTTGTAAGAGCAGAAAAGTAAACATGCTAATTATGATGAGGGTCTGGTACTCAGGACTTATTAAAAAATCAAACTGTGTTTCAATTTGAAGCAACACAAATGTCGGCCTTGCAATAACAACACCATCTTTAACGCCCGGCAAGAGGAGCATTAGGCGCGAGTTTTTCTTATCACTACACGATGTATTTCTGCAAATGTGTCATACTATTAAAAAAGGTAACACAGTTCACACAGACAACTTCTTTAACAAAATCACCTCTAATCCGTTACTTCGTCTTTCAGTGGCAGCAAAGCATGTGCAGGTCTACATTTCCACGGGCATCTTCACACGATCACTTAACATGCTTCCCACAGCCTTCGAGATAATTACATTCCAAAAAATGGTGTTGTCTTGACAACAATAAATAATCCAAAAGATGCAATCAATTTTATTTTAAAAAGAAGTGAACTTCAGACCACTCCCACCCTGTCACGCAACACACCGCTACCTCCACCTTCATGGAAACGATCAGCCAGTCTTCTAAATTTATGTGGGGGAAGAGAATGGATTATACGTACATATCCTGCATCCACGATATTACAAAGTAAATTCCACGACCATTTTAAATGCTTTCCTACATCATATTCCGTCTTATTTGACGTACAGACCTTCACATTTCCTACGCAAACACCTTCAGGCATTTATTTTCTCCGCCTCTCATATACATTTCTGTCTTACAAGGTGGGTAGTTGTTCTTCCGGATGTGAGCAAAATAAAAGCTTTGTTTTCAGGAAATCAGGAAAGGAAATGTTGTTCACATCCACGCCACTGGTCAATACGCATGTGGATATCTACAAAAGGGTGACGGACTATAATTACGCACGCCTGGCCTCTGCTGCCTGATGACACATTCTCCCTGACGGAATTGTGTGGCAATCAGCCCGGCGCCAGTTATGCTTTGTTTACGAGCACAGTGTGTTTTTTTCCCAGGCGCAATGTATATTAATAATTAAACACTACCTACCACCCTCTCACATTCACAGCTTCAAGGACAGTTTCAGGAGGTATAATCCATTTCTGTGTTATCCCACAATAATAACACGCTGTTTGGTCGTTTCTTGCTATGTAAATATCAGTGGATTTTGCGACACTCGTTTTAGTTTAAAAAACAAACATCTTCATCCTCATTAGCAGTAGCCTACTAGAGTCTCTACTAAGTATAGTTCGTCACTTGCAGCATTTATGCCTGAGAAACTTGAAGGGTTGTTATGGCAAATGCCTTCGTACGTAAGCTCAGAGAGAGAGAGAGAGACGGTGTTGACTGTCAGACTGAACCGATGTGTACTTTCTTTTATTTGTGAGATATTTCCAAAGAATTTTCAACGGTCTTGTATTCAATCTTGGCTTTAAAAGCAGCAGTAATTACGCAAAATTATTTCCTCTTACAGCGATATACAGACACTCCCCGACTTACGCAATTTGAAAACAGTAAAAAGCTGAAAAATTGTATTTTTAAATGCGCCGAAATTTTACTTGTTGGCATGAAAGCGCAATGAGACGAAGGTGGTGGAAGAACGCTTCTGGGCGATAACACAATTGGCGGGCCGGCCGTGCTGCGGCCGATCATGCTACAGCGTATTGGAGTTTGGACTTCACATGGACTCCCTTCATATGTACATATACGGCAGTTGACCGCATGCATAATTAGTTCCGACGTGCGCAAACTTCGTCTTGTTCCGCACCGAACGGAACCTAACTACTCCGGAAATCGGGAAGTTTCTCTGCAAATTTTAAAACGCCATGTAAATTTTTTACTTAAGGACATCAGTAGCTCAGCACACATAGCGTCACACAGGAAACTGGATGGGATGTGGAGGGAAAACTTCGTGGCCTACCATGAAGTACTATTTCGGCATTTCCACAAACCACAGGAAGACAATGGAAACTAGTTGCCCGGGCCAGGATTAGAAGCCAGGATTTCCTAACAACAAAGCAGCATTGCTGCCCATTCGACCCCGACATTTTCAATACGTAAACGAAAGGGGGAAAAACAAGCGACAAATAAAATCACTTAGTACTTAACCTGGATAAACGCTAAGTGCTTCACTGCGATGACGTGGATTCATAAATCATGTGTCCAAATCTTCTGAATTGTTACAAAAAACAGCTCCCTTGACACATAATGATTAATAATATCGGTAATATCTTTGTTGATTTAGGATTTTTCCTGAACAAGCACAAATCCGAATACTAGCAGGACTATTATCTATTGCTGCTTATCTCTTTCTGAAAACGTTTGTATGAACAATGAGTCTGATACACTTCCATCAGCATTAGACCTCTTTCTAAGGGAGCAAACCTGCTAACTTAACGTAATTTAGACTTAAAGTGCATTAGAAAGTGTCTATCAAAAGTGTGACGTGCCTTCCACAGGATTCTTTTTGCAAGGTGTTAGAAAATTAATTCGGATATTCAGACACAAAAATATAACATAACTTGGCTATGTAGGGTGTGAATTGCCGTCATTTAATATAAGGAAATAACACGTCCTGAACGTTTTTGAGCATAAAATGCTGAGAAGAAAATTTCAACTTGATACAGAAGAAGTAACAGGAGCATAAGGTTGATGAAAAGTGAGTGACGTCTTTTCAAGCCTACTTTCTTTCTTTTTCAAGCTTACTTTCCTTCCTTTCAGGCCTACTTGCCTTCTCAAGCCTACTTTACATTTTTTTTGACACAGGCCATCCCGTTGTGTAGTAACAAAATTACATAATGTACTATACTCCGTCTATACACAACTACATAACAGTACAGTGGTATTTATATATTCTCAGATCACATTATAGCAACATGTTTCGACCGTAAGACGGTCATCATCAGGCCAATAAAGAACACTTTTTAAGGTACAACAAGCACTCAATGGAATCCCATTGAGTGCTCACTTTGTTGTACCTTAAAAAAGATCTTTATTGGCCTGATGGTGACCGTCTTACGGTCGAAACATGTTGCCATAATGTGATCTGAGTATATATAAAGATCACTGTACTGTTATGTAGTTGTGTATAGACGGAGTATATTATATTATATAATTTTACTATTTTACATCTTTTCAAGCCTACTTTCCACCTTATCAAGCCAAGCTGTAATTATATATATACCGCCTGCTGTAACATGCAGGATCTCTTCCTTTCGCCACACTCTATGTTTACGTGTTTCTAAAGCTTCAAATCTTTAAACAACACTAACCGGCTGATTCTGCAGTGGATATGCACTATGTTCTCTCTGGGACACAACGTAATTGTACATAACTTAATTTAGATAAATGTTACTCTTCAAAGTGTTAAACAAATCATCTGCCTTACCGTTGGTTCATTACGTCTTCTACAAACAATAGACACAGTCGCCAAAAAAAGACGAAATCTAAATCAGATCGGTCCTATACAGATGCTCGTAATAAATTTTACTAGGGCTGTTCGAATATTAAGCCGGTCCCAGTGGTCGCGCGGTCTAAGGCGTAGGTCTACGGCCGCTCGCCTGTTGACATTGTGTTTTCGAATCCCACCGGGGGCATGGATGTCTGTTTGTGAGTGTTGTTTGTTGTCAGCTAGAGGTCTCTGTGACGCACTCATTACGCATCCAGATGAGTCCTACCTACCGTGATGCGTCGCTGTGTGTGATCTAGAAACCTCACGAATGAGGCCATGGCCCGCGTTGGGCCGCAGCGCCACGTGGGAGGGGGGGGGGAATTTGAATATTACACTTAACCCAAACTAATATTCGCAGCTGTCATACGAATTGTCCACATCAAGTACGCCAATTCTTATTTATTCGCCAATTCATGTTATATGCAATGCATGCGAATTATTTGCAGGTTTCACTAAACTATGGGCCGAGGTCAGAAAATAGACTTCCACAGAATACTGACCAGAATACAAACAGTTACTATTAAGCACACCGACAACAATTTTACTCTTCCCTTCGCCTAAAGTAACCAAATAGCTGTGATGCTCGACAGTCAGGGTAGCTTGATCAGTAAAATAACTACGAATGGGCCGGACATCCGAGGAATCGTGGTTTGATTCCTTCCAGGAGAAAGAAATTTCTCCCTCCTCCAAAACGTAGAGACCGGCTCTGGGCCCCACTCAAACGCATATTTAATGGGCAAGAAGGAACATTTCTCGGTGGATGGCCGAGGCGTGACAATGACCACTTAACTCCATGTGGTACCGAGGGTACGAATCTATTCCCCTATATATTTTCATGGCGTGAATACGGACAAATTTACTTTACTTTAGAGCAAGAGTTTAAAAACTTTGAGAAACGTGAGTGCATAGAGTGGTTCACCACAATGGTCTAACAAACACAATATTATAAGTGCGCCCAAAACCTTATGTTCATCAGCCCGAAAAGGGGGCCCCTCAAATCGACTTCATTTCAATTATCATCACCCTGCTAATCACATTGTAACTTGTTAATTCATTTACTGTTCTTGTCACCCGTTTTAGAGTCTTCGACACATTTCAGCCTCTCAAACTCTTCCTTTCAGTAGACAGATATGCATTTTTTGAAACGCAAAAGTATACGAAAGTCCTACATTTTACCAGTAACATGAAATTCTACCGAACGTCGCGGACTAGCAGTTAAAAATCCTGCCTCATATTTAGAATGTATCGTGTTGACCTATCGGCCCAGAGAACATTCACCTTAACTGAGTATGAAATGATTTGTTAGACCAACTTGATGCAACAGTAATGATTTACACTACTGCATATGGTTTACAGCACTGTAAAAGATAAGTCAAAATAAGGTGTTTGTATTGTGATCGATTGTTTGTAGTGTTAAGTGATGGTTGATATCCTGTGTTAGACACGCTGGAGGGTGTGTTTTGTGTGGTGTCTTGTGGCCTGTGCTCTAATATTCACAGGTTAAAGTATTATCGAGGGAGGGGGCGTGGTGTGGAGGCATTATCATGTTAGAAATTTGTGTGCCATGGTTGGAGGTTGTTGGTAACGTATGGTTTAATGTAAGTTCAGAATGGTTACGTTACCAATAACTTCCAACCATGGCACACAAATTTCTAACATGATTACGCCTCCACATCACGCCCCCTACCTCGATAATACCTTAACCCGTGAATATTAGAACACGGGCCACAAGACACCACACAAAACACACCCTCCAGCGTGTCTAACACAGGATACCAACCATCACTTAACACTACAAACAATCGATCACAATACAAACACCTTATTTTAACTTATCTTTTACAGTGCTGAAAACCATATGCAGTAGTGTTCACCCTTGCACTCCTGAAGATGGGTACAATGGTGCCCGAAACATGTTGAGTCATTGGTTTATCAATAAATCATAATTGTTGCATCAAGGTGGTCTAACAAATCATTTCATATTAAGGATGCACGGTCACACAAACATCAGATTTGACTGAGTATCTTTGTGGCCTACCCCAGTCTCCCCAGATTAACACAGAGACCATCTATATCAAATTAATCCACGGCCGTTTGTCTTCCTTTTGTCTGCATTCAACAAACATCCTATTATTTGAAGCTATACAACTAAACATCTGAACTCGTCTGTCAATACACCATAAATAAATAAATAATACGACGTGAAAACAACAAAGTACGGGTGTAATATTATTCACGAATAAGGAAAAAGATGAGTAAAAAACGCATTCCACTTTCAAAATGTATCATTTTGTCCTTTTCCTTCAGAATACAATTTGGTCGTGAAATTAGAACATTATACCTTTTCATGACGAACACATAAACTGCATCAGAACTATGGAATTTCATATACAGACATCTAACACTGAATCTATTAATGCAGGCATGACCAACAGCACGAAACAAGCGCCTCCGTAACAAAAGCTAGTAAAACTGTCCCTTAATAAAGAGCACAAACTGCCCAGCACGTTTCGTAACTATAACAAGGGAGCTAAGCATTATCTTTGTCGTATCCCTCTTTTACTTTCAGGCTGGGTTTGTGGTAGCACATAATAGTTTTAAATGAAATGGCATCTTTACATCTGCAAAAATAACCACACAAAATGAAATAAACCTCTCTCCAACTGGAAATATCAGAAGTCTACAAAAAAAAAGTCCGTACTTCATAAAAGCATAATTACCCTATAAACTTGTTACCCTGACAAAATTTATTACATTTTGCAGGTAACATGCAAACTTTTCACCCAGTGATTTCACACACAGTCAGCCAGCCTGATTCTTCTGACATCAGCAATATCAATTCATATATTCCCTCGGTGACTGCCCACCTGTATCACAGACTGTACATTTCACGCCACTGGTCACGTTTCTACTCAAATTTCTTGCCTGTCGTATCGATTCCCACCACTTCCAGCCAAGTTTCTCTCTGAGACTCAATCGGTAATAAATGTGACTTGAAATGTACAGGTTCCAAATTTTGGACTTTTGTTTCTTCACACACTGAAAATTTATGACTATAATACACTTGTTACGGCGCTGTTTCTCAACGGGTTTTAGGCGTCGCACTGCAAAAACGGGAGGTCTAGAAAGTACAAAATTTCTGTCAGCGCCTAGTATAATATTAGAAATAACTGATTACAAAAATACATAAATTATAAAAAGAATTTTTTTTTGACTAAGATGGTTCTGTCAGTGCGTGTTAAAGGGCGAGGATCTATGTGCAAGGCTGAGTCACTATCTTCTAGCCAGGGCAGGACCAATATGCACGATTGGGTCACAGTTATAGTAAGGGAAGAACGTGTGTGTAAAGTTAAGACACTCTGTGCTATGCATGGAATAACCTATAGAATAGTATAAACAAGAAACTGGATGCAACTGTAACAATTTATTAGTAATTTCAATCAGCTCAACATGTTTAGGGCGACAATTTCGCCCATCCTCAGGAGCACTAGACTGTGTTTACAGCTTGCGGTATAATGCACCGAAGAAGCTGCCAACAGGCAACTCTTCGGTGCAATATACCACAAGCTGTAAACACAGTCTAGTGCTCCTGAGGATGGGCGAAATTATCGCCCGAAACATGTTGAGCTGATTGAAATTACTAATAAATTGTTACTATTGCATCTAGTTGGTTGTTTATACTATTGTATCAGAGATGCACGGTCACACAAACATCAAATTCAGAACCTATAGGTCCATTGATTGTGTTGTAGTAAGGATAGGACCTATATCAGAGTTCGAATCACTGTGTTCTTGTAATAGTAGTACATATATTCAAGGTTGTGTCACTGTATTATAGTTTGGATAGAACCTACATTACAGATCGAGTCACAGTGTTCTTACGTAGCCTAGCCAGCTTCCTAAGCAATTGGAATCGGAATCAGCGGAAGTTTGGATATGAAATTTGTCCTGCACCAAACACCGGCGTTAAAAATAATGCAGCCCTACCTACGTAATCCCTATCTGTAAAGGTCCATGCGCTGAAATGGGGGTATTTTATTCTTACAATATGTGAGGCTTATTCAGAAAGTAAGTACCGTTTCGCTGTAAAAAAAATCGAGTAATGTTTCGTATAAAACTTTTCCAGTTTTCACGCACACAACGGGGATGACACACTTCCAACTTATAGGTTTTAAACTCAGGTTCTGTTCACAATTCATGGATTATTGTATTCATTTTAAAAGTGCGTATTGTAGGAAATGCCACCTCACTTTCTTCGGACGTAACTTAAATTTTTTTTTTATTCACGTAAGCCATTTTGGTAATCGTGTCTTGTACAGCATGTTAGGTTTGTATGAGCGAGAAATGTGTATTGCTTATGTCCGCATAAGAATGCAGTACTGTGACACATAACACCTAATTTACTCTATCTAAAACAAGGATATATTTCGCTCTTGTATCTCGTCATATTCGAAATATGGACTGACACAAACTTTGTGGTTTGAATGCACAAAACAGATAAGAAAATTATTACAGACATTTAAGCAAATTTTATATTCGGAATCTGTTATGAAGAGAAAAAAATTAGAGTCATTTAGGTTCGACATGACGCTTTCAGTGTACATTAAATTCGAGGCTTATTTTTATAGTTTCTAATTAGAGTTTTACGTTTCATAACTTATACTGTTGTAAACTTCCACGCATATTAAAAGAGCACATAAATTGCTAAGCTCTACAAGCTTCACTATAAAAATGGCCATAAATACAGACAGCTACATACGTGCATGCGACTGATCAATACAGACAACTATGTCAGTACTTCTGATCAATAAGCCATTCACGTACTACTCCAATTAACTACTGTGCTTTTCACGAATTGAGTTTTGATGACTAATACCTAGTCATACGACATTAATATTGGACTATTGGAGGTCACGGCTCTTACTTGACTTTCTTTGTTATATTTTGGTGTAAAATCTCATTAAATGACGAGAATTTCTTTCGTACTGAATTTTGAAATTCCACTCCAAGATGTCAAATATTTTAAAATATAAATTCGAGTAATCTTACTACCATTGCTAAATCCATAATACCACCACTATAAATATCGCTGTTATGGTCGCCACATTTACTGCCACTGCCACTGACACAACAAACACTTTATGTCCACTACCAAAACCGCAGTCACGCCCGATATTAGTCACCACAATTATTATTCTTTTGATGGTGAATCGAGTTGCCGTAGACTGATTTTTACAGAAAATGACTCAGATGTTAGGTATATATATATATTTGTAGATGATCACACACACACAAATATATATATATATATATATATATATATATATATATATATGTGTGTGTGTGTGTGTGTGGTCATCTAAAAAAAAACTTTGTGTTCATGAAGACAGTGGGACGCGATGCCAGTCAATACGGCAACCGTATGATAGGGGAAGTTAGCGAGGAGAAAGACATTATTCCAGTACATGAAATGTTCTGTGATTTAAGACAAGAGATTAGATTGCCCAAGGAGACAGTGTAGTTTATATACGGGTAAAAAGTTTTTGTTTTCTATTGCCACAATCCTACTAATATTCTTCGTAATCGGGTGGTCCCGGAGCCATACCAATACGGTACACACGTATTAACGTAAAGTCGCCCTTCTCTAACGGAAATGTTTACGTAAGGCTAAGTACGACTTGTCACAGAAACTCTAATAGTCAAGTAGGATAGCGTTCAGCAAAAAGGATTCCTTGTATCACATCTTTTACCTTTGAGTTTTATTACTGTCGAGCGACAGACGAAAGGGATGACACGTTCTTAAACAGTGGCGTACCCAGGAATTTTGTTCGGGGGGGGGGGGGGGGGGTTCAACAAATTAAGCTGAGGACAGAGGACAGAGAAAATGGGTTCTGGGGGGCTGTAGTCACCTGGTTAGGGGTTCTGGAGGGAGCTGTTATTTGGTAAAAGGAATTTCATTTCATGTAGTAAAATTTTCTTAATATTTGGTACT
>Ga0136643_10020151_pt1 | contig 10087 bp, 8 predicted proteins | sample TergutLab28metaG_FD_96883 | JGI IMG/M metagenome (GOLD analysis project Ga0136643, IMG submission 96883) | Labiotermes labralis P1 segment gut microbial communities from Petit-Saut dam, French Guiana - Lab288 P1 (version 3) (version 3) | ecosystem: Host-associated > Arthropoda: Insects >... | reverse complement strand
TGTGTGTGTATGTGTGTGTATGTATGTATGTGTGTGTATGTGTGTGTATGTGTGTGTGTGTGTATGTGTGTATGTGTTTATGTGTGTGTGTGTATGTGTGTATGTATGTATGTGTGTGTATGTGTGTGTGTGTATGTGTGTATGTATGTGTGTGTGTATGTGTGTATGTATGTGTGTGTGTGTGTATGTGTGTGTGTATGTGTGTGTGTATGTATGTATGTGTGTGTATGTGTGTATGTGTGTATGTATGTATGTATGTATGTGTGTATGTATGTATTATGTATATATGTATGTGTTTATGTATTATGTGTTTATGTATGTATGTATGTATGTATGTATGTATTTATGTATGTATGTATGTATGCATGTATGTATTATGTATATATGTATGTATGTATGTGTTTATGTATGTATGTATGTGTTTATGTGTGTATGTATGTATGTAGGTATGTATGTATGCACGCATGTATGTAGGTATGCATGTATGTGTTTTTGTATTATGACTGTAGGTGTGTATGTATGTGTGTATGTATGCATGCATGTATGTGTATATGTATGTATGTATGTGTGTATGTATGTTTATATTAATGTATCCATGTTCGGGACGGGAAGGAGAAATGCAGCATTCCATCTACCCAGAGAGCTCGGTGTTTCTGTAGTCACAATGCATTATAAAGAACCCCCACCAGAAGAAAGCCCTGTCATAATACCTCCACGCCTCACACTCTCCACCTCGGACCTATGTGTCCATTATCTCGCCCGCAATGACAGATGTTCTAATCAAAGTTAACTCTAACAAAGATAGCCGCAAAGGGAAATGGGGTTGGATGGATAACGATCCTAAAGCTTTTCAATGAGAGTGAGAGAGAGAGAGAGAGATTATACTGAAATCCTACAGAATGGAGGAAGCACCTGAAAAGGGAGGCAACTGTACAAGTACAATAGCGCTCCATTTCTCGAATTCACAGATGTATATAAGAATGTTACAGGTTTGTTTTCAGAATATTTGCCTCGCTAGATCTTCGCCAAGTGTCAAGTTTAGCGGTATCTTCATGGCGTCTTTCAACATACATGGAAACGTAAACGTTGATATGTTTTAAGAAGACTGAAAATAATTGGCAATATGGGTCAAATTAAAAAACTGGGTCACATCGTAAATTGAAATCAACTGTTCTCTTAACACAGTCTCATCCCCATTTCTGAATGCCATTTTTTCGGTTTCTCGAAACGAGTTTGTAAAGTAAAACTTGAAGCAGATCGTCGTATCCTCTAGCAAATACGATGCTAATTACCACCCATTAATTCTGTTCCATGTCATTAAAAGTGATATATCCACATACTTCTCAGTGTCGGTGGTAGAAGCAACGTTGCCGAAAACCTTGTCACTGAAATCTTCAAAATAATGGCTACATCTGAAAATTAGTCAAATATATGTACGTCAGGTAGATCAATTGGCATAGTACTGCGGTCACATTCCCGGCTAGGGCAGGGCTTTTTTCCGACCGCCTACCAAGATTTTCATCTAATGATTACTTGCCTTCTTTCCGCGGAGAGAGAGCAGCTGGCGTATGAGTCGGTTACTCATATTCATTGTCAACCAAAGGCTAGAATACACTTATATGCATCGTTACTCCGCGTCAGTCTCCTTATATACGAGATAGCAGTAAGTACAATACAAGCTGTAATTTTTTCACTGATATATGTGTTTAACATGGTCAGCCCTTCAAATTTTTTTGCGTGAAACTAATATTTGTGAGTATTTAGATTAATTAAAAAGTGTACTGTTTGTTATGCACAAATTCTCTCTTTGACGACTTTTATATAGTCACTTAAATGAACTGCATACGGCTTTTTATAAATAAAAGACAAGCAAAAGGAATGGTTAGACCTACGTACGTGTCTTTGACTACTCTTATGGCGCAATATAAAAATGATTTCAAACTTGTGTGATTTCGATTTTGTAGCCACAATATATTACAAGTATCAGTCATTTCACACATCATCATTACCAAACGCTGGAGGAGTTTGACTATTTTTGCCTTCGAATACTGTTCTTTGGTGTTTTTCATATTAGATATTACGTAATCATTAATTTGGGGGTTTCAGGGAAAAGGTAGTGGAGTTTCTAGTTATTTAATCTCTGCCGTCCCTTTCTCCATATGTACATATACAGATACATACACATAGATATATACAGACATATTGTACTTGCATACACACATATATACATAAGAAGGTCGGATAGAGAAAAATTAATACACATATTCATATTTTTAAAAATGTTCCAAATTTTCCTTTATTTTCCTACCCGTTCATTTTAAACTTTCAGATGTAATTAATTTTTTTCTTCTGTCACTTAACAACCACTATTTTTGTACCACTTACGAAATGTAGTTTGGAAAAACACTTATGCACATGACAAAATGTCCTTTTTTTGACGTTTTGCTGACCGTGCATCTCAGTATATTTATCTCAGGATTTAACCAATTTGATGCACAAAATTTGTTTCACAATAAGTTTTATTTCGTGCCTCTACATGTTTCGAGCACATGTGCTCATCATAAGGAGGTCAAAATTGAATTACACAGCCTCTGGTATCATCACACGAAATAAAACGTACTGTGAAACAAATTTTGTGCATCAAGTTGGTTAAATCCTGAGATACAAAAGGCCTTTTGTCGAAAGGTACACATCATAGCAGTAGACACCATAAGCAACATGGAACTGGAATCTGGAACTGGAAGGAACATCAAGATTAAGTTGGCTGGTTTCTTGTGGTACGAAAGTAGAATGTACTATCCCTGACCGCCTCCAGGGACAGTACGACTCGTCGGACAACCATAAAACACAACTTGGAATGAAATTGGAGACCTAAACTACGCAATTTTTCAGGTCCGTTAAAACTAAATTAAGTTCTGTGGCTTCCTGCAGGACATGTACTGTGGAGGGGGACATAAGAATGATGTTTGGCATCGTCAAACTGCAGGACCAATAAGCATCTAATTAGGGCCCGACCTAACAAATAGCTATTATTGTTCTTCCGCTTTCTTGATTATTGCGAAATTAAGTTAAATAATATATTAAGTCTTAAGACCATCATTACGAAGGGTATATTGTTCACCCACATTTGGATGAACATTCTATTTCCAGATAGTTTTCCTCTGGGATGTGGCGCCGTGTAGTCTGTTACAAATTTGCTGACGTTTCGGAGGGACATAGTAAATTCTTTTTCATTTATTCATCCTCAATATAGACGTAGTACGCACATCCGAAACGCCAGTACATTTCTACCACATTGCACGACGTCAGATCCCTCTGGATAAAAACCCATCTGAATTGTATATTAAAATTCTATGCGTCAGAGTAATCAGTTAATTTTGCTGAAAGCCCATAATCGGTGTTTGTTGCGAGAATCATAATCAGAATGTAAGCACTTTGTGTGACAAACTGCAGACGTTTTAAACGCCCAAGCAAGAGGCACGAGTACAAACAACTGTAGATTTCTTTACAATGTTGATACCGAAATGCTACTGCAAACGTAATTTCGACCGATATGTGATCTTTTGCTAATATCTGTCTGCATTGAATTGAATGAAGTTGTTTTGGTCTGTGCCGTTCGCTTCACCACTCACGCACCTGGACATAACCTAGAACCTCTTCGGTATTGGCGATTTGATGAGAAAGTGTTTTATGGAATTTATTTTATTTCGTCAATTAGCCTTACGTGTTTTATTTGAAACGAGTATTTTATTCAACTAACGGAGCATCACGAGCGTGTCATGGAATCTTCGAGTGCATTTTTTGCAGTATTTTTTCAAATTTTCTTTGTATTTAAGTACACATTATGAAATGGGGAAGTAAGAACTGGTCATCTGTCTCATACTTACTTACTTACTCCATGGTGTAGAGTCCTTCTTGAGAAGCTAACTAGTTTGCAGTTAGTCAAGAAATTCCCTGCATTTTATGGAACCCGAAGGTTCGTTACCGCACTCACAAGCCTCCGCCACCCGTCCCTATCCTGGGCCAGCCCAATCCAGTCCATAAACCCACATCCCACCTCCTGGAGATCCATCCTAATATTATCCATCCATATAAGTCTAAGTCTCCCCGGTGGTCTCTTTCTCTCCGGTTTTCCCACCAACACACTATATACCCCCTCTCCTCCCCCATACGCGCCACATGTCCAGCCCATCTCATTCTTCTAGATGTTATCACCCGCACAATGTTGGGTGAGGAGTACAAATCATTTAAGCTCTTCGTTATGCAATCTCCTCCATTCCCCCGTTACCTCGTCCCTCCTAGGTTCAATTATTCTCCTCAACACCATATTCTCAAACACCCTCACTTCCTTTCCTCCCTCAATGTCAGCGACCAAGTTTCATACGCATACAAAACAACCGGCAAAATTACGGTTCTATGTATCTTGATCTTTAAATCTCTCTATACCGCTTCTAATTTTCCGACAAGCATAAACACACAAGTGCGAAATGTCTAATTCGTGACCCATAAGGAATTGAGACGTAACTGCCCGAACATTTAATCCCACTGTGGATAGATAATGTGCAGGAAGTGTGCATCTATACAGCAGCTGCAGTGGAATGTTCTGAGGAAGTTGCAAGTTGCAAACAACGGACGTGACGTGACCCACTCTCAACTTCTCGATACATCACAACCACTGCCTACGCAAGACCGGCGTCTCCGATAATATAGCAGCAAACACTGAAAGCAGTTCATAGAGTGAATTCCACTAACAAAGTATAACTTGATTTAAATGCTTTCATCATTGAGGAATAAGGAGACGTTACAAGCAACAGAAATGGATTAGCTCTTGCTTTCAAAACGTATTTCTTCATACCCAAATAGGAAGAGGAACCTTCTACTTTATATAGTTATTTAAGCACAATGAAACGACAACAATTAACTACAACCCCACTTTGTCACTCTATGTAATGCACTAGTAACGTAAGCTGTAAGACTACCAGAATAAACAGGAAATTTCTGTCTTTGACTGAACAGTACTAATCATAAAAACCTCATTTGAAAGGGACGAAATATCAAATATCCTTTACCATTTAAACATAAGTTTCATCAAAACAAAATATAAATTCAGTTACACCGCTTCTCCAAGACCTCTTGTGACATTTGTTTTCAAGATTGAGGCCTACCCAAATCAAAATTTCTTAAGACTTTTCTGGAGACTTCATGCACGCTCATTGTTATACTAACTTCTAATGTATTTGTTCTTACCTAGAACAGTAAGAAAGGAATAATTCAAACCGATGTTATACTTACGCTTTCTTTGTGCAAAATGGTACCATCGTAATGCGAAGAAACTACACATCCTTCAATTCGCGTGCTTCTCTGAAACTTACATCATGGCTGTCATTAAATTTGGTGTTGTTTACAATTTACATTTTCACGAAGAATTTAATTTCGATGTGTGCTCAACATCTATAATCCACACATTGCATCAAACTAAATTTAAATAATCTAATTTAATAAGTACCTCTCAATTACAAAACATTTGTACATATTAAAAGTATTAAAACCAATTCCTTTAAAAGTTGACATTTCACTTTATTTCATGAGGAAGACGCACGGTCAAACAGCCCTCAAGTATTACTGAATTTGGAGCGTACTTTATATCGTGCAAATATTTCTGCACGCCTGAAATATTTTTCCTATACAAATGCGCCATTTCACAAATACCTGAAAAGTTGGAAAAAGACGCCTGTACGAAGACTCTAAGGTTGATGCTCAGCAGCGCTCCAGTCCTGAGGCACTCTGTGAAAACATTTCCGCAATAGTGGACCGTGCAGTATACAGTAAATCGAAGTACAATATTCAGTACAATTTACTGCTGTCACATTCTACTCCTATTCGTAAATGCTAACAAATACGACTGCTAAATTACATAACGGTAAAACAATATTCGTTAGCCATTGATAAGGATCGACATTTTGCAGATATAAAAATAAGTTTCAAAATTTTAAATGCGTTACACATTTATTTAAATAATTAAAACGTGAATTTAGAGTCTGCTGCGGTACGAACAGCTTCACGTAGCAAACAAGCAAATACCTAAACATGCAGTACTTATGTAACATGCATGAAAGTTCATTAAATATTAGGTGTTTAGTATTTGCTACCCATTACTACACTATTTAAGGCGTTTTATTACTGGTAAAGAAGAAGGATTTCTGAATACCTTTCTGTGCAAACGAAACCTGGGCGGTCTATTTTCGACTCGTGCCAGGAATCCTTGCCTCGAAATTAAAGTTATGTAAGTGGGATATGCCCTGTCCAGCAAGTTGTGCGGATGTCAGGAATTCCTGTATCTTTATTTCCACTTCAACTACACCACCGCATGGTATGGTGCTTAAACTTACTCTCCTTTGTCATTACCTTACTATCATCAGCAGAACCTCATGTATATGAGTGCGTAATTGTCTGTGAAGAGCCGGAAATATGAGAGCTTCCCTCAAAGGTTACAAGTCTGACTTCCTCGTCTCAGCAGGTGTTGCAGCCGCGGAACTAGAACATTTCCTGTCCCGGACTTCATCGCTGTGCCTTCCGTTTAACATTAGTAAGCGGTGACAAATCGGCTTCCTAGCCTGGCTGGGGGATGACAGTCCTGCTTTTGTGCAGTTTCGCCAAAGTGATAAACGTAAGCACTAACGAATTTAACGTACATTTGTCATGTTGTGGCAGAATGATTTAAATCAGGGATGCACAAAAATTCTAGGAGCAACTTCAAAATTCCAGGCACCACAGATATTACGTGGAGCAATTTCGATGTTGAGGACTCAGAAGTTTATGCGCCATCTTACAAAATTTGTTACCACGACGACCTGGATTCCAGAATTTGTGCATTCCTGATTTAATCTACACCTCATGTGGACGACGCATTAGTTCAAATTGTTGGTCTTCACAAACTAATTCCTTGTATTGTTTTTAAAATCAACAACCGAAATTTCTGTTATATACGTTCATTACTAAATTATATTTTAGTCAAGGAAGACTTTTTCAGTAAGGAATTTGATTTTCACATGGAGATGACGTGTGCGAGAATGTAAAAGGATTAACGAGAACCTTCAAGGGAAGGGCAAAACTGGGGACTTGATATAGATCTAAGTGCTTTATTAAAGTAAATATTACATAATGGTGTGACTATGTGGATTGTGTTAATCTTCATCAGACAAGACTTCATTGGTGAACTCTAGTGAACACGAGGTTAAATCATTATGTTCGCAGTTAATAACTGTTTTCACCTTTTATTTAATAAAAATTAAGTTTCCATCTTCACAACAGCAAATCATAATTTTATGTTTCTTCTTTGTTACGTACTAAAAGTGTCGAAAGCTTAGCTACTGTTGCTCCTTTCCTCAGAGGGAGAGTCACAACGGAAACCTCTTTCTAAACTTTATCTCACAAACGCACAACCTGTGGTTACCCTGTGTGTTTTAATTTAGGATCTTTCAGACAAATAGCTACACAATAAGACAATTATGTCCTAATTACTTTAAATTGTGTACTTGATGGAACCTAACAATAAAAGTGGTCAGTCATTTTTAGGTTTTTCAACAACACAAGTCGCCATTAACCTTAAAATATTCTTCGTTGTACCCAAGCGAAGTGTTGACGTGCCTAACGGCTCATGGAACCAAATGCAGAGACTCTCCTAAACAACATTAAATCACCTGGTCAATGTAACACAGAAGAGGTGTATTTCTTGTAAGGTGCCAACCAAAATTTAGGCTTTCATTCCGAAATAAAAACACCACCTTATATAGAGACCATGACATTCGGTCTGTCTGTTCGCTCTTCCATCCAGTCATGACATTATATCAGTGCATACATCTGTTGTTGAATTTGATTAGTTACGGAAAAGAAATCTCTTTACTATACCCTGTCGAAAGGGCAAGAATTTCGTAAAAATCACATCAGTGGAAGTCATACTATACTTAAGGTCGTAAATTGATTTCCATTCCAGGTTTCTTGGCCGATTTATGTGAAATGTGATATTCTAAGTAGTTCTGAGTTTCGTGAAAATCGGAGGAGAACAAGCAATATTACTTGAAATGCGTAAATAAGGTTTTGCCTGAATTCTATTTTCAATTTTTATAAAATTTGGTACAAAAACGCTCATAAAATTTTGATAAGGTTTTGTTGGTTTCGTGCGAGTGGTCTCAGTGAAAACCATACTACGAGGGGTGCTGATAAGTCCTTAGCCCGACTTACGTCCTGATGTCGTAGGACGGAGTCGATAGTGGCCAAGTTTAAATGTGGTGATTTTTCCACCTGCGATGCACCTCGTCCTGGACGACCCAAAACAGTAACCACCCCGGAGATTTTTTTATTGGAGTCATCCCGATATGTTTTCACTAAATATTCTAAGAGTTGGTTCAGTCAAAACACAACTAATTTCATTGTCAATCATAAATGTGGCGACATGTTTCGACTCATAGTGCCATATTCAGGCCAGAGGGTCTTGTTCTTGCACGAAAATGCCCTGGGTCACCGGACACTTGTAACCCAGAAGAAACTGGCCTACCTGGGCTTCCAGTGTCTTGATCACTCATCCTATTCCTCGGATCTGGCCCCGTCGGACTACCACCTATTCCCTGGACTGAAAAAACAATTGAAAGGTCGCCATCTTTCTTCCGACGCAGAGGTCATTGCTGCCGCGGAGACCTGGTTGGACGGACAATCTTCTTAATTTTTTTGAGTAGCTTGCAAAAGTTAGAGCAACGGGCTAAAAAGCATATTGAACTTCGTGGGGAGTATGTTGAATAAATCTCGAGTTTGGTCGCTATGGCTTGTTTCCTTCCAGGTCGTACTAAGGACTTATCAGCACTCCCTCGTACTGAGAGGCGTGAAACCTTTTTATGCCTTCTTCCCAAATTTATTGTCCGTTTTGGTTGAAAACAGATTACAGTAATCTTCACATAATGCAGCCGATCAATTGTAAATTTCATAAAAATTGGTATAGAGTATTTTGCACTTTTCTAACGGGCATAACATGATATTAAATTCACCTGAGTAGTGCAAAACCTTATGAAATTTTTGAGGCAAGAACGTCCGTGATAATCTGAGTACTGCGTCAAGAAGTGCATCGCTTGCAGTTTTGTTAAATAACATTTAGCGTAATTTTCTCTTCAAACGTTTCAGAGAAGAACAAAATTCCTGTGCTTGTTTATTGGTTTATTTAATAATCACGTAATAAATGCGCTGGTTAAATTATCAGAGTGTCAAATAACAGTATGGTTATAAAGGACGAATTTAAAGGACAGGAAAGTGTGTCAGAGAGATATATTGTTATGTAGATTAATATTTGGTGTAGAAGAAGACGCAGAAAAAAGGTGACAGCTATTCGCGGAAGCCTGTTCTAGAGTCAGGCGTATGAGTCTCGGACGTTCTAACCAATACGCAGTGCCTTCCGGCCGTAAGACCGTGTTTCTTACTAATGACTAGATAGCATTTCCATATAGTAGACCGTAAGGACAAACAAAGCTAAGAAAAGACTTAAACCACTAGCACTGGGTAGAAAAGTCATAATTTCCGAAAAGCATGCCATAATTTTATAAGTTTGAGGCGAAGCGGATTTTTGTGACTAACTTTACACATTTCAAAGTGTTCTGAATGAAGGCATCACGCTGTGCTCGAAAATCAATAAGTATTACACAAATGTACGTCAGCACAATCTATTTATTCTATAGTATGGCTACATGTTTCGACTAGATGTTAGTCACCTTCAGGCCCCTATAATTACTTTACCAGATGCTTTGTCCACTCTGGGATCCCATAGTGTTTACATGTGGATTACTTATAGCCTACAGGACCAAAAATAAATTTAGGAAAATTCCTAATACAACAGAACACACCGAAACCCGTCAAATACGAGAAAAGTGGAGTTTACCAGCTGGAATTTCTCACGTGCCATAAGATATACACAGGTCAGACAGGCCGGCCCTTCCGTGTAAGGTACCGCGAACATTACAACGACTTTAAATACTCAAACAACAGATCCACATTCGCCCAACATGTCATCAACGAAGGACACTCCTTCGGCACAATAGACGAAATA
>Ga0136643_10020148_pt1 | contig 10087 bp, 6 predicted proteins | sample TergutLab28metaG_FD_96883 | JGI IMG/M metagenome (GOLD analysis project Ga0136643, IMG submission 96883) | Labiotermes labralis P1 segment gut microbial communities from Petit-Saut dam, French Guiana - Lab288 P1 (version 3) (version 3) | ecosystem: Host-associated > Arthropoda: Insects >... | reverse complement strand
TTTAAACATGGTATATACTCTCCGTTTCTTTCTCTTCAAAATGCAGTTTGTTTCATAATTGTAATGTATTTGGTTCCTGTATTATTCACATTTTATATACAGGGTGTGCTAAAATTAAAAAAATAATTCCGGCACCAAAAGGTTAAAATGGAATGTATATAAGCATAATGAATTGTTCTTAGTGTAGATTGGGGTACAATATGTTTTAGATTTCTTAAAGCAGAGCATAGTTTGGTTGCTGTCTGATCAATATGTTGATTCCAAGACAGTGTCTCGTCAATTATTAGTCCCAAAAATTTAGTCTCAATGGAATTTTAAATATTTTTTGTGTTCATATTTAACTTTAGTTTTAACCTGAAAATAATTTTTCGTTTTAAATTCCACGTAGTGGGTTTTATTGAAGTTCAGTATGAGTAAGTTGCTGTTAAACCGAGAGATTATGTTGCGGAAAGATTGATTAACATTAATATTGAAATCTAAATCATTTGAATCAGTTATTGATAGACTGGTATCATCAGCGAAGAGAACTAGACTGTTATTTATAGTAATTACTTTTGGGAGGTCGTTGATATAAAGAAGGAAAAACCAAGGACCAAGAATTGAACCTTGAGGTACACCATTCTTGATCAATTCCCATATCGAAGAGCTGTTAGTATTAGCACTATTATTAAGTATTACTTCTGATATCTGCAGGTCAGATAGGATTTGATTAGTGTTTTAAATTTTCCTTCAATATCGTAGAATTCTAGTTTATCTGATAGTATTTTGTGATTCACACAATCAAAGGCTTCTTGAAAGTCGCAGAAGATGAGTTACTACTCCCTTATTTTCCTTGTGTTATAAAATTTACAGCTTACTTGATTAAAACTAATTAAATGTTTCTGCCCCCTGATGTTCATTTATGATTTAAAAAATCATCTGTTTTAATAATTTGAGGCTTTCCATTTCTCTTGGACATTCTAACTGGTTCATTATTCTGATCTATGATAGTATTCTCCTTGTTATTATTATCTGAGTAAATCTATGAGTTATTATTATCAGTGTCACTCTGTTTATCCTTCCAATGCATGGGGATTGAGGCCATTTCTTCTTCCTAAAACTTGTAGTGCAGATGGGCACAATTTGCTTGGCAATTGTTTCCTTGTCTAATGTATTCATGTGAAAATCATGACTTGTAAATAGCTCCCTGTGGGAGTCAGCTGCTAGAACTGTAACATGATTCTGATTTTTCATAAGTTTTTCTAATTTCCTGTTGGAGGAATTTATCTCATAATTTATACAAGACCAGTTTACAAGATCATCCCTGTGAGGAACATGCATAAAAATAATGCTAGTGTGACTATTATTCATTATAAAATTTTTCCAATTCATATTATTACCTAATTCTAACCCCAAGAATCTGATATTTGTAACCTCATTGATTAAGTAATTATCAGTGGGTCATTGTTGCTGATTATTTAGGGAGTGATTAGCGAAAAATTTTACCATATTTGTCTTTTCCATATTTAAGGTTAATCCTTTGAATGAAAACCAATGAGAGATATAATGTAGTGTAGAGTCAATTTTTGTTTGCAAATCTTTCAAGTTATTGACGGAGACTAACACACTTGTGTCCTCCGCATATATTACAGGGCTAGCAAATTTGTTGATTCTACAAGGGAGATAATTCACATATATAACAAATAAAAAGTGGTCCTAGGATCGATCCCTGAGGTACACCATTCTTTATTGTTTCCCGTCTACAAAATGATTCGTGCTTAAGATTTTGTGTGGTAATTTTGACCTTTTGTTTCTTGTTAGTAATATAAGTTTTAAACCAATTCAAGCTCACTCCACGTATTCCATAGTGGCGTAAGTGCTAAGAGAATCTCATGATTTACACAATCAAAAGCCTTGGATAGATCACAAAAAATCTCCCCTATTTGTTGTCGGAGGTTTAGTGAGGACAGTACACTGTCAGTCAGAGAAAAGATGGCTTTTTATATATTACTTTCTTTCCTGAAGCCGAATTGCTCTGGAGCTAAGATTTCATTTGTATGCACAAATTGATACAATCTGTTGAACATTATAGTTTCCAGTATCTTTGAGCAAGATAATAGTAAGGAGATAGGCCTATAATTTGACATTATGAGTTTAGCTCCTTTCTTGTGTATGGGCAGTATAATTGCATATTTAATTCTATCTGGGAATACCCCTGTCATCAAAGAGTAATTGATATGAAAGTTGTGGGTTTACTTATCTCATTTACACAATGTTTTAGAATATTATTTGAAATTCCATCATATCCCTAAGAATTTTTATGTTTAAGGGATTTTGTTATATCAGTTACTTTGATTTCAGTTACCAGTAATAGCTTCATCTCAGAAGAGCTTTCAGGGTAAGATCTCTTTAATGATTGCCATGCCTTAGCCATGTTACTGGAATTGTTATTTAGGTCTTCAGCAATATTAGTGAAGTAGATGTTAAAGGCTTTTGCTATATCATTAATGTTAGTTAATATGCCAGCATCAGATTTTATTTTTATATTAGTAACTGGTGACTGTGTTTTTCCAGTGATGTCTTTTATTATTTTCCATGTAGTCTTCACTCTATTGGAGGAGAGTTCTATCTGTTTGTCATAATACAGTTTTTTGGCCAAGTTTATTACTTTTCTCAAAATGGCACAATATCTCTTATTCCTTTAGTTGAGGGTTATTTAAGTGTCTATACATGAAATAAAGATCTCTTGAACCTCTGGCATGAAATTTTTATCCCTTTGGTAATCCAGCCATTGTGTTTGGTTATGTATGATTTATACCTTAAGGAGAAGCTGTTTTCAAAGTGTCTTAGAAGGATACAATGAAAATTGTTAAACATTCCATTAACATCTTCAGAATTGTAGACTGAGTCCCATGCTTCCTCCCTCAGATGTGACTGGTAGTTGGCTATTGATTTATCATCCATTATTCTAGTTTTACTTGTATGTGTATATTTTTTAAGTGGAACTGTTATATTTTTCAGAGTGAGAATTAGTGCAACATGATCCGATAGGCCGCTATCAAAAGAATGAACTGATAGATCCTGAAATTTTGCATTATCAAAAAATATGCTGTTGATTAATATTCCTTTATTATTACATATTCTTGTTGGAAATGTAACTACTTGAGTTGGATGTCCTTACAATTGACCCAGATAATTTCTGTGCTTTGTAGAATGACATACTGGTACCTGGTTCCATTTCCTGGATTTTGTTGAGAAATATGTTTGCTCTTTTTGTCTGCTTGATTTATTCAGATTTGAAGTATCATACTCTATCGAGATAAAGTCTAATTCTTCCTGTAAAAGTAAAGTTCACCCTATAACAGGCCACAAAGGTCCAGAGGTGGAGTAGAGGTGTAGCTCTACTCTTTCTTTAATCTCGGCACTAGATGGAGGTGGATGGTCAACGCCACGCCCCAGCTGCTTTACCCCCAAGAAAGACCCGGTACCCGCTGTACCGGAGGCTGGGTGGGCCCTAGGGCTGGTCTGGACACGTACAGAAAATCCGTCCCCACCGGGATTCGATCCCCGGACCTCCCAGCCCGTAGCTAGTCGCTATACCAACTGTGCTGTCCCAGACAACAATTCTTCCTGTACAATTTTTATAATTTCTTTTGCAGACTCCATTTCAGATGCAGCTTCATGTGATTCTATTTTCAATTTCATACAATATATACATCCGAATTCACGTTCTTCTGGTGTTCTTTATGTGAAGACTGGAGCAACATCTTCATAGAGAACCATAGTAGCCGCGATCTGAGAGACCAAGTCTCACCCGCCTGACCAGTGCCTATAAAACCTGCTATGTTACTTCAGGCTGTTAGTGTTGATCGCCCAAAAAGATTTCACCACTTGTGGTTACAGGACTGTCTGAGATTTTTTAAAATTCTCACAGCCAGTAATATTAAGATTACAGCCTGCTTACTTGTCACACACTGCAGTTTGATAAAGGCATAACCTGCTGCCTCCATCTACAGGAGTTTGGCACTGTTTGAAATGTAATATACTGAAAAATATATGTATCAATCCCCTTGAAAATAATTATCAGTTGTACTGTAAAGAGATGTGGAAAAGGAATGTAAAATGGGCAGGGTAGGCTAGAGCACAAAAGAATATGTCAGAAAGGTAAATGTTGGAAAGTGCTGTAAGTTTTCTCACAAACTTTTTTGAGCATTATGTGTGGGGGTTGGGGGGAAGGGGTTGAATGTAAAAAACAAAATGGTGGCAGCACAAATTCTCTATTTAGGTTTAAGCTCGTTGGACATAGCTAATTAACAACTGGAGCTACACATATGAAGTATGGTATTTTACATATACAGATGTATTCCTAAGTAATAAGTTTTTTTCCAGAATGACTATGCATCATGTGATGGTACATATTTTCAAAGATCAAATATGATGTGTGATTTCACGACCCTAAAGTAAGTGATGTTTGTGTTGCTGGAACCTCACAAGACTGCATGTGCACTGTGTTATTACTGGGTGTAGGAGATGAAAGATGTGACTGTTGGGTGACCTCCAGTGGCATAATGTTCATTCCAAGTTTCATGAAAGTCGGTCGGCTGATGCAGATGTTCAAATTGAAGACAGCACGGTGAAATATCTGCTTTCTTCTGTTAGGAAGAAAAGTATTGACAACTATATGTATAAAAAATGTCAAAGAACTCTTTTATAACCGTAATATCAGTGGCTAATACTGTAATTACACAACTGCTGAAACATTGACTGAAAGGTTGTTTGTATAGTCATATAGTGTATAAAGAAGGAAAGTCTGTATGCTTGTTACAGGTATGGAGAAGTGGTTGGTCAGCATGAATTGTGAAGTTGTAAATCAAATTTAGAACCTTGTATTTCTTGCAGTAATGAAAATTCACCTTGGAGCAATTTCTCAAATATTGTCTGATCTTTTGATACACGACTGAACTTCATGAAATTCCTTTCCCCAAATGTCTTACATTCTGCGTGTTCTCTGCTATTCACTGCCATCCCATTTCTGTACAATCATATCAGACCCCAAGCTGCCTTTACTGTGGTCTCAGCCAACAGATTGTAATGTTGGTCTGAGTCATATAATTATTAAAACTATTACCAAATGTTTTTGCTGTGACTCGCACGCAACAGCAGAAGCCCGGCTGTATTGTGATGGGGTTCAGCAGTCTGTGCTGTCAGTCCCTGCTCTGCTGTGACATTAGACACTGTGCATTCAGCCACTAACCTCAGTGTATCTTTGAAACATACAAATTATTGGACATTATTTCATCCTTGTATGATGCAACAACACCATAATATGCTCTTACCATCAGTCAGAGCTCACTCTTGTCACTGTGCTATATGATTAGTGGCAGTAGCCTTAGAATGCTTATTTCTGTTGTGTGCTTTGTAGTTAAGTTATTGGCTTTATGTGAACAGTACGAGCAATTGGTAATGTGTGAAATGTTTGAGAGAAATGGTAGTTGAATGTGAAAGAAGAAAATTTGTCATCGCAGAAACATTTGCAACTTGTCGAATTAGCCACTGCTTCATTTCCTTGCTGGTTTTAAGCTACTTTATTTATTGCTAATGTACAAACTTCCTTTTTAGATTTTAACTTTCACAATGACTATGCAAGGGATTTTCTTGGGAGGTCAGCTGTGCAAAATTGGAGTTGGTATGTAGTGTTCTGTAGATTATCTCTGTCTGTGTCATATGACACAGATGTGAAGAGTAACACAACTGTCCATTGCTTTCAGACCACATGGTTGACTTCCCAAGAGTAATGCAGTGTATGATTTTATTGCTGTAAAGCTAGAAATAAATAGTTCTCTGGCTGAGAGACGATGCGAGAAATTTCTTTGACTGATCTTCTCAAATGCCATATACACTGCTACCACAAATAACAATGTTTTTAACTGAAATATCTCATGCATATAAGTGGAAGAAGTTAGTCAAAGTTTGCAAACTTTCAGAATGGTCAGTGACCAAAAAAAAAAAATACCAAGTGATTATGTGGCTTTGTAGTACACACATTCTTCTCACTTGCATTTGATATAGTCATTACCAAGGAGGTACCTTATATGTGTAAAGTATTTATGTATGCTGTGTGTGCATGATGTATATCAATGTGGTTCTCAAACTGAGTACAAAATCTTGCAAGTACAGATATGCTTCATTATGGAGCCATTGATTGTCACATTCTGCGAGTGGCAGAAAACACGAGATTTCAAATTAAATGAAAATTGTTCAGAAGTTAAGAAACACAGGAATAAAAACTAAACATATTTTGATAAGGTTATGTGGTAAAGTTTCGTGATTTACACTTAACAGATTACAGGCGGTCAGTGTGGGCACTATGGGTGGCCTGTCTTATGTCTCTATTCAAGTTCAGTCCACACGTTTGTAAACATGTTAGGTGTAACTGTAGTTACAGCACCCTGTATCCTCCCAGTAAGTTCCTGCAGAGTGGTGTGCAATGGTGGAATGTATGCTGTATCCTGTATGTGCCCCCAGTAGAAGAGATGAAGTGGCAAAGATCATGTTACAGGTGGTGAAGTAACAGGGCTACCTCTACCTATCAATTTCTTTGGAACCTTTTGATCCAAGAAGTCCCGAACTGTAACATGAAATATAGAAATGCTCCAGCTTGCTGGAATAGTGTCATTAGGGCCCTTGTCATCTGAAAAAATGGTAGATGGGTTTCGTCCACCTTGTTGACTTACACTATGCTAGTCACAGTGCGTTCAGCAAGAAGGAAAGGTCCAAACATTTTTTTGTAGAGCACAAAATGACACTGAACTTGCATCTGTCTCTCATGGAAGTGTTCAGTCATTGTATGTGGATTGTTGGTCCCTCAGATTCTAACCATGCAGTTGAACATGCCTGAACAGATGGAAAGTGGCTTTGTCACTGTGCACAATTTTGGCTGCAAGAAATTCAGTGTCTTGAAGTTTTGAAGGACCGTGACAGGGAACGTCATCGTGGGCTGTTACATGCTGCAACAGGTGGTATTTTTAACTTAAATTGGAAATGGGTTAACAGAATTTTTTACAGTTTTTACTTGTTGGGCAGCTTGTCTTGTGGAATTTTTTGGACTGTGAACAAAAGCCTCTGAACTTCATTCACTGTGAACTTTTCTCCCAACTTATGCTACTAGCCTAATGGAACAACTAGTACCTCTTTAGAGGGACGTATTGGTTGATGGTTTTCCACATCAAATCTCCTTTGCGCCATAACTTAAGATTTATATTCATGATATCAGAACATGCACTTAGCTCTGGACATCGAAACACAATTTTCCAGAACTGCAGCATTAGCAAGACTTGGAAACATAAGTATTGCAATTTATAAACTGGATCATATTACCTACCTGAATACATTTCATTTTCATTTTTGCGCTCGTCAGTTCATTAACAGTGTTGCAGTCAAATGACTGATAATTCTTATGTTAACCCTATATTTACTAACCACAGCTTCCTAGATCAATGTCTTCATAAAAGTGGAATATTTAAGTCTTTTCCGTACTTAGAACAATATATTGATTCTAAATCCATGAAGAGCTATTTAGACTGTAATCTTGTGGTATGAGACATTATGTAGTTTGGTGTATAGACACCAGTGTTTCAAGAAACCTGCTGCAACCTTCTTCAGGGTGTATGTATTTATTGTATTGTATTGTATTTATTAAGCATTCATCAGATCCATACAAGACGTGGATATAGAACTTGTCACTTTGTGTGAGACAAATGGGGGAAAAATGGTACCTGATGTAAAGGACTTCCATTATACAACCAGAGAGAAACATTGGCACAAAATGCAACTGTTCTTTTAATGGGGAGAAAAATAACGATGCATGAGGAAGAAAGGCAGGGAAAAGAAGTGTGTAACAGGAAGGAGGCAGCATGTTCTTCAGAATGATGCCACCTATATATTCTTTGCCACATCACCCCAAAGAAGACTGTTGTTTCTGTATTCATTACCATGAGAACCTGGGTTTCACTTAAATGTGTGTCATTTTGGTAGCACCCATGTGCACAAAGTGGACAACATCGCAGAAGACATGTAGATGCAGCTCATAATGATATGACAGGATAAAGAGGCAGGCATTTCCTGTCTGTGACAACAAGTGTCTACGAGTAGCAAGTCACGTGATCCCCTGAGCCATGACCTGAATCAATCAGAAAATGGCTACTGGGGTGTGCTGAGTGGTCGTTTGGTGTGTATGGCTTGTGATATATGTTTGTCAGGCATTCACCCAGAATTTTCATTTGGGTGTGGGCTGATCCTGAGGCTCTATATAGTGTATGTTTGACTTTAAAACCTATGTTATAAAAATCATGTCTTAAATGTAACTGTAACATAACACTGTTTACAACTGTGTTTACAAACATATAAATATAACTACATGTTCCATGACTATTTAAATCATGAGGTCTAATCTGGTTCATATCAGCCTACTTATGCTTGTTTCATTTTTCAAAATTCCTGCGTACTAGTTATCAGGTACCTGATTTCGGTTGATGAGTGGTAAAGCACATGAAACGTGTGATGTTACCATGTCTACAAAATATTTTTTTTTTTTTTTCCATTTGGGGAGTTGCAGCCTGCCCCCCCCCCCCCCCCCAGGGGGGGTTTGCCTGATATTTTCCCTCCCATCTTAAAAGTTATAGGTATCGTGGCTCATGCCTCTTGTATGGTGGAAATTTGAATTTTTATTTTGAAAATGCATTTTCTTGCATATATTCAATACAAGGTAGGGTTTTTGGAACGGCTTTGCAGTCCCAGTGGTCCAAAGCCTGTCCGTTGTTGAGGTTTCGAGATCATACTCCGACACGCCACACTCGGTATGAGCCCTCTGGACGAGTGATCGGCCCGTCGCAGAGACCTCTGCGTGACAACACACAACAATCACATTCATGCTCCCCCAGTGGGATTCGAACCTGTAATTCCAGCAGGCAAGCGACAGCAGACCCACGCCTTAGACCGCGCGGCCACAGGGATCGGCAAACTACCTTCATGAATACAGTATAGCACGAAAGGTTATGGTAAACTACGTTGTAAATTATCACAACGGATTGCACAGAACGAAGGTTGATATAGTAGTTGACGCTTCTATCGACTAATCTACCGTCGGTGCGTTCGTGACGTGTTAGTACCGAGTTGTGGCATGAGGTGGTAACCGTGGTGTAATATGCATGTTAGTACTAGGGAAAATGCATTAGATGGCATCAGTTATGTTTACTGACGTAGGTCGTGGATTTACACATCGTGTATCATACGATATGCAGTCGCTGGTAGCAGCTAACTGTTGCTCCTTCCAGTACATGGGATGTTATAGCGACGTTTAATTCTGAACTCATAGGCTTTTTGGACTTTTCCGACCATACTTACTTATTCCGTGGTGCAGAGTCCTTCTTCAGAAGCTAACTGGTTTGCAGCTAGTGAAGAAATTCCCTGCATTTTATGGAACCCGAAGGTTCATTACCGCACTCACAAGCGTCCGCCACCTGTCTCTATCCTGGGCCATCCCAGTCCCGTCCATATACCCACATCCCACCCCCTGGAGATCCGTCCTACTATTATCCACCCATCTACACCTACTTCTCCCCAGTGGTCTCTTTCCCTCTGGTTTCCCCACGAAGACCCTATACACCCCCTCTCCTCATCCATACGTGCCACATGCCCAGCCCATCTCATTCTTCTCGATTTTATCACCCGCACAATACTGGGTGAGGAGTACAAATAATTTTGCTCCTTGTTATGCAATCTCCTCCATTCCCCCGTCACCTCATCCCTCCTAGGTCCAAATATTCTCCTCAACACCATGTTCTCAAACACCCTCAGTTTCCTTTCCTCCCATAATGTCAGCAACCATGTTTCACACCCATACAAAACAACAGGCAAAATTATAGTTCTATTTATCTTGATCTTTAAATTTTTGGATAGCAACCTGGAAGACAAAAGATTCTGCACCGAATGATAGCAAACATTTCCTGACCTCAATCTGCACTTAATTTCTTCCGCAATAGAATTTTGATTTGTTAAAGTTGTTCCCAAATATTTAAACTCTTCCACCCTCTCGGAGGTACTATTATCA
>Ga0136643_10020142_pt1 | contig 10088 bp, 8 predicted proteins | sample TergutLab28metaG_FD_96883 | JGI IMG/M metagenome (GOLD analysis project Ga0136643, IMG submission 96883) | Labiotermes labralis P1 segment gut microbial communities from Petit-Saut dam, French Guiana - Lab288 P1 (version 3) (version 3) | ecosystem: Host-associated > Arthropoda: Insects >... | reverse complement strand
CTTATCGCCTTCCTTCACACCAGGCCCGTAGCCAAGACATGAACACAGTGGACTCAACGGCTTGCAGTGCGCGTGCGTATAAGTACATACGTGTGTATGCGTATATAATGCTCTGCTATAGATTTAGCTGACAGCTTGCATGACATACACCACTGCTGTGTGTACAGCGAAAAACTCCTGATGATGGACAGAGGAACTGTCCGAAACACGTAGAATTTTATTCCAAAAATAAATTTGAGTAATTAGTGCACCTAGTTGGTTTTATTATAAGAAATTATCACGATGCACGGTCACCTGAACGTCAAACATTACTTTTAATTGCTTTTGAAAGTAATTTTACCTTTAAATGCTAAACAAATTCAAAGTTGAGGCCTCCTAAACCTGCCACTGAATAAGTACACAAACTTTTATTCAAATCATCAATAAATTTAGATGCCAATATTAAGTACCAAACAGGTCCAAATAGCCAGTGTCTCTGTATTCCCTTCTCTAGACTGGCCCATAGGTGCTGAAACTTCTCTCGGATTGTCGAGTCCGCAGCAAGAAATGGTGGGAGACCAGATATCTCGTGGATAACTTTACAAAAACTTGTTGAGCTGGAGGTTGACTGCATACATAGAGGTTGAAGATTTGCACCATATACGCGGAGACTCACTTCCAGACTGGGGCCTGCCCACACTTGCCTGGACAAAAGTCAGTGCCCTTGTACACGGACACAAGATTCAACGTGAACGGGGAGTGCAGACCACCTGGTACAAAGACAGTGTTAGTACGACCTCATTAGTAGAGGAAGCGTGCCGAATATCGTCCTCATTTTTTAAATCTCAATTATCGAAGAGATGATTAAACAGAAAAGTTGAAAGAGTGTGGGTGTAATTTGACGTTTAAGTACTTAAGCCCCCAGGACCTATTTTCCTATAATCATTCCGGAAGTGTGATTTTTTAAGCAGAGAAAATTAAGTGTTATTGGATAGGAACACTGGGTGCCTCTTATTATCCCCTCCCAATGATTATGTTATTGTTATTATAATTTTTGTTATTTTGGATTATGTGTGACATAGCTTATTCTTAAAGCATACCTTGCCTGTTGCAACGAGGGTAGGAAGAAGAGTGTTGAGAATATTTTGATATTGCAAAACAAAGCAGAGGCAGAAACAAGCCACTTACCATCACAACATAAACTCAGCTGAAACAAAAGACAGTTTTTACATCACGTGGTACAAGTTATGTCCAACCGGCAGAGCTGACAAGTCACCAGCGTCAATAGCAAGGGGAACGGATTTAGGAAGGGGGACGATATTAGGCACACTTCCACTACTTAATATTGGTACTTGATGTTCCTCAGCATGTGCATGTATTAACATTTTACTGTGTACCAATTCGACGACAGAATTAGAAGGCCTCGGTCATGAATTCGTTGAGCGATTTATTGAACTTTACAAAACTTTGTCATCTTTATGGAGAGTTGCAAGAAATACTACATTCATAACAAAAAAAGAAAGCTCACATAACAGGAGTATCCAACATTATTACGGCCAAGGACCACACCAGTTATTGTAGGATAGTTAGCGGGCCGCACGTGGAAAAATAACCATATCTGCTATACCTAACCGCCTAAATTACTGTGAAATTTTCATAGTATATACAAAATTTACAAATGTGGCCGCAGGCCGAATAATACAATCTGGCGGGCCGTGGGATGGGGACTCACTGCCTGCAACAAACTTGCAGAAAAACCAAAAATTTTATTTTACCAATTAAAAACCCCCCCCCCCCCCTGTGGCGCTGCGGCCCAACTCGGACCATGGCCTCCTCATTCATGAGGTTTCTAGATCACACACAACGACGCATCACAGTCGATAGGACTCCTCTGGACGCGCGATCAGTGCGTCGCAGAGACCTCTACCTGACAACGCACAACACTCACAACAGACAGACATCCATGCCCCCGGTGGGATTCGAACCCACAATCTCAGCAGGCTAGCGGCCGTAGACCTACGCCTAGACCGCGCGGCCACTGGGACCGTCACTTACAAATAAATACAATTCTAAAAATAATTTGTAAATTTTATGTACGAAATAAATTTGAAAATGTCTTATAAAAGTGGCGCGACGGTACAAGACAAATGTGAAGCAAATACATTAGGCCAATTAACGCAAAGTCTGCTTGACTTAGGTTAATGAACGAAGTTGTTACTTTTCTTCTGACTGTTTCCACTCCACTGAAATAATCAAACCTACCTCCCGACTTACGTCGTGCATCTCAACTCTGTATTTTTCACTCTGGGCGGGGGCAGCAGGTTTGTTGCAACTTCGACTACCTACGTTCTTTCATTCTTTCTTTCTTCCTTTCTTATGCTGACCTCTTTCTGCTTCTCATTGTAGGGGTAGAAGGTTACTGTTGCGCCTTATCACATTTAATGACACACACACACACACACACACACACACGGCAGGGTTCCAATGGACGAGGGATCGGCCCCTCGTAGAGTCCTCTACCTGACAACCCACAACAAACATTAGAGAAAAATTCACGCACCCGGCGGGATTCAAACCCGAAAAACCCAGCAAGCGAACGGTCGCAAACCCATGCCTTAGACCGCGCGGCCACTGGGAACGGTGACTAGAGACTTGTAAAGTCTTGAAATGCAGAGTACGTTTGTTACAGGCAGGTACAGTACAAAAGTTGGCCACTAAAACTGGAGAGGCATTTATGGGCCTTGGTCTGGATAGGAGGATAATTTTCAGATGGATTAAAGAAAATATTGTTCAAGGATGTCAAGTGGATCCACCTGGTTAATGTTAATGTCCAGCGGCAAAGCTGTGTGAATACGATGATGAAATTCTGGGGTCGATTTCAGCTGAGCTAAAATCAGCTTCTGCAGAATGACTCTACTCCATGGAATTTAGTTCGCCAGAAGCTCCATAATGCGTAAGGATTTGGACTGGATCCATCCAGCGAAGGTCAGTACGGCCCCCTGGCTGGGCACTTTGAATATCGTAACAAACTTTTGGGTTCCCTCCATATGAGTGACCATCGGCTTTTCAATAAGGATCCTATCGCACAAAACTCACTAAATTGGAAGCTCGATATTGCCAATCCCAGTGGCTGTGCGGCCTAAGGCGTGAGTTTGCGGCCGCTCGTTTGCTGGGATCCCGCGGAAGGCATGGATGCCTGTCCCTTGTGAGCGTTGCGCGTTGTCAGGTAGAGTTTTCTGCATCGGGCTGATCACTCGTCCAGAGGAGTGCTACCGAGTGTGGTGTGTCTGAGTGTGATTGTGAAGCCGCGACAGGAGCAGGCCCTGGCACAGTAAAGGCTGTTGCGCCATGGGAAGGGGGGGGGGAGCTCAATATTGGAACTACTGCCAGTTACATGCTTCACGACATATGAGAGGAAACGAATTCAGTGTTTTTTAATAAGAACAGTAGTCGGAAACTGTTCACTGATTACGTCATGCCCGACAAAGTTGGCTTTTTTACTGGATACAGCATTAACTCATGACACAAATACACATTCAAGCTGTTCCGAAATTCGAGTCGACGCAAATGTGCTTCGCCATAATATTAACAAATAAACACAGTTCATTACTATAAAAATCTTTCCTTGTGGTCCTGCAGCCCAAATCGTGCTTAGACAGCCTATTTTTTAGGTTTCTATATCACAAACAATTAGAAACACACCCGGTAGGACTCCTCTGTACGAGGGCTCAGATCTTCGCAGAGGCCGCTACCTACACAACACACCAACAACAACACAAGAGATAAACATCCATGCCTTCAGCAGGAATTCGAACCCACGATCCCAGGAAAAAAAGTGGCAGCAGACTACGCTTTAGATTGCACTGACACCGGGCAAGCGAAATCGGTTACAGCCACCTGGAAACAACACTGGAGTGGCAAGCAAAGTGTGCAGTGTCTCAACAAGATGAAGTGACAAGCAAAGTGTGCAGTGTCTCAACAAGATGAAGTGGCAAACAAAGTGTGCAGTGTCTCAAGAACATGAAGTGAGAAGCAAAGTGTGCAGTGTCTCAACAAGTTGAAGTGACAAGCAAAGTGTGCAGTGTCTCAACAATATGAAGTGACAAACCTTTGCATCATACACAGCATTTAGCTGAAAACTCACGCAGTAAAACACAGGTTTCAGCGGCAAATCTCACACAGACTCTGACAACACAACAGCTAACCTACTAGAATTCAAAGCAGGCAAAAGTCCTTACCTTCGGAATGTCTGACACTTTATTTGTAACACACAACACTGGCCCATATTTCAATTGTCCAACTGAATACACTCGTTTAACCTACACTGTTCAACCTTCCGTCACATATGTCTTAATATTTGTCTTCTTTAACGTCAGTGTCTCCCCCACCTCGCCCAACAAACAATGGGAACATCCGTTACTCCAATTGCTGCGTGCTTGCGGATTATATAGTATCTTCACTGGCATTTGCTCCAATGACGCCATATTACATGCCACGAATTTACAAATTAAGCACAAGCTAATGCACTTTCAACTCTCTCTGTAACGTGCACAATGCACGAGTAAACCAGTTCAGTGGTGGCGTGGGTTACAAAATGGCATCTTTTCAAGTAACTCATTCATTATATAGATTTGAGAGGTAGAACAGCTGTCAACTAAACGAAAAAGTGGCTGTTCCCTGTCGTATACCAAAATCCAAAAATTTCAGTATAGATGCTGAAGAAATCGAAAGAAAGTTCAGTCACAACAGCCGATCTTCATGTTGAGATTTGAAGCCCTTGGCCTAATCATACACAGCAGAAATCATAAATGCATTCAACTTCTACATTCAGTAAATATGCCTATGATGTAAAAAAAATGCATTCCTGATTACGAAAAAGATAAGAGTACGCAGCAGCCTCATTTTAAAAAGACTTTCAGGTACACTTCTATAAGATATGCCAGAACCCACTAGCACTCTAAACTGTTGAAAGCCCGCTGTAAAAGTAATTGTCACATTTTACCAATATTCCAGTGTACAACTGACAGGAAAACTGAGCACAAGTAAATAGTTCTTTTTATCATGCATGCCTGACAGAACAAACTTACATGCCTGCCTAAGATTCAAGTCTTCTGCGACATTGCGCAGTGTCGATTGGTAACAGCGAGTAGTTACAAAATTTTCGGACAAGCGCTGTGTCAATCTTCAGGGCAAAGCATTAAAAGAAGATACCTTTCGTGCTCACAGTTCGCTCTTTGAAACAATGTTCACACTTCTACCCAAAGCTAAAAAATATGCATTCCGAAATGCAGACACACAAAAAAGTCTCGTAAAGACGGCGTCATAAATTTAGAACAAAATCCTCAAAATTTCCAAGCAGGACACGGAATTATGTATCCCCTTACCGAACACTGTGAGATATTGTTACCAGTAAAAGCAACGTGCGTAAACTTGTCCCTCTGCACGTCATGTGGTATACTGGACAGAAAAGGTAAACCTCCTCTCATTACTGATATGGGTGCTTTGGAGAAGAGATACATCTCTTGTCCCTGCTAGAAATCGAAGCACGGTTCCTCGGAAGATCAGCCGCAGGCCAGTTATAACGCTGATGCGGCTGTTGCGGCTCCTCAGCCTGCAGGTCTACCGATACCGCTACTAAGTTGGCAGGCACTACTGAACTCCCTAGCGTGTTCTCAGGCATGCAGCGCGTTTTCCTCTGCTTTAACACCTTTAGGAGAATTCCACTACGATCCTGTAAAATAATCAACGAAAAATTCCTATCCAATCCTTCACACTAGTCTGTAACCATCAAGACAAATCATATCAACAAATAATATAAAACGGCTGTACATGTTTATCTAACAAGATTTGTATGTCTAATATTACCAAATTGGCACAACCGTGGATCCATGGAGTTAACGTTTTGAAAAACTCCGCGGAGAAGAGCCCTCTTGAAGAAGTTAACACCCCCTACACGGTCATGAAATATCCTGCTTTTTACGAAACACTAAAGTTCATTTCCGTGTTCACAACAGCCAGTCACTGAATGATATCTTGAGCCAGAAGAATCCAGCTCATTCCCTTGGACTTGATATGTACTGTAGTCCGTTTTAATATTATCTTCCCATATAAACAAGCAGGCCGCCCAGGAGTTTCTTACTTACTTACTTACTTACTCACTTCTTCTTGAGAAGCTAACCGGGTCTAGCCAGTCAAGAAATTCCCCGCATTTTATGGAATCCGATGGTTCATTACCGCGTTTACAAGAGCCGCCACCTGTCCCTTTCCTGAGCCAGAGCATTGCAGTCCATGCCTCCCCCATCCCACTTCCTGAATATATTGAATAAGCAGTCGCGGACAGCCGACAAGGGGTGGTCCTCCAGCTTGGGTGGTTGGGCGAGGTGCTAACAACTCCTCACCGTAAAAGCTGGCCTTGTTACGAAACGGATACATTTACCAAGGAGTTTCTAGTACTGTTAGGCGTTACGTCACTGGACGCGAATGCAGTTACCTATAAAGGTGCTGCACAGCAACGACCAAAAGGAAACACTCAAAAACATCGAAGTAGCTACCGGCCACAGAGCTGAAAGCGGAGCATGCAGGATAATGAAGCCGTGTGTGTCTGCATGTACCGCATTCATCTCACTGTCTAACTCCAAGGTCTCTTGAGTGGAGGCCCGCCTTCACTGCATTCTTATCTGGACACATTTCGCCCTCGCGGCCTTGAGCTCAGCCTCAGGCGTTGAATTTATTACGTAGACTATTCAGTACATATCGGTCGATTGGCTTCAATTGAAGTCAATTGAGACCATCTGCTCAATTTCGTGGTGACGCAACAACTTCTAACTTGACGCACTCATAAGGAAACCTTTGTGGAAACCGCATATTTGCATACAATTGCTGCTTTGTTGAATAATGGGATAGTAGTAATTTACTATAGGCTACAGTGCAGGTGTGGATTACAAACCCCTGCGAGGACCTTGGAGCTGAAAGAGGCAACGGATATACAGCGTGAAGTTTGGTGCCAAGGTCGGACAAGTCCACGGAGTACTTGTTTACTGAAGAATAAAATAAAACGCCATTTATCTACCTATGTGTAAATCCAGCTTAACTGATTTAAAATTACAGACACCGTGCCTATTCCGAAGGTTCAACATTAGTGTTTTCGAAACTAACCGCATACACTTTGAAAGTACTTCGAAAGCAAGATAACTCCATGCCGAAGAGTTACTCCCAAAAACCTAATAGTCACCGAACTGCTCAGTAATTACTACATTTATTTATGGAATCAGAAAGTTAATTACATGTTCAGAAGAGCCAGCTAATGGAAACTATTCCTGAACCTAGATCCACTCCACATTATACCATTTACGTCTAGGTCTTCCAAGTTATCTTTTCAAGTTTTCCAGCTAAAATGATGTTTGTTGTTCGCAGCTCTCTAATGCCACCATCCTAGTAGCAGCACCATCAGTACAGATAATTAGTAACATAGCGTAAAAATTTCAGAAACAGAGCATATCTGAGGGTTTAAACAAAAAACATTTACACGTTATCTTTAACTGTTAAGTGGGACAACCCACTTTAATGAAGTTATACAAATGCTGGGAAAGAAGCCGTCAATCACGACGACTCCTTATATATTCAAGACGTTTTAATGTAACATGTTTTGCCTTACGTATTAAGTACCTACCATCAGACTGACAAGGTACTAAAGAAAAGTTATCATGTAGAACATACATCATTTTATACAGTGCATGTCTGCGATTCAGATCTCAACTTACTATATCATGAAAATACATATAAGCCCAAACCTATAAATTCAAAACTATATCAAGTGTATATTTATAATCGTAATTATTTTAACGCCGTTTTTAATGTTATTCTTTTATATGTACTTGATGGCTTTATGATAATCATTTTGACAGCTCTTATAGTTTACCTGCAATAAAGAGGAATGTTTCTTGAAAATCTGCTTTTTTGCTTCCTCTGTAAAATTGATGTTTTGCGGGATTGGGGCAATAAAGCACTTAGAACAAAGTCTAATGTAAAATAATGTATGTATATGTATGTATACGCACGCACGCACACACACACATAACCTAACAGTGTATTCTGTTAATAAATAAATGTTCGTGTTGTTAAATCATTAGTGCAGTTAGCGGTGTAGGCCTATAAGGGCACTAATCACTTTTTGTGTTCTGTATCTTCATTTTTGAAACAACTCATGGAAGTATTCGGTTTCTGGCCAGCAATTTCATGACTTTTACAGGAGGCTAGAACGAGTAACTGCAGTCTGAAACTTTCATGTCAGTACAGACAGGGGTACCTGACGTTAATACAAACGATTCGCAAGAACTAGAGTGACTAGCAAACTTTGGTTAATGAAGCAGAGGAAACAAAAAAAGGCCGTATTTAATTGGTACATCTTCCAACTACAAGTTGCTGAGGCGATAAAAAAAACTGCTCTCAGACACCAGAAAACACACCTTACGTAAAGGAAAACCTTTATCGTAATAACAAGATATTTTTGGTTATTCCAACAATGTAAGAAATCTTCAAAACAACCACATCTTTTACGATTACAAAACACAATCTGCTCCACGGCCACAATACAGAAACAGCCGGAACCGCACCGCAGTGACTGGAAGGAAACGTTCTGGGCAGAAAATGACAGAGCCAAACACGGGGATAAGATCTTGTCTGCATGTACGCAAGAATCAATCCAGCTTGCGTCACGCTTGTTTTACCGCTGTTCCGTGTGTTTTTCAGACGTATCCGAGACAACACAGAACTGGAACTTAAAACGAACGCATCGCTGGAATACGTGACACGAAGCTCTAGGCAATTGGCAAATTACGGTTGACAAGATCGCCTCCACAAACACTATGAGATGCTTGAACCTGATTCACGTGCCATCCAGTAGGCCTACAAGGTGTATATATATATATATTGGTGCTGCGGCCCAACGCCGGCTATGGTCTTCTCATTCATGAGGTTTCAAGATCACACAACGACGCAACACGTTCGGTAGGACTCCTCTGGACGAGTGATCAGCTCGTCGCAGAGACCTCTACCTGACACCACACAACATTCACAAGAGACATCCATGCCCCGGCGGGATTCGAACCCACAATCTCAGCAGGCGAGTGAACGCAGACCTACGCCAGACCCCTACCACGTAAACTGCATATAAAACTAAATAGTAATTTATAGCTAGTCCACTTGTTGTCACTGCAACAGAGAACTACAGTTCATATTTCATACTTACTATTCATAACGTTTGATTACTACATCGTCACAGTCACAGGCGTCTAAGAGAAATCGGTGACGCAGAAGTCGCAATTCAAACTCTGCCATCGGCCGCACAATTTTGTCACCTCACAGGCTTTCACTGATGTTCCATTTCGTGAATGTGTAGGATAAACCGAAGATACGTGCAGGATGTCAAGCTTAGACCAATATTAAGCTAAACAGCGATTGAGTAAACAACTACATGGAACTCCCAGTCGCTCACGTAGTCAATAAATTCCCCGCCTTTTATGGAATCCGAAGATTCACTGGCGCATTCACAACAGTACGCCACACTGGCGCATTCACAACAGTACGCCACTGGACAATAGGTAAAGGTAAATCAATCCTATTACAGGCCTGGAGGGGGCCAGATAGTTCTAGGAAGCAACATTACACCAAATCGCTGCATTTTCTGTATATTCAACTATTATTTTATATAATTAGATATGAATGTTATGAATAGACTCGATGCATAATCAAACTTTTATAGAGTTTATAATAACTGTGTAAACATATCATCAACACGACGTAGTCCGCACATCGTCAATCAACACTTCCTTACTTACTTACTTACTCCATGGCGCAGAGTCCTTCTTCAGAAGCTAACTGGTTTGCAGCTAGTCAAGAAATTCCCCGCATTTCACGGAACCAGAAGGTTAATTACCGCACTCACATGCGTCCACCACCTGTCCCTATCCTGCGCCAGCCCAATCCAATCCATATACCCACATCCCACCTCCTGGAGATCCAACCTAATATTATCCACCCATCTACGCCTAGGTCTCCCCAGTGGTCTCTTTCCCTCCGGTTTCCCCACCAAGACCCTATACACCCCCCCT
>Ga0136643_10020140_pt1 | contig 10088 bp, 1 predicted proteins | sample TergutLab28metaG_FD_96883 | JGI IMG/M metagenome (GOLD analysis project Ga0136643, IMG submission 96883) | Labiotermes labralis P1 segment gut microbial communities from Petit-Saut dam, French Guiana - Lab288 P1 (version 3) (version 3) | ecosystem: Host-associated > Arthropoda: Insects >... | reverse complement strand
ATCATTGTAATTGTTCCAAAATAATTACCAACAAGATGACACTTATGGACTATCCTTTATTTCACGGTTAGTCGTCCTTCACTCTTCATGTTTCGAGCTTAAGGGAGCTCATCATCAGGAGTTCACTTTTTTTCTGTACAGGCAGTCTGTGGCATACTGTGTAATATTTTGCTGTATTCACCCGTTCTCCTACAGCAAAAGATTACACAGTATGCCATAGACTGCCTGTACAGAAAAAAAGTGAATTCCTGATGATGAGCTCCCTGAAGCTAGAAACATGTAGAGTGAAGGACGACTAACCGTGAAATAAAGGATAGTCCATAAGTGTCATCTTGTTGGTAATTATTTTGGAAAAACTACCAGTCTCATCTTTGTGTTCTTGACCCTTGAAGATGGGACTGATAGGTTGTCCCGAAACGTCGGTAAGAAATTAGTTCTCTACGCCACGTAATATCGTAGAAGAGCGCAGATCTAACCTAAGTTGCTATCACAATGGGATGATGTTGCCCAAATTCTAACTGAAGTCCCTGTACCATAAGGATAAACTATTTTATTTTACAATGTAGACGTCAATTACAGCTTGACATTCTCAGGACCGTGCATCGTGATATATTCGTATTATAGAATCCAACAAGATGCATTATTTCGCAAAATAAGTTGAGAAATAGTGCATCTTGTTGGCTTCTATCATATGAATTAATTACAGCTCCGCCTCAGTCTTCACTGTTCAACTCTGAAGATGGTGGTAGATACTAAATACCGGTAGCAACCTGTATGAATAGTTCTGGGCTAACATACCGCAATCTGAACAACACAAACTAAATCGTGCATTCGAATGCCGTTTATTGCTCCTGTGTATGGCGCTTACTGGGGGCAATTGAGAGATTAATTTGACTTCTACAAAAACGGCAGAGAAACCGAATGACACACATTCCGACCAATAAAGTTGCTTAGATTAATTATAAAGCGATGATTGTAACGACCAACATTCTGTGTATAGGCAGGGCAACAACAACAACAACAACAACGACGACAACAACAACAACAACAACACAACAACACCAACAGCTACAGCTACAGCTACAGCAGTACCTCGTAACAACAGCAAGGAAAAGACGTCCTGTAGGTGATGATGTACTACCGCCACTAACAGAGCAGACTACAGGCATACGACTAGGCAATAAACGCTATAGGTTCACTGGAAAATTACTGCTGCATGTTGAGATATTTTAACATAAACACATGACTTCAGGCCTGAACATGATAAATATGTACAAAATTCCAAGAAGTCAAGCAAAAATATCAGTAATAATTTGAATGTACAACAAGGTTAACTTTTCGAGGTACATATAAAATTAAAAAAAGAAATCCAATATAATGTGAAGGAAAATATGTCTGAGAACTGCGTTCTTCTGGTTTATTACTCAGTTCTCATCTACGTCGCGGCGGAAGCCTGAAATAACGCAAAAAATGCCTATTCAAAATTCCTGACTCCCAATTTAAAATGAATTACACTACCCACACAGGAACGCGAATGTCGAAACATGTGGCCAGTATGTGAGCAACGGCTTCATAATAGGTACCTACATATGTTGTTCAGAAATGGACCGAGGGACAACCACAGGGGGAGTATTCCTATTGGGAGCCTCTCTTCAGTGTTGCAAGCTGAAGAGACGGCAGACCTGAGGTAAACAGAACTGCTCCTGCCTAAGAACGAAAAGAGAAGGAGAATTCGAATCTGCTCTGAGAGCAGGGTATCAATAGCAGCACTTGCAATAACCACCAGCGAATCAGCTCTGGTATGAGACAGCATGCAAGCGCTAGAAAAACTAAGCGGATCTAATAGAGTCACTTTAGTACGGATACCCGGGCGCCATGGAATACCGGGAAAGGAAGAAGCTGATACATTTGCCAAGGAAGGGACTAATTGAGCCTCTTCTAACCAAACGGTTGGTAGCTCCTTTGTTATGTGCAAAGAAGTTATCAGGAGTCATTTGGTACAGGAGCACCTGAAGAGGTGGAGAGACCAGTAGAAGTTGTCGCCAGTCCAAGACCCTAATAAGTGAACCTCTGTCAATTTGAGAAGAAAAAAAAAAGCTTCAAGCAATAAGCAGCCAGAAGCTGTGGGGCTGTTAGCAGGTCACATCAACCTTAAGGCCCACATATTTACAATCAGACACACAGCGGCAGGAATGCCGACTGTGTGGGGATGAAAAAAGAAAAAGTGCACGTATTGTAAGTCACTGTCCGGCACTGGCATGCAGAAGATGCAGAACCTTGGGTGGTATGTTTTGACGCCCAAGGACCTAGAAAACACGAGGGTGAATGGCCTAATAAGCCTGGCAGCCAGTACCAGGTTTGGCGTAATAACTTAACCCCACTGTAAAATAGCGAGTAATTACAATGGATCTATGAAGATCTGCGTGTCATTAGGGACCGTAATGGAACCACTAGCTCTTTTTCTGCTTCTACTGCTACTACTAGGCTGTTCAGAATACACTCCAATGGAACAGTGCCTGTGTCTTGCTGTGCTTGACTGTTCTATGTAAAGTACGGTGACTTTAGCAAGGAACAGTTTAGCTCCCTGAAGATGATCTTAGGATCGAAACATGTTGGAGCGATTTTAAATATTTTAATGTAAAATTTTTATGTATGTGCATTAGTTGGTGTGCTGATTAAATGAATACGGTCCGAAGTTCTAAGACAAAAGAAACTCCGTGGTTATAAAGTACAGAAGCACAAATCTATCACAATCATCGCAACTACAGACTGTCTCAAGAATTTTACGTTCATGTGACCGTGCATCGTGACAAATCCTTATAATAAATCTAGCTAGATGCACCAATTTCTCAAATTTATTTTGGAAAGAACCTCTAAATGTTTCGGACAGTTTCTCTGTCCATCATCAGGAGTTTTTCACTGTACACACAGCAATGGTATATGTCATATATCCGAGCGGGATTAGGATACCGCTCGGAAGCTGTCTACAAACCTGTATACTATTGCTGTGTGTACGGTGAAAAACTCCTGATGATGGACAGAGGAACTGTGCGAAACATGTAGAGTTTTATTCTAAAATAAATTTGAGAAATTAGTGCATCTAGTTGGTTTTATTATAAGCATGTCTCAAGAATGTTCATGCTTTCGATGGAAGATAAACTGCAAAATTTCTAAGACGGTTGTTGTGTCAAGTAAAACGTCTTGTTTGAATGAAAGCCGTACAATACCTACCCGGGAAGTAACTCTCACAACGTGACATTTCCCGACGCAGTCGCTGTATGCAAACAAGTGACGAAGTTCCCGTACCAAGCGTGTTACGGAATTCCAAGAGGCAGCTTGCGGCCATGTCGTGACAACTGTTTGTGTAACATCGCTTTATGCTGCCTCGCAGTTAACGATATATATATAAAAGACGCCGTCCAGTAAATGAAAGTGTTGAATCATCACGGATGTTATGAATATCAAAGTTTTGTGCAATAACACGAACTCACGACATGGAATCGGAACCAAATGGTCGGCAAGCTTGTTCGTACTCTGAAATCGTTACAATTTTCTACAGACATTACACACAAAGGGGACGGGGTATTTTTTAAATGTCCTCGCAAAAATGCGGGGACCGCGGTAGCAGAGTGGTTAAGGTGCTGCGCTACAAATCGGAAGGTCGCTGGCTCGATTCCAGATGGTGTCATAGGAATTTTTTATTGACATAATCCTTCCGATCGCACTATGGCCCTGGGGTCGAATCAGCCCCTAACAGAAATGAGTACCACGAGTATTTCGTTGGGGTAAAAACGGCCGGTGCATAAGGCTGACGATCTTACCACCATTCTGGGCCACTGTCACGTAATCTGGGAACCTTAACGTCCTTGAACCCTCTGGGCACCTCGGGCCTGTAATGGGACTGATTTACCTTTTACCTCGCAAAAATACAACTACTTCCCTGATGTAAATAAATCATGTTTATATAAGTAGGACTGGATAAATTTCACGGGTTAAGCTTTGCAATATACCGGCCTCTCATCGTCACAGAACAACACAGACTGGTGGTCTAACGTAACTATCGTCATAGATAACTTAATTTATAGCCAATTTATTAGTTATTTTATTTTGCCAAACAAGTTTCCATTATTTTACGATCATCATCAGAGGAATTCCAGTAAATCCCGAAAAAATTCACATTAATTTAGATCACAGAGCTTTGTGATCGCTTTGCACGAAGACCTAGACACATTTACGCTACCCATCTGGAGTAAAGCCCGTTAAATACATATGGGAAATAAAAATATCTAGGAAAGAATTTATAGAGGAAAATGAAGCACACATTCAGCACTTAATAAACGTTTTATGTAAGTCTTATTGTGTCTAAAATCCTAAAAAGGCTTGAATCTTCATGTTGGCCTTCATAAATACTTAATTTTCAATTTATATTTTCCATTGTTTATCCCTTTAATTCACAATTTTGACTCACCGACAATTTTAGTCAGTATCAAGTAGCAGTCTATACTTGCATGTGAATTCATCATTTCTTTGCTATGTATAAGGAAAGTGCGACATCAGGTTTCCTATTATTCAGTTCGCCCGTTAAGTGGACGCTCTATAATTTTACAGCCTTGATTCCCCCCCTCCCCCCCCCACCCCCAGGAATGCCTGTTCCATGCTACGAAGTGCTGAAGTGCCCCATCTGGTCAGCGAGTAACAGTATTTACTCATTTACACACACTTTATTATTTCCGGTGCGTTTGCAGTGAAAGAAAGAATAAACGCGCCTTTTAATTTCGCCATGTCTGTATATCCCCTTTATTCGTCCGAAAGTAACAACTGCAAAAAAATAAATTTTATTTTTTATTTATTTTTTTATATTTTGCTGACCGTGTACCTCGGTATAATCTCAGTAATTAACCAACTTGATGCACAAATTCTTGTTTCATAATAAGTTTATTATATGCCTCTACGTGTTTCGAACACTGCGTACTCATCGTCAGAAGGTCAAAATTGTATTATACAACATCTGGTATCATGACACTCTGTAGGTGGCCGTCCGGTGCACCGGACGGCCACCTACAGAGTGTCATGATACCAGATGTTGTATAATACAATTTTGACCTTCTGACGATGAGTACGCAGTGTTCGAAACACGTAGAGGCATATAATAAACTTATTATGAAACAAGAATTTGTGCATCAAGTTGGTTAATTACTGAGATTATACCGAGGTACACGGTCAGCAAAATATAAAAAAATAAATAAAAAATAAAATTTATTTTTTTGCAGTTGTTACTTTCGGACGAATAAAGGGGATATACAGACATGGCGAAATTAAAAGGCGCGTTTATTCTTTCTTTCACTGCAAACGCACCGGAAATAATAAAGTGTGTGTAAATGAGTAAATACTGTTACTCGCTGACCAGATGGGGCACTTCAGCACTTCGTAGCATGGAACAGGCATTCCTGGGGGTGGGGGGGGGAGGGGGGGAATCAAGGCTGTAAAATTATAGAGCGTCCACTTAACGGGCGAACTGAATAATAGGAAACCTGATGTCGCACTTTCCTTATACATAGCAAAGAAATGATGAATTCACATGCAAGTATAGACTGCTACTTGATACTGACTAAAATTGTCGGTGAGTCAAAATTGTGAATTAAAGGGATAAACAATGGAAAATATAAATTGAAAATTAAGTATTTATGAAGGCCAACATGAAGATTCAAGCCTTTTTAGGATTTTAGACACAATAAGACTTACATAAAACGTTTATTAAGTGCTGAATGTGTGCTTCATTTTCCTCTATAAATTCTTTCCTAGATATTTTTATTTCCCATATGTATTTAACGGGCTTTACTCCAGATGGGTAGCGTAAATGTGTCTAGGTCTTCGTGCAAAGCGATCACAAAGCTCTGTGATCTAAATTAATGTGAATTTTTTCGGGATTTACTGGAATTCCTCTGATGATGATCGTAAAATAATGGAAACTTGTTTGGCAAAATAAAATAACTAATAAATTGGCTATAAATTAAGTTATCTATGACGATAGTTACGTTAGACCACCAGTCTGTGTTGTTCTGTGACGATGAGAGGCCGGTATATTGCAAAGCTTAACCCGTGAAATTTATCCAGTCCTACTTATATAAACATGATTTATTTACATCAGGGAAGTAGTTGTATTTTTGCGAGGTAAAAGGTAAATCAGTCCCATTACAGGCCCGAGGTGCCCAGAGGGTTCAAGGACGTTAAGGTTCCCAGATTACGTGACAGTGGCCCAGAATGGTGGTAAGATCGTCAGCCTTATGCACCGGCCGTTTTTACCCCAACGAAATACTCGTGGTACTCATTTCTGTTAGGGGCTGATTCGACCCCAGGGCCATAGTGCGATCGGAAGGATTATGTCAATAAAAAATTCCTATGACACCATCTGGAATCGAGCCAGCGACCTTCCGATTTGTAGCGCAGCACCTTAACCACTCTGCTACCGCGGTCCCCGCATTTTTGCGAGGACATTTAAAAAATACCCCGTCCCCTTTGTGTGTAATGTCTGTAGAAAATTGTAACGATTTCAGAGTACGAACAAGCTTGCCGACCATTTGGTTCCGATTCCATGTCGTGAGTTCGTGTTATTGCACAAAACTTTGATATTCATAACATCCGTGATGATTCAACACTTTCATTTACTGGACGGCGTCTTTTATATATATATCGTTAACTGCGAGGCAGCATAAAGCGATGTTACACAAACAGTTGTCACGACATGGCCGCAAGCTGCCTCTTGGAATTCCGTAACACGCTTGGTACGGGAACTTCGTCACTTGTTTGCATACAGCGACTGCGTCGGGAAATGTCACGTTGTGAGAGTTACTTCCCGGGTAGGTATTGTACGGCTTTCATTCAAACAAGACGTTTTACTTGACACAACAACCGTCTTAGAAATTTTGCAGTTTATCTTCCATCGAAAGCATGAACATTCTTGAGACATGCTTATAATAAAACCAACTAGATGCACTAATTTCTCAAATTTATTTTAGAATAAAACTCTACATGTTTCGCACAGTTCCTCTGTCCATCATCAGGAGTTTTTCACCGTACACACAGCAATAGTATACAGGTTTGTAGACAGCTTCCGAGCGGTATCCTAATCCCGCTCGGATATATGACATATACCATTGCTGTGTGTACAGTGAAAAACTCCTGATGATGGACAGAGAAACTGTCCGAAACATTTAGAGGTTCTTTCCAAAATAAATTTGAGAAATTGGTGCATCTAGCTAGATTTATTATAAGGATTTGTCACGATGCACGGTCACATGAACGTAAAATTCTTGAGACAGTCTGTAGTTGCGATGATTGTGATAGATTTGTGCTTCTGTACTTTATAACCACGGAGTTTCTTTTGTCTTAGAACTTCGGACCGTATTCATTTAATCAGCACACCAACTAATGCACATACATAAAAATTTTACATTAAAATATTTAAAATCGCTCCAACATGTTTCGATCCTAAGATCATCTTCAGGGAGCTAAACTGTTCCTTGCTAAAGTCACCGTACTTTACATAGAACAGTCAAGCACAGCAAGACACAGGCACTGTTCCATTGGAGTGTATTCTGAACAGCCTAGTAGTAGCAGTAGAAGCAGAAAAAGAGCTAGTGGTTCCATTACGGTCCCTAATGACACGCAGATCTTCATAGATCCATTGTAATTACTCGCTATTTTACAGTGGGGTTAAGTTATTACGCCAAACCTGGTACTGGCTGCCAGGCTTATTAGGCCATTCACCCTCGTGTTTTCTAGGTCCTTGGGCGTCAAAACATACCACCCAAGGTTCTGCATCTTCTGCATGCCAGTGCCGGACAGTGACTTACAATACGTGCACTTTTTCTTTTTTCATCCCCACACAGTCGGCATTCCTGCCGCTGTGTGTCTGATTGTAAATATGTGGGCCTTAAGGTTGATGTGACCTGCTAACAGCCCCACAGCTTCTGGCTGCTTATTGCTTGAAGCTTTTTTTTTTCTTCTCAAATTGACAGAGGTTCACTTATTAGGGTCTTGGACTGGCGACAACTTCTACTGGTCTCTCCACCTCTTCAGGTGCTCCTGTACCAAATGACTCCTGATAACTTCTTTGCACATAACAAAGGAGCTACCAACCGTTTGGTTAGAAGAGGCTCAATTAGTCCCTTCCTTGGCAAATGTATCAGCTTCTTCCTTTCCCGGTATTCCATGGCGCCCGGGTATCCGTACTAAAGTGACTCTATTAGATCCGCTTAGTTTTTCTAGCGCTTGCATGCTGTCTCATACCAGAGCTGATTCGCTGGTGGTTATTGCAAGTGCTGCTATTGATACCCTGCTCTCAGAGCAGATTCGAATTCTCCTTCTCTTTTCGTTCTTAGGCAGGAGCAGTTCTGTTTACCTCAGGTCTGCCGTCTCTTCAGCTTGCAACACTGAAGAGAGGCTCCCAATAGGAATACTCCCCCTGTGGTTGTCCCTCGGTCCATTTCTGAACAACATATGTAGGTACCTATTATGAAGCCGTTGCTCACATACTGGCCACATGTTTCGACATTCGCGTTCCTGTGTGGGTAGTGTAATTCATTTTAAATTGGGAGTCAGGAATTTTGAATAGGCATTTTTTGCGTTATTTCAGGCTTCCGCCGCGACGTAGATGAGAACTGAGTAATAAACCAGAAGAACGCAGTTCTCAGACATATTTTCCTTCACATTATATTGGATTTCTTTTTTTAATTTTATATGTACCTCGAAAAGTTAACCTTGTTGTACATTCAAATTATTACTGATATTTTTGCTTGACTTCTTGGAATTTTGTACATATTTATCATGTTCAGGCCTGAAGTCATGTGTTTATGTTAAAATATCTCAACATGCAGCAGTAATTTTCCAGTGAACCTATAGCGTTTATTGCCTAGTCGTATGCCTGTAGTCTGCTCTGTTAGTGGCGGTAGTACATCATCACCTACAGGACGTCTTTTCCTTGCTGTTGTTACGAGGTACTGCTGTAGCTGTAGCTGTAGCTGTTGGTGTTGTTGTGTTGTTGTTGTTGTTGTTGTCGTCGTTGTTGTTGTTGTTGTTGTTGCCCTGCCTATACACAGAATGTTGGTCGTTACAATCATCGCTTTATAATTAATCTAAGCAACTTTATTGGTCGGAATGTGTGTCATTCGGTTTCTCTGCCGTTTTTGTAGAAGTCAAATTAATCTCTCAATTGCCCCCAGTAAGCGCCATACACAGGAGCAATAAACGGCATTCGAATGCACGATTTAGTTTGTGTTGTTCAGATTGCGGTATGTTAGCCCAGAACTATTCATACAGGTTGCTACCGGTATTTAGTATCTACCACCATCTTCAGAGTTGAACAGTGAAGACTGAGGCGGAGCTGTAATTAATTCATATGATAGAAGCCAACAAGATGCACTATTTCTCAACTTATTTTGCGAAATAATGCATCTTGTTGGATTCTATAATACGAATATATCACGATGCACGGTCCTGAGAATGTCAAGCTGTAATTGACGTCTACATTGTAAAATAAAATAGTTTATCCTTATGGTACAGGGACTTCAGTTAGAATTTGGGCAACATCATCCCATTGTGATAGCAACTTAGGTTAGATCTGCGCTCTTCTACGATATTACGTGGCGTAGAGAACTAATTTCTTACCGACGTTTCGGGACAACCTATCAGTCCCATCTTCAAGGGTCAAGAACACAAAGATGAGACTGGTAGTTTTTCCAAAATAATTACCAACAAGATGACACTTATGGACTATCCTTTATTTCACGGTTAGTCGTCCTTCACTCTACATGTTTCTAGCTTCAGGGAGCTCATCATCAGGAATTCACTTTTTTTCTGTACAGGCAGTCTATGGCATACTGTGTAATCTTTTGCTGTAGGAGAACGGGTGAATACAGCAAAATATTACACAGTATGCCACAGACTGCCTGTACAGAAAAAAAGTGAACTCCTGATGATGAGCTCCCTTAAGCTCGAAACATGAAGAGTGAAGGACGACTAACCGTGAAATAAAGGATAGTCCATAAGTGTCATCTTGTTGGTAATTATTTTGGAACAATTACAATGAT
>Ga0136643_10020139_pt1 | contig 10088 bp, 8 predicted proteins | sample TergutLab28metaG_FD_96883 | JGI IMG/M metagenome (GOLD analysis project Ga0136643, IMG submission 96883) | Labiotermes labralis P1 segment gut microbial communities from Petit-Saut dam, French Guiana - Lab288 P1 (version 3) (version 3) | ecosystem: Host-associated > Arthropoda: Insects >... | reverse complement strand
CCTGGAGATCCATCCTAATATTATCCACCCATCTACGCCTAGGTCTCCCCAGTGGTCTCTTTCCCTCCGGTTTCCCCACCAAGACCCTATACACCCCCCTCTCCTCACCCATATGCGCCACATTTTATCACCCGCGCCATATTGGATGAGGAGTAAAAATCATTTAGCTCCTCGTTAGGTATGTATGTATGTCTAATTGTGTGTAATCTAGAAACCTCAACAACAATAGGGCGAACTGAGCCCAAGTTAGGCTGTTGCGCCACAGGAAGAAAATTTAAACTGGCAATTGTTCTTATGAGTTCGAACAACACTAAACGTCAGCTTCGTATAAACTTCGTTTATTTCGCGTGTCGTTTGTGTGTTGCATCACTGAAATTAACTTATGTAACAGGAATTACATATCCATTATCTCACCCAATAATTAAACAATCTAAAATGTAAACTTTCTCAGCCGGTGAACTTAAAATTGTCAGAAAAAACGAAAATTCGTGTTTGATTAGTTGTTATTCATTGCTGTCGCTCGTTGTTAAGTGCTTTTTTTTTAAGCACAATGAAAGTGACTATTTAATGAAGAATGAAAACCGAAATTGGAAATGCCAGTGATGATAAACACATTTCATTCCCTCTTCTTTGTGAGCATCACGTGACTTAGAATCTCAAGGGAAAACGCGCGTGTTGGTGGAAATAGTGATTGTACAGTTATCAAATCTGAAGGAAAAAAATATTTTATGCCAACGGAACATGATGGATGGTTTCTATCTTCTTCTTATTTTCTTTTACAAAACAGTCCAACAATATTGTTGTTATTCATCTCTCAGGCTGATGTTTATAGGATGTGCCTTGTGGGCGGACGGTCTGTGTGTCTGCCGTATGCTAATGCAAGTGCAGCAGGAGCAGACCTACTCCTTTGCCCTACTCAAGATATAACCATGCGTATTACTTAGTTACAGTTTGCTGACGTCGTCGTCAAAGGTAAAGACATTCTATGCTACATCAATGATCTTACTTTCAGGGAAGGTTTTGTTAATTGGGTATGGAGTCGTAAGTGGGGAGCGAACAGGCGTCAGAGTGTGCTTTGTCACAGGAGGAGTGCTTAATTATATTGTGCACTAGAATTTTTGGATGAAGAATTATGATTTATACAAGATGTTCGGTGTAAAGAATAGCAAATTTTAGGATGTTTTCGTCTGAGTCACTCGTGTAAATAAAATTCTGTTTAAATTATTTAAGTAACTCACCAACAAATGCACATATATAGTCTTTAACAAGCTAAAATTTAAATTAAAACACTTAAAACGCTCTGCATGTTTCGATCATACGATCATCCTCAGGGAGCATACTTTGTTCCTTGCTAAAGTTACAGTTTAAAACACTCAGTGATTTACTACGAGCAAAGTATGCTCCGTGAGGATGATCTTATGATCGAAACATGTAGGAGCGTTTTAAATGTTTTAATGTAAATTTTAGACTTCTTAAAGCCTATATATGTGCATTTGTTGATGTGTTACTTAAATAAACTACAAAATGCACGGTGCAACGATAGAGATAGTTCTGTTTAAATATTTGCCCGTTTTTCAATCTTAGTGTTGCTAAGAGTAATGTAATGGTGCAAGATACTCCAAGGTATCATATCTTATGCAGTACCTTGATCCTTACCCCCACCTCTCGCAAAATCTACTTCCTCCTACTTTGTGCTCGTTTTGGTCCTTAGACATGTCCTCCGTGGTTATCAGATCTCACTCCCATTTGTTTTGGAGACACGTGAAGGACATGACCTACTTACAAAAATCGTAAACAGGAGAAGATCTCTTACAGTGGACAATCAGTTCCACTTACTGCGCTAGGGGGTAAAATGGAATTACCAGAAAGCCAATTAATTCTCTTTGGAGCCTGAAGAATCTTTTGTACTGAGTGACAGACGTCGTTGTAAAGAGCAATCCGCGTAGGTAAACTGAGAATTGAGTTCTTTATTATTATCTAAGGAGAAATAATGATTTTCTGTCATGTTGTAACAAAACCACGATAAACTGAGTAACTCGGTAACGCAACTACAATCTTAGAATTTATCTTTCTTTTGTGTTGTGATTTAACAAGCAATTTTCTTTTTATTTGCCCGGTATGAAAACACGTGTTCTCTAAAATATCCAGTTACAGTCATCTACCTACGTTGACATAACTGTGACAGTATTAATTTGATAATCAAGCATAAGCTAAAATATCTCACATTGAAACATCTCGCATTTCGCGACGACATATTTTGAACCGCTTTGTATTCAATATTTATGTTGTGTCTTTTATTATTTTTTTTAATATTATGCTGCTCTCGCGCAGGAAATACGTTAAATAAGCTGGTAGTCGGAAGCAATTGTCGGCCGCCTGTTCGAATGTATCACCTCAGACAATTCTGGTCGGAGTTTTACCAAAAAAAGTTCAGGTTTTTACAATTTCTTTTTGTCTTGCGATTTTTAATTCGCCGCGTATATTTCTGCCTGCTGCCAGTAAGTACGGACTCTATTTGGCGAGATGTGAGAACTTACATTTGTATATTCACTTTATTATCAGTGAATCAGTGAACAACGTTCCTAGGAAATAGCACGCAAACACACGTCACATACTTGACCCCAATACAGGTACAGTAGTGTAATAGATAAAAGTCACGTAATGTACACGGTACGAATCACAGCACACATTGTGAAACATCTGGGATCCCAAATGCGCACAGCCACATTGTAAAGAACTTCACGGTTCTTAGCTTAGCCTGACGATGACTTTTTAAGTCGAAACATGTCGCTTTAACCTATGCTTTTATTATATAGTTGTGTTGACGGAAATATATATAAAACAGTGAATATATAGAATCAATACACAACTGGATGACTTCGTTCAAATTACATTTGTAGCCTACCGTGTTGAATGAAATAGTCACTTTAAAAGCTGTGCCCCTCACGCTTATGAAAACCCCCCCCCCAAAAAACAGTATACATGTACATGCCGTATCTACCTCCACATATGCTACCTGATACTGCAACGGAAAAATGTATTACCAGAATAGGTACGGTGAGTCTACAAATGTCTAGACATCGGAATGGGCGATCGAGAGATCGTGTTTAGCCTCCAGCATAAATTTCTCTCTTTTTCAAAACGCCCAGACCAGCTGTGTGTCCATCTCCTTCTCCTGCTCAAAGAGTACAAAAAGAATGTATCTGATGGCAAAGCAGACCACGAATGAAGCTGACCCCTCAGCTCCACGTAGTGCTGAAGATAAGTTCGCCTGAAGCTACTGCCTGCACTGTCCCGTATGCCTGCAGAGTGTGGGCTTTAATGAAGCTTAAGAACAAGGTTATATCTTCTCCTTTTTTGACAGACTCTGAACGCAATCAAGATCCCTTCTTTTCGCGTGGAGGGATGTTGGGAATCATTTGTAGTTTTCAACACACATGTACACGTTCGGAAAAGTGTAGATAGTCTCACTTTCCTTTAATTTTCTCTAAAACAGTAAAACTTACGCAGAAATTTGCTGAACATAACCGACGTCTTCCATTCTCTTTTATACTTTCAGTTGTTCCGGAAAATGCATAGCAAATTAGGAAGGATATGCGCCTATAAATACAGCGAGGTCTTCCTCTACAGTAAGGGGTGAACGAATTTTCCAAAAATATAGAAACCACCTCAAACTTCTAGATGCCAGCAGCAATTCCATCATTTGGGAATCACAAATATTATAAGCAAATGTACAAACTTTAGTCGCCACGACGACCTGGTGCCCGATATTTGTGCACCCCTGACGTAAAGTGTTTGTTTTATCTTATTTCATAAAGATTTATTAAACAACTGTACAAGTTTGTAGAGTTCTTCAATACAAATTAGATATTTCTCTCACAATTTTATTACATGTAAATTGCTTTTTTTTTTGGCGCGACAGCCCCCAGTTTCTACTTCACACACAACGACGCACCACGGTCGGTTAGGACTCCTCTGGACGAGTGATCAGCTCGTCGCAGAGACCTCTACCTGACAACACACAACAATCATAACAGACAGACATCCATGCCCCCGGCGAGATTCGAACCCAAAATCTCAGCAGGTGAGCTGCAACAGACCTACGCCTTAGACCGCGCGGCCCCTGGGACCGGCATTACATGTAACAAATCATATTAATTGCAAGGTACCTGCACATTTCGACACCATCACATCATTTTCAAACCTATGGGAAAAGTATTAGCAATGCATTTCACTATCGTTATGCACAGAAAAGTAGCTATCGGAAATCTATATGAAGTGAGAACGTAGGTAGGTTTCACACTTTTTGTAGGCCACGAAGGCCCTTAAGGTGAGTAGAAGTATGGCTGTACTCTTTTCTGGAGCCTTCGTCACTATATGGGGTAGGGGGTCAGCCCCAAGACCCGGCTGCTTCTACCCCCGGGAAGCACCCGGTACCCATTTTTGAATTGAAAATGTTAAGAATTATTAAATTTTAAACACTAAACTTAATTTGTAAAATTCCCAAGACTTTCCTAATGTCCATACATATTCGCTGTGCCATTTCTCATAATGTTACGCCCCAAGTTATGCGCAAATCATTACACAGCTGGCCACGCCTTATGATGTGTTGTGATAATCCACTTGTTCACGTAAAATGGTACAGTACTTCACTGTTGGTGTTTCTCCTTATATCTTCTTGATTGAGGTATTCCAGTTTATGTTGTTATATAGACGTTTGTTGGTGTGCAGGTGTGGAACTGTGCTACATGTCCATACTGCACTCAATACTAAATTTAATAAAAATCAATTCCCTCTTTTCGAGCTGATACATGAGCACAGACTGACATATTGTGATTATAAGTCAGTCCACAGTTACGCGAACGCTCTAAAAATACAACTACTCGTTTCGGGGTCAAAATTTTTCTCTCTCAAGTTTACAAGAAAGGTGGGGGGGGGGGGGTCGGAGTACAAAAATTTTGCTTCTAAATCTAATCAGTCCTCCGAGGGAGGAAAAGTATTTGCGTCATTGGTGAGTGGGAAGAAACTTTCTCATTTAAAATGTTATCAACATTTGGTACAGACGTGGAAAATGCTTTTGCTTCTGACTGAAACAGACGTTTCGAATTACAAAGAGCTGGAAGTGTACCTGACATATACTTGGCATGCGGGAATTATGTTTCGGGGTGTCTGCGCTCTCTTTTAAGGGACGTCTGTGACACACTGTGTTGAATGTTGCCTTATATGGAGCATGTGCGTCACAATAACACAATTGCTAAAGCTGCTGGTTCAGTTTATTTGCAGACTATTACGTCCTAGTGAAGCCAGCAGCCATGCCCTCGCTGTGGACTGAGGCCTGCTTATGTCTCGGGCTGTCTACTGCCTCGCCTTGTATGAAGGGGTCCATTACGTTGGGCGGAGTTATCGCATTTTTGACATCTAACGAACATTACTCACAGGACTGGCGCAGTATATTAGCAGCGTTGGAAGAATTTACTGGAAAATAAATAACAAAGATCTGTTTAAAGCTCGCGACTGGCTACGGGCTGGACGGTCCGGGAATCGAATCCCGGTTGGAGATAATAATGTGGCGGGTTTATTCGCGGCCAGATTTTTTGTCGTGATGGTTCGAAATTTCAGGAATTTCTGTGATGGAACATGAACATTTAAGGAAAAAAACATTCATGTTCTCTGACTAGAATTTCGAAGCAAAATTCCTGCTTTTATTAATTAAAAAAGTGCTTCTCGTTATTAAGTTATTGCCCATTACCTAACTTGTTTATTCTTTGCTGTGAAGCAAAAACCCAAATCCGCCTTATTGCTGCAATGTCTAGCGGGCGCGCACACACACACACACACACACAAACACACACACACACACAAACACACACACACACACAAACACACACACAAACACACACAAACAATTAGACCCACACAAGGGGTGAGCCTCTTCTGAAGGAGCGATCTGTTCGTCGAAGTGGCCGGTGTATATAAAACGCACAACAAACACAAAAGACGAACATCCATGTCCTCAGTCGGATTCGAACCCGCATTTCCAGCAATGAAGCAGCTTCAGACCTACATCTTAGCCCGCACGGCCACCGGAATCACCTGAGGTTTTCATCATTCGTTAAATACAATTTTCTAGTATCATTCATAAAGTCTACAGTGGAATTGAATGTTCCGTTCCGAAATATCCGATTTCGCAACAAAAAAAAATCCGAGCCTTTTGGTACGTTACTGATGTCAGCTCAACCATTCGCTACACTTCCAAGACAACTTTAATGCAGACTTTCATAAATTATTCAGCGCCTGACTGCCAATAAGTTTATAAACACTTTACACACAAATTTACGAGTATAATTTTTTATATCAAGCCTTGCAATTCGCGACACAAGTTCGGAAAATGACACATTAGCAGGTAGCGGTACGTTTGTATATTGAAATGGGTTCGAAAATTACAACTGACAGTTTTAAATGCGTATTTTCCCTTTCATAATTCCCCCCCAGGTTAGTGTTTGCTTTATAAAAAAAAAATCATCGTCCTTAAATCAATAACATCAAACTCTTCTCCAAATACGCCCATGCCTCGCGGAAAGAATAAACTAACAAGACTGCAGCGTTTTATCGTGCGGTATTTCGCTTAGGTTCAATCATAAAATATATGTTTATATAAGGAAAGAAGTATTCGAATTTCCCACTACAACTCTATGTATGTGAGCCACCCTGCAGGCTTTCGCTGTATCGTTTCTATCTCCTGACGCAGCGACATGTGTAGGAGGCGTTTGTAAGAAATATGCTGACGTATGCATTTAAATAATAAGGCAAACTCGCGACAGAACCAAGCACGGTCTGACAGGTTTGAATCAATCGCACCTCGTCTTGGTAAAGGTAAAAATTCATCCTGTAACATGCCATGAAAGCTCAAATCTTTATTTCACCTCGACGCTAGAGGGGTGGTCAACGCCACACCACGGCCGTCCCAGCCCAGAGGAAGAACATGTAGTCATTCTACAACAGGATGAGTGGGGAAAAAATGTTGTTTGTTGATGGGCGCGGAAAATGACGAACCCACAGAGATTCGAAACCAAAATCGTCCAGTTGTAGCGATTAACGACACGAACTGCGCTATCCCGGCCACTACCTCGTCTTGGAGAGTTTATTTACTTGTCACATCGATCTGACCGCCCTACAGATAAAACAGGAGATACCGTAATTATTCCTTCAAAAATCGCAGCGGTTCTGTCTCTTGTTCTGTACCGCGTATTTTTAATGCAGTATTTTAAATTTCAGTAGTTCGAAGGCGCCTTCCAAAAGCACAAGTAGGCCCATTTTGTAAGGTCTATTTACAATACAGTGGGCCCGGTAGCTCAGTCGGCATAGCGACTGGCTACGGGCTGGACGGTCCGGGGATTGAATTCCGGTGGAGGCGAGATTTTCTGCACCTGTCCAGACTGACCCTAAGGCCCATCCAGCCTCCTGTACAATGGGTACCGGGTCTTTCTCGGGGGTAAAGTGCGGACGAGGCGTGACGCTGACCACTCACCCCCTTCTAGGGCCGTGGTCAAGAAAGAGTAGAGCTATACCTCTACTCCCTCTCTGGGCCTTCGTGGCCTCTTCTACGGCGAACTTTACCTTTACCATTTTTTAATATTAAAAGTTGACGGACAGGAATCCTTTGCAGAACCGACAAAATGTTCGATTAATTTCTTCGTAATTACTTCTTTCTCTCTGTCTATTTCTTTCCTTCTTTCCGTCCACCTCCTCCGTTTGCCTTATATTTCACCCTTCTGCCTAATTATCTTTTACTTTGTACTTAAGGTTTAAGTGTGCTAAACGCCACAGGAAATATTTCATTACTCGGAAAAATTATTACATCTAATAAGCTGTTTCACTATTTCATTCAGACAATTCGAGAAGCAGTACACATCATAGTGCTCGCAGCTATTCCATTTTGCCTTGAGTCGAGTTCCACTCGTATTAGTTCAATATACTGCAGCTTATACTGGTTACTCACCGTATTTAATGACAGCTTTCCAAATATTTCCCTTCGGCATGCAGGCACGCCCAACACCTAACGTGCAGGTTATAAATTATTGGAGTGGACGGAAAGTGACCAGGGACAGATGCCAGTTAAAACGAAGTTGCTGTGTTTACTACGTCAGGCTCCACAACGGCAAGTTTAAGTCAACTCATATTTCCGGCTGTAATAAGCTGTCGTCCTTCCAGTGTATCTGGAGGAAACAATCATAAAATGTAATTGAAGGTGTAACGAAGAAAAAGGCTAGGCGGCTGACCGGTTAGAGGAGCTTCATATTTAATTTTAAAAACTTCGTTCAAAATTGAAGTCTAATTAGTATGAAGAGAGGTAAAAGCATTTTAAGGTACCATGGGCCGTATCCCTTTGTTCTACTGTAAATGAAAAGTAAAGTAAAGTTCGCCCTTGTAAAGGCACTGAGGTTTTGTACAGGTTGTACGACCCATAGGGGGAGTAGAGGTATAGCTCTACTCTTTCTTTAACCTCGGCACTAGATGGGGTGGGTGGTTAAGGACCCCCGCCCACCCGCTTTACCTTCAGGAGAGATCCGTTACCCATTGTATAGTAGGATGGGTGGACTCCAGGGCCGGTCTGGACAGGTGAGGAAAATTTCAACCCCACCGGGATTCGATAACCGGACCTTCTAGCCAGTAGCTATCACATACACTCAAATTTGACAGCGGGTCACTGTTGTCACCTGTGCAAAGTTTCTGGTTTCCAAGTTCATTGCATTCTTCTTAATGTGCCTTTCCTAATCGTTATTATAAATTTTCAAAATTTCCATTTTTTGTTCCCCCTCTTTTTTCAAGATTTACAAGTACATTTTTTTCGGTTCTGTAGTTTAATTTACGGTACTGTCAACATTATGAATGTGTGCCTACAGAAATAAAAATAATACGCAAGGGATCGACTATAGCTTAACTAATGAGCTGCCCTAATATCTGCCTCTGTGGCCTGAGAAGAACCACGAAAATCCTTAGCCAAGATAGCCATTGTGCCGGCCGGGTTTCTACGTAAGCTGAACGCATTACCGGCCTCAACAGATCTTTCGGCCTCCAGGATGTTGAAGTTCCCAGAATTTCTAGACAGCCAGTAAGTGACGGTGGTAAGGTTGTCAGCCCTACGCACCGGTAGCCTCCATGCCGCAGGAAATACCCCTGGTACTCGTTTCTGTTAGAGACCGAGTCGACACCAGGGTCATGTTGCGGCAGACGAATACAATTTGACTTTACGCTAATCCTGTTAACGTCACATATCATGAACTGCTTTGTAACTTTACTCCCTGCTCTTGTTACTTCGCAAGCCTTAAATAAAATTCACGTGCAGTGTGCTTGGAGGCACGACCCTGTTTAGTTGGGGATTGTGAACAGAACGTGAGCAGTGTGCCAAAAGTTTGGATCATCACTTTGGATTGTGGATGCGAATAACGGGCGTGTCCCCTTGAGTGTTACAACAACATAAACTTCTCTTTATTGCCTTGTTTTGTGCTCTTTTAGACTCTGTGTTCTTTTTCTCTCCAAAGGTTCTGTACAGACGTCTGACGTCAGGACAATTGAAAGGCTGTGAGAGGCCCCCGAACCCCAGCGCCACTTTGAGTGCTTGTTGGACGCGGTCTGAACTCAAAGTAGACTTTGATATGTCTATTAAGGAAATTACAAATAATTTTGAAGTTAAAAATACAGTTATTGAGAAACAGTTGTCCGTTGCACTTGTGCCAAGGCAGCATTCGGTTTTACACTTCAAACAACTAATTTTTTTTGACGTTTTGCTGACCGTGCATCTCAGTATATTTATCTCAGTAATTAACCAACTTGATGCACAAAATTTGTTTCGCAATAAGTTTTATTTCATGCCTCTACATGTTTCGATCACATGTCCTCATCATCAGGAGGTCAAAATTGCATTACACAGCCTCTGGTATCATCACACCTATAGGTGGCCGTCTTAGGTATGATGATACCAGAGGCTGTGTAATGCAATTTTGACCTCCTGATGATGAGCACATGTGCTCGAAACATGTAGAGGCATGAAATAAAACTTATTGTGAAACAAATTTTGTGCATCAAGT
>Ga0136643_10020138_pt1 | contig 10088 bp, 6 predicted proteins | sample TergutLab28metaG_FD_96883 | JGI IMG/M metagenome (GOLD analysis project Ga0136643, IMG submission 96883) | Labiotermes labralis P1 segment gut microbial communities from Petit-Saut dam, French Guiana - Lab288 P1 (version 3) (version 3) | ecosystem: Host-associated > Arthropoda: Insects >... | reverse complement strand
CCCCACCCCCACCTCCACCTCCTCCCCCACCTCCACCACCACCCCCACCACCACCACCACCCCCACCACCACCACCACCCCCACCACCACCACCCCCACCATCACCACCATCCCCACCACCACCACCACCATCCCCACCACCACCACCATCACCAATGCCACCCTCACCACCACAATGTAGCTATCATGCAGATGGGCCACCTGCTGTCGACCCGTTCCCGTCTCACACAAGCAAAAGTTTCTTCAATGGTCTCCTCTCGATCCTTCTGCTTTGGGTGTGTAGTTTGTTTATTGTATTGGGTAATCTGTTACGAGGCATTGTTTACATATCGTATTATTTATCTTCTGTAGTCCTGTACTGTGTCTAAAATTGGTGTATTATTTAATCAATATGCATTCTCTCTGTTTGATAGTAACCTGTCCATTTGCATCCTGCTGCTCTTCTCATATACTTCAATTACGAAATATAAAATACTAAACTCTAAAGTTTCCACAGTTTAATTGACCTTATCTTTAGAGGCACTTGTCGAGTCCTGATTATGTTTCTCTAACACTTTGTAGTAAGACAATTCTAAAATTTATGTCACTGTGTAAATAAGGCGATATGAGTGTTTTCATAGTCTTTGACAGACACTTTAGTATTCCAGTAGAAAATGTGTAAAGCTCATTAAGCAATTACTGTTACAAGTACTGTCATAACAAGTGGTTCCGATTATAAGTCTCCTTCCCCATTATGTGCATTCCTAGTCTTGTGTCTCTATTAGTGTTGTCACTACCGTTTCATACCATAACTTAAGTACTGATTCCGTATTTGTCGAGTGTAACTTCAAAGATTCACGTTGGTATATCATGATATTCCTGTGGCTACATATGAAAATTTTATAATTAATTAATTAATTGTATAATTTCTACAGTTTCAGACAGAACAAGCTGGCCCGGGCAGTACAACTTCTGACTTGTATTCAGAAAGTAACTCATTTCGAACTTAGGCCTAAATAAGAATTACCCTTATTGACAACTTTAGTTATTATCCTCATTTCCTTCAAGCCATTTCCAGAATTGTACCCTGAAACAGGCCACGACCACTTCCTCCCAAACCGTTTTAATATCACCGAACATGATAATACTCTCACTACACAAAGTTTGCGTTTACCATTTAATGATCCGTTCCTCTGTAATTCCAGCTCGTTTCATTCGCCATCTTGCTGGTAGCCACTTACGCAATTCGCGTCTACCAGGATAATTTCTACGGCCGATATGTTCCCGTAGCTACCATAGCTCATGCCCCTACAGCGAGATATACTCATGCTCCTGCTACTCTTGTGCATGCCCCCGTGCAAGTGGAACGTCATGTAAGTTTAATTGATCAGGTGATTATGCTGGCATTTACAATACTCTTGTGCCCATATTCCGTGAATACTGAATGGAGTTTTACGTAATGGTATAGACTGGTAAACACCACGTTTAAATATCTTACCTTGCTCACTTATTTGCTGAGTTTTTTTAAATCAGGTGTGTAGTTTCATGTGTAATACGTGTAAATGTCTTTGCCATCTTAATGTGAAAGATTTGAAACTTTCACGGGGAAAGAATCGATTAAAATCTTCTCTGGCGGTGAGCCGTGCCGAATTTGGGTTGGCAGCCAACGTCCCAGAGAGCTTCTCTGCCATCACGACCAAGCTTGATGTCAAATTTTCCGTGATGATTTAGACAAAGCAAACTTCCGAAACGTTTGTTCTTAGTTCGAATGTGACGCGGTCGATCGCCAGAGAGCATTTAGCTCATATCAGCTATTACTATGTCTAGCAAACTCAAAGGAGCCGATCACTATTACTGTATGATAAGATAATAATATTCTCACGTACGATCATAGTGAGTAGCCTTCTGTAAGGGAAGACCGACGTGGAAACTTCTAAGGCTCTTTCAACAAGTCAATCCGGCCCGCGGCACGTAAGTTCGTGTCACAGTTGCTGCCTAGAAAACTTATTATTATTATTATTATAAGATAGTTGTCGCTAGTAGCGAGATTGGTCTAGAAGTGAATGCTGAGAAAACTAAGTACATCGTCATGTCTCGAGATCAGAATGCCGGAAGAAGTCACAGTATAAAGATTGATACTAGTTCATTTGAAAGGGTGGAACAGTTAAAATATTTGGGAAAGAATTTAACACATCAAAATTCTATTCAGGAAGAAATTAAGAGCAGATTGAAGCCAGAGAATGCTTCTTATTTTTCGGTACAGTTTGTTAAAAGACTAAGATATACAGAACTATAATTTTGTCTGTTGTTTTGTACGGGTGTGAAACCTGGTCGCTCACATTGAGGGAGGAACGTAGGCTGAGGGTTTTTGAAAATAGGGTGCTAAGGAGAATATTTTGGCCTAAGAGGGACGAGGTAACAGGGGAGTGCAGAAAACTACATTATGAGGAGCTAAGTGATTTGTACTCCTCACCAAAAATTGTTCAAATGATCAAATTGAGAAAAGTGATATGGGCGAGGCATGTAGCACGTACGGGGCAGAGGAGAGGTGTGTACAGGGTTTGGGTGGGGAAATCTGAAGGAAAGAAACTACTTGGAAGACCCAGCCTTAGATGGGAGGATAATATTAAGATGGATCTTCAAGAAGTGGGATGTGGGGCACGGACTGGATCGATCTGGCTTAGGATAGGGATAGGTTGTGGGCACTTGTAAGTGCGGTAATGGAACTTCGGGTTCCATAAAATGCGGGGAATTTCTTGACTGGCTGAGAACCGGTTAGCTTCTCAAGAAGGACTCTGCTCCATGGAGTAAGTAAGTAAGTGTTTATTATCATTTCACTACTGAAACCATGATCAGAAAATGCAAAAGAAGAAAGCTTTCATCTCTTAAAACGGAAACCTCCCTGAAGAAAGGCACTACAACATTTTAGAATTCCATTTAAAAGTGTTCACACCTCAAATAACCCTTCTGATATCTCGCTAATTACGAATGTTCTATATTAAAGTGGAACAAAATATGTACTGCGTCTGACACAACTATTTTTTTTTAATTGCATTATTTCAAATGTTCCTCAGTTCTATTTACCCATAATTATAAGGATTCTTAATTTATTTTTAATGTAATAATTAATACAGAAGGATTATTCTATATTTTATAGCAATCATATCATTCCCAATACTTTTATCCACATTCCATTGACCACCATGACAACTTCTTTTTTCGTTACAATTCTAGTCATGCATAACATAATTTCCCAATTTTGCCAATTATCCTATGTTTACGATCCCTTAACCAATTTTAAATTAATTAAATTTTCAATCAGGTGTTCATCATTAAGCTTGAGGCCAATAATCTGCAAAACATTGTGGTTGATATTTTTTTCAGTTGTGGTAGACAAACTAACATGAAGTACACAATTATATGAGGATTACAGACGACTCTGCCCGCATATCACTATTTCTGATAATTATAGTGGAAAAATTACTAGGATATTAAAGTTCTGAACTGCTGCACAAACCGTTAGTGCATAAAACTGGACCAGAACAAACGGCCACAACATTAAGTCTCTCTCAGCATGTGGGACTAGAAGCCGAGCTACATCAGTTCGTTAACCTTCATGTGAATGTTTTACCTAGGCTCCGGCTAATTACGAATTCAAGTATGGAGTTAAAGATGACCACACACACGACATCAAGGAGCAGGCCGAGAAACGAGTTGGTGACAAAGTTCAGGGATACTACAGCCTGGTTGAGCCTGACGGCACCACCCGGACTGTTCACTACACCGCTGACCACCACAACGGTTTCAACGCTATTGTCAGCAAGTCCGGACATGCAGTTCATCCTGCCACACCAATCCATACTTCAGCCGCGCCAGGTTACTCAGGAGTGACCCCCCATGTCTCCTATACTCACGTCCCAAGCGGGACCCCACTTGTCTCATATTCTCACATCCCCAGTTACTCTCATGCAGCCCCCGCGGTCAGTTACAGTAATTCAGTGGGGCACGGATACCCGGAGGGAGGCCTGGGACGCGGACCTGGCGGCTACCATTAACGATGTCAACAAGTCATTATCATGTCAACAGACTGACTTTTGCTATCTTAATTTAGGTACACAGTTTTGTTCTGGCTTTCATATTTCTATGGCTTTCGATAACAAATCTTCATAATCCTCAAATACGACTCATAGCATTTTTATATGCCACTGGCTACTGGGATGGAGAAAAGAAATTCGTTTCCAAGCAGGCATATTAATTTCTGTCTTGACCACTCTGTCCAAATGGCTCGGTGTCTCATCCAGTCTCCAGCCCTTCAGATATAGGATTTATGTTCTGGTCAGTGAAGTGGCCGAGCGTGAAGTTGATAATTTGGCCTATGTAGACTTTAGTTTAAAAATTAGTGGAGCCTTACTTCAACTCCCCCACACATCATAATGGCGTAATGATCAATAAAATTCACGTCATAAAAAATAAATGCTTTGCCTTCGTATAAAATGAACAATGTACCTTCTTGGCCATACATATTTCTTGCATCCGCTTGAGGTGGTTTCTACTTGCAAAACCTAATGTACACTCATATATTGTATGTTGAAATAAGCTACGTTCTCCCATCATCAGTTTGCGTAATGTGAACTCCGATTCACATTAACTTGCAGATTTGTTACTTCTGATGCTGTTATGTTGATAGTGTTGTAAATAAATTTTATGTTAAAACTGTGTTACATCTTTGTCACTCACAAACCCGATCGTTATTAACCTTTTGGCGTCGGAATTACTTTTTTAATTTTAGCACATCCTGTATATAAAATGTGAATAATACACGAACCAAATACTTTAGAATTATGAAAAAAACTGCATTTTGAAGAGAAAAAACGGAGAGTATATACCATGTTTAAAATATTTAGTACCTATATTTGTTGAATAAATATATAAAATGCAACTTTAGAGGTTAGCGGTGCGGTACGACTACTATAGTTGACATTAGGCGTCAAAAGGTTAAGCTACATCATTAGGAAAAATTCGATATTATGATAGTGCAGCCAAATAAGGGGCCAGAAAATTGGAAGTCAAAGCAACAAGACACGGTTTGACGATGAAAGGTACAAATTATTAAAGACAAGGAGACAGGTTAAATCCAAAACCAGAAAACACGAATAAAAATGAAGAAAACCTGAATAACTTTTAAGATGTCAAACACACTTGCAACATAAAGTAAAAATTAAGCAAGGGATGAAAATATTGAGCTACTTGCAAAATTCCACAATATTTTGAAAATTTAAAATAGGGATTTCTCTCTGCTATTGAATGCAGTGAGTTTACTTAAGAATATTCAACCCTCTTTGAAATATCACACCCTGTACCGTTTTAGATTTTTGCTGAAGTCACAGACAGGCGTTCAGTCTCCATTTTCAAGGTCTACGAAGTTCAGGAATATACATTAAGCAGTGACGATGGAAGCAGCAATCCCCCCTGAAACGTCACTGTCTATTTGCTAATCGACGTTCCACAAAAACCTGAATTTTCATCAGCACCGATGCGAGAACCTAACATCTCGTGGTTACCCATGTTAAGTAGACTTAAGTACATGCAGCTGGAACATTATTCAGTATTTATCGCTGCAGGGGACCTTTACAGGTAGGAAAAATTATTGCGGACCGTCACTATGCAATCTGATGCGACGGACCAATTAATGATAAACTAGGTGTACTTGCAATTTGCCTCGAGAAAAATGTTGGAGTAGACGGAAAAATATGTCAGTTGTTTATAACGTCAGAAAAAGCACACGATTCAGTCAGAAGACGTGTGACGTAAAGCAAACGTATTGAATGAATTTATTGCGTAAATTGTTTATGCCAATAGACGTATGTAGAGGCAAAATCCACTGTAAAGACCACATAAATAAAAATATTTTATTCTACCTTACCTTGTATAAATGTATCTCAGTAATTAACCAACTTTATACACAAAATTTTTGTTTTATAATAAGTTTATTTCATGCCTCTACATGTTTCGAGTACCATGTGCTTATCATCAGGAGGCTAAAATTGTATTATACAGCCTCTGGTATCATCACACCTATAAGTGTGATGATACTAGAAGCTATGTTATAGCAATTTTGACCTCCTGATGATGAGCACATGGTACTCGAAACATGTAGAGGCATGAAATAAACTTATTTTAAAACAAAAATTTTGTGCATCAATTTGGTTAATTACTGAGATATATACTGAGATGCACGGTCAGCAGAACATAAAAAATTATATAGTTGTGCTCTACGAGGGCCAGTCGATAATTAACCTCAAAGTATGCTTACCATTATTAAAACAAGGGTAGAGATCTTACAAGTACCTGATTTTTCAGGCAAGTCCCCTTGCTTTTCGAAACACTTGGTCCAAAACCCTACAGTCTTCTGTATATAATCATTCTATTACATTGTCAGATACACTGGCAAGGAATTGAATGAATGTGAGCTACAATACATTTCGAGGTGTGTGATATTAAACTGTTAGTTACATAACAAAAACTTAAATAAATATATAATACATCAAAATTAAGTACCTCTATACACTCTATACACTTACACACAATGTCCCTAATTGAGAAATACGAATATATAAGTACTTACTATCAAAATATACAAGCATTGAACCTTCTAACGATCTGCTTCAAAAGTGAGTCCCTCGATCTTTAAACGGTTCGACGAGATTGTCTGTCCTGGAGGGAAAATCCAGTTTTAATTGCATAGGCTGGTTTTGAACGAACATAGCCCATACTGATCGGCTAACAAATGCAGAAACGCATTAGCGCATAAAGCAAAGAAAAAAAAAACAGCAGAATGGTGCATTTCTACATCTTATGGTCGTGGCTGTCTGTTTCCAAATGAAATATCAGTCTCTACACCAGTGTATAAATACTGGGTTACTTCATTCCCAAATCACATCAGCCGGTGCAGCTTGCAGGACGCAAAGCAATTCTCAGTCCAAACGCAAGCACAAGTGTACAGCGTGGAGAAATAATTCAGATATAATATTAAAGTGCGAAAGTAATGTGCGAATATTCCAAAATTTGTGAGTTACATGAATTTTGAAATTGACGCATTTGGACTGAAAAATGGTAGAACATTGTCGATCTTTATTTTAAAAAAGATTGTTTTCCTGCTTACTTAGAAATTAATTGTATTTTCCGGATATATATATATATATATATATATTATTTACTGTTCTCGATGAGTATGTTTACTTGTCAATTATAGAAATGTAGCATAAATTACGTAATTTTTTTCGTCTTGCATACGTAGTGACAGAAAGTAGGTTCTGCAGACGTGGAACAGAAAAATCTGTTGCCCCTGCCAAGATTCTAACCCTGAACCAACCAGCCCATAACCTAGACTCTACACCGCACACGCTAACATGTCTACTCACGTATATATATATATATATATACAGGTGTTTGTGTGTTTATGGAAAACGGTAGTTCTTTCAGAACAGGGTTAAACTCTCGGGTTAAGTACTATATATATTCCTTTCTTCATGTAACTCTACATAATATACAGACTGTCGACCGGCGGTAACATGCGTCACGACGGCTGAGGCGCTGCAGCCCTCATATCTTTGCATTCCTATCCTTTAATAATTCGCAAATAGATACAGCGTAGTGCATGGTTTTTCGGTAAGTTACGAACGAGGCACTAACCTTTAGACGCCTAACGTCAACTACAGTTGACGTACCGCACCGCTAACCTCCAAAGTTACATTTTATTTATTTATTCAACAAATATAGGTACCGAATATTTTAAACATGGTGTATAATCTCCGTTTCTTTCTCTTCAAAATGCAGTTTATTTCATAATTCTAACTTTTTTGGTTCCTGTATTATTCACTATAGGGTGTGCTAAAATAAAAAAAAAATAATTCCGGCGCCAAGAGGCTAATGCAGCGTCAGGTTGGCCTCATTTCTTCCCTCTGCCTCTGTAAATAGAGCTGACACTGTCACACTGAAGTTCTAAGCAAACAAACACCCACACCTCGCCATGTAACCACACCCAGCAGGCCCGTCCGCCAGCTCCCTAACTTCTCCGCTGTCCAAAACCCAAGCACTGCACTACACTCACTGATACTCCCTCATTAATCAGAAGCACTGCAGTTGTCCTGACTTAACAGACGCAGGCTACGTTGCTGCGTTGGTTAACAGGCGATCATTCTCCGGGGTTAAAGGCGCACGGTCGGTAAGCTGACCATTATGACTGTGATGAACTACGCATGAACTCTACTGTATGCTTTCATGGCTTGTACAGAGACAACTGTAGTCTATTCTGAATGACGTCACTAATTTTTTCAGGCTCCAGCTGAATATGAATTCAAGTACGGAATGAAGGACGACCACACTCACGACATCAAGGAACAGGCTGAAAAACGTAATGGGGATAAAGACGCAGGCTACTACAAGTTGCCTGAAGCAGATGGCACCACCCGCACCGTACACTACACCGCTGACAAGCACACTGGCTTCCATGCGCAGGTGGTTAAGGCAGGACACGCTGTTCACCCGACCACCACATCCGTCCAGAAAGTTGCAGCAGCTCCCATAATCACATACGTTCACTCCGCACCTGTTCTAAGTTACAGTAGTGATCTAGAAGATTACCGCTGACATCCTTGTCAAATTTAAGGCTCCTAAGAAAATGAGACTCCGGAAATACGGCTGTATGTACTTGGCACTGAACTTTCTTAAATGGCGTGCATTCTGCTTATAGTAACATAAAGAGTTTACGGGCGAATTTGAAAAACACATTAATATGAAATATACACATACTCTTGTAACACAAGAAAAACCACACAGAAGGTATTTCGCAGTCTCTATTCTTGACGGCAGAAAGAAAATTACATGGCAATGTTTAAGATAACCGGTTGAATTTCCTGCCGCGCCTTCAAGTAAAATCATATGTCATGAATTTCATTGACATCCCACGTGTTTTGTACATTTTATGGGCAGAACTGTAACAAGACTGGCTTATATCTGATAGGAATACACATTCCGTGAGTGAACATGTGGTAAATGGTATTGTATTGTGTGCAGCGTGAATTATCTATATAGAATGTGTAACTATGTTAAGTATAGTATTAATGTATGGGTTTTATCTGTAAATATATACAGGGTTATTCAAAATGATTGTCGGGGTTTCAACAACTTTTAATACACAATACACTTGAGATAGGAGAATATGTTTTATTGAACAGAACAACACTCCAAGTCTTTGTTACATACCTTACAGGTTCTCTATTTGCACCCTTTGTGATTCTACAAACATCAACACGACAATCGAATTCGTTCCAGATTGTTTGTAGCATGTCAGCGGTGATGGTTTCAATGCGGTTCTGATTCGTACCTTCAGTTCTGGGATACTTGCGGGAAGAGGAGGAACATAGACCTCTAGATCCATCGGTGCAACTACATACTACTATCTCAAGTGTACTGTGTATGAAAAATTGTTACAACCCCGACAATCATTTCGAATAACCCTGTATTTACACACACACACACACACACACACATACACACACACACACATATATATATATATATACACACACACAAAAACACACACCATTACCTGCACTAATTTTACAAATTTCGTCCCGTTGTATTGTTGACAGCACAATGATTAAATAAACATTGAGAAAAAATATATCATTCTTCCTCAATATATTTGAAATGCCAATTATGAACCTGAGGATGACCTCTCATAGGTCGAAACATTTAGTCCCATAAAATAAATAGAATACAGTTGTGTTTGAACAACAATTAATTAATTTTTGCACTGCACTACTATATAGATACAACGACATAAAACATATAATAAAACTTCTACACGTTTCGGCCTTTTTCGGTCATCTTCAGGGAGGTATTCAACAAAGAAAAATAATTAATATCTAGTTATGACATATATGTGCAATAATACAGTTAAAATAAGGAAGATTAAACCTACTTATTTACTCCATGGTGTAGAGTCCTTCTTGACAAGCTAACTGGTTTGCAGCTAGTCAAGAAATTCCCCGCATTTCACGGAACCCGAAGGTTCATTACCGCACTCACAAGTGTCCGCCACCTGT
>Ga0136643_10020136_pt1 | contig 10088 bp, 7 predicted proteins | sample TergutLab28metaG_FD_96883 | JGI IMG/M metagenome (GOLD analysis project Ga0136643, IMG submission 96883) | Labiotermes labralis P1 segment gut microbial communities from Petit-Saut dam, French Guiana - Lab288 P1 (version 3) (version 3) | ecosystem: Host-associated > Arthropoda: Insects >... | reverse complement strand
GCTTGTGAGTGCGGTAATGAACCTTCGGGTTCCGTGAAATGCGGGGAATTTCTTGACTAGCTGCAAACCAGTTAGCTTCTCAAGAAGGACTCTGCACCATGGAGTAAGTAATTAAGTAAGTATGGTTATCCACATTGTGTGGTGAACATTTTACTGTCCTTCATTGTTTAGTAACTTTGGAAGTGGTTCTTGCACGGTGTGTAATAATTTATGGGGGCCCACGCCACCCCCTGTCCGTGGGCACCGCCGCTTATGGCTGTTTTTTCATATTGCATTTCACGAAAATCGATTAACTGGTCCAGAAATTACGTGGCCCTGTTACCGCGCACTTTACGTTCCCTACAAAGTGCCAGCTTTTGGGTAAAATAAATTTCACTGGAATAATACAATTTCTTATTAATGCGCGTAACTGCATGTCCATATTAGTTTAACCGACGTGTATCTTGGGATTTTGATGGAGAAACCTTAGGGAAAGAACCACCTGCAAGACCTGGGCATAGATGGGAGGGTAACATTAGGATGGATCTTAAAGCATTCGGTTGGGAGAGCGTGAACTGGATTGGTCTGGCTTAGGATAGAGTCGCGTGGCGGGCTCTTGTTATCACGGTTATGAACCTTCGGCTTCTATAAAATGCGGGAATTTCATGACTAACCGAGGAACTGTGAGCTCCTCGAGAAGGACTCTGCTGTATGGAGTTAGTTACATAGACCTCTGGCAGACTTTCTGTATATGGCACAATATCCTGGTAACTAACACACTGGAAGCAAACATTATTACATTCATATTCTAGCAGCACAGGAAATGTACGTATAACGTAACAGTGAGGCCCATTCGGATCGTTGCATTCTGGTCTGTCCGCCTAATTCGTGCAGTTCTAATTGTGTAATCCAACGTACCCGTTTTGAAAAGAAACAATTTTGCTACCAGTTCACATTTACCAACGTTCACAGGATAAAAACAGGGCTCGTTCATGGCCTTCTATATAGGTACAGTGCTCGTTCATGACTATAGGTACTGTACAATGCTCATTCATGGCCCACTTTATACTTACACAGCTCGTTCATGGCCAACTGCATACCAACACAGCTCGTTCATGGCCAACTGTTTAGTGCCGCTAAATAGATCGTAATGACAATTCGTTGCTCATGTTTCGGTTTTTCGTTCATATGACCAGAGAGTATTTTCTTCGTAATTATCCGGCATGGAAATGGCATCCACGTACCGCCATATTACATTTAGTCAGTTCCATGTTTATTTAGTTATAAATTATTTAGCGCCTCTGTCAGTAGCTCCGACTGCACATTGTAGAATGATAGGATGATTAATGACCAGTGAATTAGAAGGTATGCAGAAGGAAGCGGTTGTTGCGTTGTTATGGGTACTTTCACGACACCTATCGGGATAATCGGTAACCCGGTCGACATCGGAACCGGTTAAGTTTTGAGTGTTTGTCTGAAGTACTGTTGCACTTACTTGGTTTCCTTGTTACACTCACAGGCTACTTGTTGACACGTGTTTCATTTCTTTCACTGTAGCTTGCTCATTTGTTGTTTCTCCTGTCGTGGATATAAGTACAGCAACCAATAAGTGAAAATGGCTGTTTTACAGGAGTGAGTTACAAAGAGGGAAATAGATGGAACAGAAATGCCTATCAAAAGTGCAACAGGGGGAAAAACAGTGAAGAATATGGAAACGTGTGCATATAATACAGGGTACTATGAATGGCTATGTGTTAGGATGATGCTGAAGATAATGCAGTAGTTAGCATCGAAACGTGTCAATACGTGTAGGTGGTTTTATAAGTACAAGAAAATACTAAAGGTTGGATAGTAGTCGGTTTTGTTACCGATTGATGCTTTGAGACACGTTATATTAGTACCAATGATCTGCGTGGGGGGGTCGTGATTATCGTTCTAGGCATGTTAGTTGGGTGATCTCAGTACACAGATGACAGGGCGGTCACGTTGTCAATTTTAATCACTGACTTGCCAATCTACATACTAGATGATCTGTGGTCAGAAGCGTCGGCTAATTCAGTCCAACAGTGACGTTATTGTATTGATACTGATGTTCCGAAGAGGTTGGGTTGATCCTGCCGCGTATAACTGACATATGAACAGAGGTAAGGCCTATTGCAAATCAGTGTTCTGTCTTGCAGGACATGCACCCGGGCGGAAGGTGCCCGTCATTTTGATCATCTGCTGTAACTCTTCTTTTTGTAATGAATGCGCGGATAAACACATTTGCTTGTACCCCATACTGCGGTGGTATGGAAATACATCCGGCCGTTACAAAGGGGATGCCGGTGTTCTGTCCAGGCTCTATAGCCGACACTACTGCCAGGGACATGGCGCGACCGCCCTGCAAACCCTCAATTCACCCCAGATGCTGGACTTCTGTTCTCTGGTGCATACTCCCATAGTTTATTTTCCATCACCGTGCTTTCTTCACTTCCCGAAGTTCTGCCTTGCGTTCAGTCTACCTTTACCAGAAGGACGAGCGGTCAGAGCATTGGAGACTTAAGAAGAGTATTTTTTTTGCGAGATTTCAGGTTTCCGCTGTGGTGTAGTTGATGTCTTTGCTCTTCGGGGGTGTTACGTGGCGTGGGCTGGTAGCTGGTTACCGAAGCTTCAACTTGTTGGTCCCGTGTTCGAGGGCCAAGTAATCGATTCTTCTTGCACTGCGCTGCGCAACATCCTGGAATAGCAAAGGCCTCAATTTGAATTTTCTCTTTTCCGCCCATATGTGGTGCATCCCACTGCACTCCTGGCCCCTCCTTCTCTCTGTTCGTGGGTACTGCATGAGACGAAGGATCTGCAGCAGACACAGCCGACGGATATGGTCATGTGTTCACCCGGCGGAAATTGTAGATTGTAGAAAATAGTGCCGCCAGTCACACAGTCCCGTATCTTCGGATGTCTTTGCTACATCCGCCGGGGGCACGCGGTAGCGCAGTTGGTTGAGGCACTGCACTACAAGTCGGAAGGTCGCAGGTTCGATTCCCGATGGTGTCATTGGAATTTTTCATTGACATATTCCTACCGGCCGCACTGTGGCCCTGGATTTGACTCAGCCTCTAACAGAAATGAGTACGAGGAATATTCCCTGGGGGTAAAGGCGGCCGGTGCATAGGGATGACAACCTTACTCCCTTCATGTGTCGAATATCTTGAAATCTGGGAGTCTCAACCTCCTGGAACTTTCAGGGCCTGTCCAGGCCTGTAATGGGATGCTTTGCCTCTTACCTTTACCTTGCTACATCCACAGTTAGGAATTTCAGGGCCTGCAGCACATCTTTGAATAGTCCGGGCTGAAGAGACAGGCACCCGTCCGGTCAAGTAGGGCGGCAAGAATCGACTGCTAGCAGAACCAACAAACCTACAACCAGTATCCATTAAAGACAGTACACTGTGTACCAGAAGGGAGTGTTGGAAACGTTCTGCGTTGATATGCAGGCACGGCTGGCACCTTCGTGAACAGTTTACATCCACATGCTGGGAGTTCTTGAAATCCCGGTATTTGTGCAAAAGTCTAAGAATATTCCAGCGCATCGCCGTTGGTGTCGTTAGTTTTCCTGTCGAGCCACTTGCCACATGTGTACCGCACGTGACCACTTGTTCCAGTACGCCCCTCACACTTCGCATTTATGCACAGCAAATGGAACTTCTTGTCAATAGCAAGAGTAACGTAGCGGGGGTCTCTGGACAAAGAAACGGCAGGCGCTTAAGGACGTAAGCTCAATTCACGGTCAACGCTCGGAGATTCGCTTGGCAGAAATTGAAGAGAAAGTGAATTAAACACGGGATAGCCTTCATTGCCCTTACTACAACGTAAATTCTCTCTTTCAAATGACACAAGTCGTGGAATTTCTCAGCGTAGAGTCATTCTTCACTTATTCTTCATACGCAAATATCCGGTGGTGTCAAGATGGGAAATTCTTTGGGGCCAGTTTATTGGTTCACATCTCCCAGTCCATGGAAGAGGAAACTGGCAATGAGAGCATGTCTAACGGTGAGACTGAAATGGCGTGGGGCCAAATGGCCGCAGTCTCTTTTCAATTTTCAGTGTATTGAATTTGTGAGAAAGAAAGCACAATTCTAATATGCCGCGATAAATGTTTCCCTTACAAGTATTTTCTGAAAAGGGCGAAAGAGAGGAGGAAAAAGAGATAAAATAGAAATGTAAGGAAGAAAGTAAAAATTAAAAGATAGAAAGAAATTTGGGAGCAAGTAAAGTTCGTACAGAAGTCCACACCGCACGTTCCTCTTCGGAACTTGGTGTCGCTGTTCTGCTGCATGGATTCGACAGTTAGGTTGGCCACCAACTGACATTCAGTCATTCCTTCATTCCTGCAATGCGCCCCTTCTGGGGCCTGTGGCCAAATTCTTAGTCCGTGTATTGAATGCTGTTGTCTTGAGGTCGTCCTCTGTGATGCGAGTGCGGGCCTGAGGAAACAATAGACGTGACTGCGATTCTCTATCCAATGTTCCCCGATCTGCGATTGAGAAATCCTTGTCGGAAGGCTCCCAGGCGTTGTGCGTTTGTCCTGCTGGTAAGAGCAACATATAGATGAAGATAGTGTGAAGCTTTGGTGGAATGATACTGAGGAGTAAACAGAAATGCTAGGAGAAAACACGCCCCCATTGCCACGTGGCCATCACAAATCTCACATGGACTGGCCCGCGATCGATCCGAGGCCTTCGCGGTGAGAGGCCGGCGACTAACCTTAAGAGAATTTGCCTGAATCCTATTCAAAGATTCAGCTCGTACTGCGCGGTAAACACACTTCTTCTCGGTTATAAAACCAGTCACTTATTACTGTATAGGGAAATAAAATGCTCTGTTCTCAGATCCACACAAAACACATAAATACACTGTGCGGGCAGAACGTACCGCGCAGTAAACACACTGCGTCTCGGTTATAAAAACCAGTCAGTTAATGCTGTACAGTGAAATAATCGCTGTTTGTTCTCAGATCCACACAAAACATATAAATACACTGTGTGAGCAGAATGTAGAATGTAGAACGTACCGCGCAGTAAACACTCCGTCTCGGTTATAAAAACCAGTCAGTTAATGCTGTATATGGAAATAATCGCTGTTTGTTCTCAGATCCACACAAAACACATAAATACACTGTATGGACAGAACGTAGAATGTAGAACGTACCGCGCAGTAAACACACTACGTTTCGGTTATAAAAACCAGTCAGTTAATGTTGTATAGGGAAATAATCGCTGTTTGTTCTGAGATTCACACAAAACACATAAATACACTGTGTGGGCAGAACGTACCGCGCAGTAAACACACACCGTCTCGGTTATAAAAACCAACCAGTTAATGCTGTACAGTGAAATAATCGCTGTTTGTTCTCAGATCCACACAAAACACATAAATACACTGTGTGGGCAGACCGTAGACCTGGCAATACTGTATGTGAATAACCACTATGTTCTGCAGGGTTGAGCAAATCGAAACCTGCAGGTTTCTGCAGCTTGTGTTCTTCAGTGGCCTTGTTACAAGAGTATTTTGGCACTACAAGGAACTGGATTATTCCTGTGACGAGTTGATTGCATTTCGCGCGTAGTAAACATGTGTATATCAAACTAAAGATAAAATTATCTCCGTGCACGCCATGAATGCGTATGGGGTAGTGGGGGTAAATCTCCACTCATTCTTAGCCTCGGTACTGGATGGGGTGATTGGTCACCTTAACGCCTCTGCCTGTTTCACCCTGGGGAAAGCGTCCCCGGTGCGCATTGGAAGCGGTGGGTGGGTGGACAATTTGGAGAAGTGGTATATCTCTAGCTGCTGCCGGGATGGGAACTCTGGACCGTCCAGCCTAGTCAATACACCGACTGAGCTGTTTCTTTGAAACTGAAGCTTTTTTGACGGCACTTGAGCCTGAAGAATACAGCTGATTTTCAATCTCCATAAAGCACATCTTCCGTGCAGTATATACATGAGTAAGTTTTATTACCAACAAATTACACAGCAAACTACTCCCACATGTTTCTACTATTTCTTGTAGCCATTTGCAGGGAGCACAGATATACTAAGGTTATATATGGAGTTAATATTAAACCTCGTCGGTAGTAAATGGTAAAATACGTTGTAAATAACTGAAGAATAAGAACCAACTAGATGCTACTTATTTTTTATTGTACTTCTTGTAGGCTCAACATGTTTTGGACACTGCTATGCCCATCATCAGGAGCTCACGACTATAATGTTGATTACCACATTGGTCGTTTCGTTCTTGGGTTGCTGCGGGTTAGAATTCGGTGCGGGTAGGCTGGAGTAGTGTCCGGGCTGCAGGCTATAGTACGACGATAAGTGTCCGGGCTGCAGGTAATAGCACGAGTCGTGCTATTACCTGCAGCCCGGACACTACTCCAGCCTACCCGCACCTAACCTCTAACCTACAGCAAACCAAGAACGAGACGACCAATGTGGTAATCAACATTATAATCGTAAGCTCCTGATGATGGGCATAGTAGTGCCCAAAACATGTTGAGCCTACAAGAAGTACAATAAAATAACAAGTGGCATCTAGTTTGCTCTTATTCTTCAGTTATCACAATGATGCACGGTCCAACACACATCAAAAACGTTGTAAATATATCATTACAATATCCATGTGTGATGTTGACAGTACATACAAATTATAAATTATACAGAACTCATATGAAAATCAGGTGCATCCAGACATCTGAAACTGATAAATTCACTTCAAGCTTCTTGAGTGGTAAGTTTGAAAATGCAAATCATCACCTTGTGGTCTGTCTTGCGACAGGCCCACAGCCTCTTCCAAAGCGAGTTCTCCACACAGTGCGATCTGGTGCTTTCTCTTTCAATTTACAGTATCCTGTCTTTTTCTTAAGGTCTCCCTGTACCTTCTTATGTCTTCTTCCCCGTCTTCCCGTCAGTTTTTTCCCTTCCTCTATCTTTCCTTCAATAACGTGTTTTAGAAGGCAGTTCCTACACAAGATGTGCCCAATCCAATAAGGAGAGGGTTTTTTTAATGAGTCAAAACACAACTGATTTCGCTAGATATTATTTTAAGCTGACGACATGTTTCGGCCCCTGCTCTGGGCCATCTTCAGGTTACAAAGTTAACTATACAGTACAAGTCATAAAATGTATTAATCTAAAATTCAACGAAATCTCGTCGTTCAGTATTCTAATGCTGTTAATGACCTACTCATGAACAGCATTAGAATTCAGTATTCAGTCTAAAATTCTAGATCTCGTCGTTCAGTATTCTAATGCTGTTCATGACCTAGTCATGAACAGCATTAGCATTCAGTATTCAGTCTAAAATTCTAGATCTCGTTGAATTTTAGATTGATACATTTTATGACATGTACTGTATAGAGTTTTTTTTTTGGTCGTCCAATGCCACCACATGCCCTTGTGGACTTCGTGGTCCTCCCTCCTGGGCATGGCAGGAGTGTAACCGACTTCAGATGTTGGGACTCCCGTTAGGCGCAGTTCCGTTGTCCCGATGATGTGAGTGGTGATATAGGAGGATGTAGTGCCAAGAGGGCTTTTGAACCTAAATTCTACAAACCTACCCAGACCATGGTCACCGCGGGAATCCTCCCCTTCAGGGAAAATTCCTACGGTAGAGCCGGGAATCGAGCCCGGGACCTCACGATTAGTAGTCAGAGAGACTGACCACTAAACCACGAGGCTGGTCTGTACTGTATAGTTAACTTTGTGACCTGAAGATGGCCCAGAGCAGGGGCCGAAACATGTCGTCAGCTTAAAATAATAAAATGTAGCAAACTTAGTTGTGTTCTGACTCATTAAAAACCCTCTCATTACTGTATTTCTAAACACAGTGGGGATGACACATGTAAAGATGGCCCAATCCAGTTAGCCTTCCTTCTTATTGTTTGTACGATATACCTCTCCATCTTGACTCTCTGTAACACATAATTTCTTCATTTTTATAGTAAATAGATTCAAGATTCTAGTGTACATAAACTCATGAGAAAAAGCATAAATTATTTGTAAATACGTTGTGCAGTTAGTTGGTAATAAAACATATTTATATAGCGGATTTTAAGTTAGGTCTGTCAGTTTGGAGCTGTTAACGGTAAACTGCAAATGTACATTACTACTTAGACTGCAGGGGGACTAAACATTCTGCATTCTAGACATGCCCCCTTCGGTAGGTACAGTGTGTCTGTATTGCTGTATTGGAACAGCACAGCAATGTGCGAGGGTTCTGCCCCACGAAGTAAACAGGTTTATATTCTGTTACAACAGAGTACAAATACAAATATCATCCTCAGTAGCTGAAGATGTTCAGTCACTTTTCTACAGCATTCTCATTAAGATGTGTGTGTTTCTGCCAGAACTAAGCTTGAACATGGCGCTGAAGTTAGAAGTGCGCTTCGGCATCTCGAAATCACCTTTCGGACAGCCTCGCCGTTTTCTTAGAGCAGGTGTTAGTCTGAAGGGGCTAAGTGTGGAATGTAGTGGGGGGGGGGGAATGGGGGGGAACTCCCGCCATACTTTCAAGATATGCAGTGAGGTCGTGCTGCATCAACTCGCTCATCAGACATTTGTAGCGAAATGCATGTGACATTTTCTTCAGCGAACGCGGAGGGTGCAGTGACGGTTAGCCCCCTGGGGATGAGGTTGACCGTATGCTTCCCTCGGTATGCCAGACAACAGTAACCACAACAGATAATAACTGGCGCTTCCTCAGGTTGCGGATGGAGGAACGGCCTCCATCCAATATGGAGGGTAGCTGCGAATATATTGAATAAGCAGTCGTATACAGCCGACAAGGGGTGGCCATACATCGTGGAGTGTTCGCTGAGGGCTAACACCTCCTCGCCATAAAAAGTGAATGTCTTACATAGTGGAACAGAGAGCCTGAGACATGGACAGGACCTTTGGAACGACGTAAGATGAGATGGCCCGGTGGAATGTGGCATGTATGTGGGAGGGGAAAGGTGCATTCAGGGTTTTGGTGGAGAGACCACTTGCAAGACCTAATCGTAGATGGGGCGATGATATTAAAATAGATCTTAAAGAAATAAGGTGGGGAGGCATGGGCGGGATTGATCTCATCTAGAATAGGGAGAAGTGGCCAGTTGCTGTGAACATGGTAACGAATCTCTGGTTTACACAAAGTGCAGGGAATTTCTTGACTAGCTGAGGAACTAGTAGCTTTTCCAGGACTCTTCTCCATGGGGTTAATAAGATATAATAATTGTAATGTCTGCATTATTATTATATCTTCAATGAGCTCCAGCTGTATTGCTTTGAGGTGCATTGATGATTGTTATTCTCTGACACTTTAGGGCCCACAAACTTTCCGAAAATATTGGGGCCAAAATTCTAGTTGCTAGTAGGGCGGCATGCAGCAAATTCCATACCAAGGGACCCACAAGTATCAAATGCCACCATACAAAATTTAGTTGCCTGGGCAACCTAATGTCTGAGATTTGTACACCCTTGAAAGATAACTATTCAGTGGTATATTGCCCATGGAACCTGGTCATCAAGGTCTTTTTTTTTTTCCACTTATGCACTGAACATGGTACATGTACTACTGAAGTGAATGCTGTCCATTGAACACTGTAGAAGTGAATGTGGGGAAATATTAACATGTAATATGTTGACCTTCTGTGGCCCAGTTTAGGAATGCAACTGCTGATGAAGTATGTTGAAGCTCGTTACATAGTAAAGACCATCAATGCCAGTGATACTGTTATATTCATATTTTCTCAGGGTCAGGCCAGAAAAAGTTTGGACCCCTAATGGTGGCGTTTGTGGGAATTCCAGCTAGAGGAAAAACTGTAACGGCTCACAAACTGGCCCGATATTTGAACTGGACAGGAGAAGTGGCTAAAGGTAAGCGTATCATTATATATTCTTGATCGGTGTCATATAATAGTAGTAGGTAGTGTAGTATTTCTGCAGAAAAATGAACATTAAAGAGCATTAGGAGAAGGTATGTAGTCAAACACAACTTAATCACTGAGGTGTATTTAATGAATGTGATGGAAAACAACTACATGTTTCGGCCTGTGTTGGCCATCATCAGGTTGTCTATGGAACTTAAG
>Ga0136643_10020133_pt1 | contig 10089 bp, 1 predicted proteins | sample TergutLab28metaG_FD_96883 | JGI IMG/M metagenome (GOLD analysis project Ga0136643, IMG submission 96883) | Labiotermes labralis P1 segment gut microbial communities from Petit-Saut dam, French Guiana - Lab288 P1 (version 3) (version 3) | ecosystem: Host-associated > Arthropoda: Insects >... | reverse complement strand
GCACTGTATAGAGCTCCCTGATGATGGATCCCTTGTGATCCGAAACATGTTGGAGCAATTTTAAATATTTTATAATAATTCTAATTGTATCGACGAATTATATATTTGTGCACCTGTTGGATAATAAAGTGTTTTAATCGTCATTGGTGCAGGTAAAAACATAAAAAAAACATGAAAGTTATTGTGGATAAGTTTCTGGTAGTGTTTCATGTATTGAATGTCGTCACAATACAATGGTGCAACCCTGTTACTGTGGTTCATGAAGACGGCTGATGGTGATGAACAAGCGAATGTGGGTTGCCTAAAGTCGGTAGGATTCTGGCCTGGAAGTTGCGCGATGCTACAAAATGCTCACAGGAAACAGCTTATTAGGTTACGGAACGTTGTACAGGTGTCGGGGGCCTACAGCGTGAACCGAAGGTAAAATGATGTCCTACAAACTTTAAATGTGATCGTCTGAAGGAAACAGGTTATTTGGAACTTCTAGAAATAGATGACAAAAATAATATTAAACGTATCTTACAGAAGTAGAATGTGACGATGTGGATTCAATTAATTTGGGTCAGGTCTGGGACCAGTTGGAGGCTTTTGGCTACACCAAATGAGAAGCAGAAATTCATAAAAGCAGGAAAGCTGTAGAGTAGTCGAGCTACATTTAAAAAGAATCCGCCATATTTTAGTAATCATCTAACAAATTTTTATCAAAATTATTCCACTGTAATGAGTTTTACTGCTTGAGAGTCGGAGGTCGAAATGGACGATAATATTCCCAAGTAACTTAAAGTTTTGTTTTATCTAACTGTAAGGAACGCTGAAGTTTGAGTAAAGAACATCTCAAGATGCCAGTAAACCCAGTAATGAACGTAGAATGCAATGATAAGAAAAGGCACTTCTCAAATGCACAAGACAATTGATCCGATGTGTGTAGCCAGTAGCAGGTCCCTATGGTCTCATCAGATACACAGATCTCCGGAAATGGATCTTTTACTGCTAAAGAGAAGAACGGACGAGAGTAGAATCTATAAGAATAAGATAAAACGTACTTCAAAGGAAAATAAAAGGAACCAAAAAGAAAAACTAGAGTTTAAGGGAGGGTGGATGAGGGGTTAGGGGGTTGATTTGATTAAGAAGTTCCAAGACAATGGGACGTGATCCCAACTAATGAAGACTTCGGAAAGCCAAACAAATAGGGAAGAAGAACAAAAGCCGACAGCAGGAAAATGAATGGAGGGGATGGGTGGGTTCCAGTCTGATCAAACGGAACATGCCGAACGCCAGTCAGCCGTGCAATGGTTTCACCTGCGTCGGTTAGCAGTAACGGGACGCTAAGGAGTTAACCGCTCCATCAATCATCTTCAAAATGTAGTACAGGTAAGGGCGTGTCCTGGGATAAGAACCCATAATGTCTTTGATCACTTCAATTCAAATCTGATTATGACAAAGTCACATCGACCAAGTAAAGGTAAAGGTAAATTTCACCCTAGAAGAGGCCACGAGGGCGCAGAGGGGGAGTATAGGTATAGCTCTACTCTTTCTTTAACCTCGGCAACAGATGTGTGGAGGGTGGTCAACGTCACGTGCCAGCCGTTTTACTCCCGGGAAAGACCCGGCACCCATTGTGTAGGAGGCTGGGTGGGCCCCAGGGACGGTCTGGACGGGTACGGAAAACCTCGCCCAACAGGGATTCGATCCCCGCACCTTTCAGCCCGTGACGAGTCGCTAGACCGACTGAGCTACCCCGGCCCAAATCGACCAGGATAATATGTATCTTGAAATATATCATGGTAATCCTCAGTTTCCACTAGGTAAATTCCGTAACAGTGTATCACAAGGAAACTACGACTTGCGTCCCTACATCTATTGACTAATTACCTTTCGATGCAATATAGGCATACAGAGTACCTTAATATTATACACCCTCCGTGCAATACAGACAAGCTTTATACCAATTCGTTGCACATTTTACAATTTACTCCAGCATATTTCGCCTAACATATGTAGCCATCTATACGGAGTAACCACGAAGGTCATTTTTTGAGGTTTTTCTGACCGTGCATCTCAGTATGTTTATCTCAGTAATTAACCAACATGATGCACAAAATCACACCCGAAAAATTCACACATAAATTTTACTACCATTTGCTCTTATTTATAGAAGGAATTTTAGTAATTTTAGACCACTCACTTGTTTCGGTGTGATTATACCAGAGGCTGTGTAATACAATTTTGACCTCCTGATGATGAGCACATGTGCTCGAAACATGTAGAGGCATGAAACAAACTTATTGTAAAACCAATATTTTGTGCATCAAGTTGGTTAATTACTGAGATAAAAACACGAAGGTCATTTTTAGTTACCCCTTTTAAAGCCTACTGGTCACGTGATGCACCAACAGGTTTAACATTCAACAACTGTACGCTCTGCCCACACTGTTTTATGTGTTTTGTATTTATCTGAGAACAAACAGCGACTTGTGCCACTTACAGCATAAACTGATTGGTTTTTATAACCGAGATGAAAAGTGTTTACAACGCGGTACGGATTGGGTCTTTAAATGAAGCAGTCTGCGCTTCGTCTGTAAAGGGTTAAAATACAGTAGCAAAAATAAGAAATATTAAGGCAAAATGTACATTTCAAATTTAATTACATTGTGCTCGTATGAAACAGATGTATAAGATAACACAGTACAATTAGTAAACATTTTGCGTCCAGATATGTTCTTTGCTGTATTAATAGAAAGTACTGTTTACAGAAAATTTGCGCATGTTTTTAATGAACACGCATCTGTCTGTGCTTCATACAGTAGAGAAACTGGCTAGATGTGCCTTCTAATGTTATATATCAAAGAGGATCGCAATAAAAAGTGGATAATTAGTAGTTTAGTTTACTGGGAGACGATTTATTTTAGCCTATGCAACTAACTCGCAAATGGGAGCCTTAAACATGTGGCAGACGTCTGGCAGCCAGAAGAATTATAAGATTGTCTCTAGCTGGTAAGGTTTAACTCTTATCCTGCTAACGTGGAGAATATGGTGAGCTCCTAATAATGCCAGCAAATGGCAGGTGGGATTTAATTCAGCAGATGCAGATGACGAATTTTGGTGTCGATTAAAATAAAACCTGTTTTTAAACTTTGCATGTGCGCATAGCTTCCTGGTGTGAAGAGAAATTTCTGCTTGTCCCGATGGGATTATTTCCGGTTCTCTGAAACTTACAAAAGTGATTTTGTAGGACCTAGGAACTTGTGGTACCATTTATTGCTGTATTTTTCTCTATGCACGCTCAGAGCGGAAGTACACTAAACTGAATGACCTGCGTGTCGGCTGGAATTGGAAGTGGTAACATCTCTTATAACGGTTACGTTTGAAGCCAGTCTGCTTGGTCAGAACTGTATCAGAATATTGACTAAAATATGTTGACAAACCCTAAATATTTATAGCTTCGTGGTAGGAATGAAGTTCTGATGGCCGAGTTTGTGGCGACATTCACTTGCAACTTGTTTTCGTAACGGAAAAAAACTGTGTGTGTTTGCGCAAGCACATGTTAAATTGTGGTCATATTTTCCTACACACAGATCGGATTCCTAACAATTTCGATGTTTTCACAATTCTGCGGAGGGACTACTAAACCGCTCAATAAGTTGAACCGCCTGTCCGTTTGTACGCTTACTTACAAAGTGGGTAAAGAAAGGAATGAAATTATTTTAATAAATTTGGTACTTGGGATTTTATGGGAAAGTGTCGAACCAATATAAGTTTCGTCACAATGGCACAAATGAAATAGACACTTTACATGCCAATATTCATGAACTTTTGCGCGCATCTCTGCCGTGTGTAAACTTACCCTTTACTTACACACAAAAGAATTTTTTTGTTGCTTTTAGACAAAATAGCGAACTCTGTTTTATTTTTTAATGTAGTGTTTTATTGAAATACAGTAGCAAACTGTATCTTCTACGGTTACTAGAGTATCAAGCTGTATCTTCCACGGTTACTACAGTATCAAACTGTATCTTCCAAGGTTACTAAAGTATCAAACTGTATCTTCCACTGGTACTAGAGTATCAAGCTGTATCTTCCACTGTTAGTAGAGTATCAAGCTGTATCTTCCACTGTTACTATATTATCAAGCTGCATCTTCCACGGTTATTACAGTATCAAGCTGTTTCTTCCACTGTTACTAGAGTATCATGCTGTATCTTCCACTGTTACTAGAGTATCAAGCTGTATCTTCCACTGTTACTATATTATCAAGCTGTATCTTCCACGGTTACTACAGTATCAAGCTGTTTCTTCCACTGTTACTATAGTATCATGCTGTACCTTCCACTGTTACTACAGTATCAAACTGTACCTTCCACTCTTACTACAGTATCAAGCTGTATCTTCCACTGCTACTAGAGTATCAAGCTGTATCTTCCACTGTTACTATAATGTCAAGCTCTACCTTCCACTGTTACTACAGTATCAAACTCTATCTTCCACGATTACTACACAGCATCTAATTAATCGTTTCCCCGAGAGTACGGAAACGCAACTTCCCTAAGCAATACGAGTCTGGCGTGAGTTGCATCGTGTTATCAATGCTGGAACGCGAGACGGTCGCCCAGTCAAGGGTCGTTTCAGACAAGGCAGGGTGTCAGTGCGCCTGATTAAAGTTTTGTGTTGAACAAAGAGCTTTCAATTGTAATATGTTGCAAATTGTGCGTCATGGAAAAATGTGACCAAGTTCTTTGTAAAAGAAAATACCGCTTCGGTACTCTCGTGTAACAGGACACTATACAGAATAGTGAAAACATTTCTTACAAGTTTAGCGTTGGACAAAAATTAAACATGATTTATATTTGGTCCCAGAAAACGCTTACTTTACATTATGTGGGAATGTAAACACCCAGAATATCGATATTGGTGTTTTGAATACACTATACAGTTCGTGGAGTTTCCTTTGCATGTCCTTCAATTGCATCTAATGTAAGCAAAACACAGGGCCTGTGTTTCTTGACGAAGCAACTTGCCACCATTACATTAAATTAATACCGGCACTATTATATGGGGGATGAGCTGAAGGAAATAATATGTAAGACTTTCTACTTTAAATGGGAGAATTTAAGCGCAATTACCGAGTAAACCTGCCACTCTTTCAATGCAAGAGATCCGCTGCCAGTAAGAAATATTTTCAGAACTTGCAATGATTGCAAGTTATGAAAATCTGAAGATTACAATTTGGCGTTTTGCACTACAAGACCCTTCTGTGATATGGCAGAGGAAAATTGAACTGTTGCGGAAAAACGGACTGTCAAATTACTGGCGGATGCAAGCCTAATATAACATTTCTGCGACACTGGCCATGATGAGGGTAAAGATCAGTGTGATGACCCTTTGCATTTACTACAACGTGGCTGCAATCGAGAATTACCTATTGAAAATCAATTGCCTGGATGAAGAGAAACATTAAAGCGTGTGGTCTGTCAATAAGTAGAAAGACACGTTTAAAAATTTTGCATTTTATTTGTTTGTCTTCATCAAATTTTGACTGTTTTAACAGCATTCAATCTTATCTCACACTAATTAATTCTGTAGATACAGGAAAAAGTGAGAAAGTGTAAAAAATCTTCTATATGCCTAAGTTTCACCAAACTTCTTGATAGCACACACACACCATCAGAACACTACAACTTAATGCCATGCAAATCATCTATCTGTAAATTCACTATTAATGTAATCTACTTAGCATGGAAATGTGCGGTGACTCCAGCGAAACACACCTCGAATTATATTAGTAAAAAAATCCAATAAAATATAAACACGAATCTGAGACTTACCTCAATATTACACTCTGCATTGACTGAACTGCTTATGGCCCATAAACAAACTAGTTACTAAAAAGGAAAACGAAAGCCAATGCTTGACCCTAGGCTGTAATAGAAGACCTGTGCCATATATTAAATGGGTGTGGTAGTCATTCTTCGTTTTAGAATTTTTATGTGTTTTCAGACTACATATCACAAAAGGCATTCCCAGTCTCTAAGTGAAGGTTCAGAATACAGAGAAATGTGTACAACACAACAGGAATAGATAAGCTTTAAGTTCCCCGTGCACATGCTAAAGATATGTAATAGTAGTAGACTGCGTTTGAAATGTGATGGCACACTTGCAGAAACCAGAGTTCGTCTTTCGTCTAAAAGGACGAGACCATTTAAATCGGCGGGGACGTCAGTCCAGTCGACTACTGGCAGCCGAGGTGTGCGCATCAGCGGTAGTAATGCTGGATACACCATGTTCCGAGGTAGTGTGAAGGGTACTGGCTACCCACTACATTCGCCAGATTCCCCTTCACCTACCCTCCCGTGCGTCACCGTGTGCAATTACATTTCAACTGGAATCTACAGGAAAAGATTAACCCATTCTTAACGTCGGCACTACAAGGTGGCAAATGGTCAGATTCACGTCATTCCTGCGTAAAGCGGACAGAAACCCGGTATTCATTGTATAGGAGGGTGGGTTGGTTCCAGAGCTAGTATGGGTGTTTTGGAGAAGACAGAATTTTGTTGCCCCTGTCGGAAGTAGATGGAAAAAGTAGATGCAGATAAAAGCACTACTATATTTTATGGAAAACTATATCAAAACCAGTGATGTAATGACTCTAAAGCCTCCTTCTCACGACGGCTATATTTGACAAAAGTTTTTCACGTCTTTATAATTGCCACGTTTTGGAAAGGATGCACTTCTATAAATACTGGAAAGTATCCTTTTCCCAAAGACTGCCTGTAGATGCGACGCAATCCAAGAAATCAACAACAATTTTCATTTACCCAAAAGAGATTTGTTGCTTTTCCATTACTTGTTCTTACTTGAAAAACAGAAAAAAATGTGTGTAAGGACAATCACCATCTTGCAAGAGTCGATGGGACAACTTCACATACCCTGCTCAAGTATGCGATTTGTGGGAACGGAATCGTAATGTCTAAGTAACAAACTGGAATGTTTACCGAGCACAAATATCTGCCAAATGAATCAGTCGTGCAAAGAGTGTGGCAATTTTTCACTTCACTCCTTTTTATTGCGCAGTAATGGGCACAAGTTTCGCGCTGAAATGCACCCTACGAGTACACAACTCAGAACGCTGTACCAAGTAGCGAACTCATATCAGACACATACAAAGAGTCTGTGCACGTGTGTTCGCGTCTGAGATGATGCGAGGAAGCCAGATATTTTTGAAAAGTGAATAATATCGGTATAAATGGAACTTTTCATCCCTATATCCACAGTTTGTGTTCAGTATAGAATGGTGATTCGGCTGTCAGGGACAAGACAAGTAGCTTTCTTGACTCATTTACCGATAACCTAAAATTTGATGTTTGTGTGACCGTGCATCAATGATATAATGATATAAACAGCCAACTAGATGCAACAATAACAGATTTTATTGATAAGTACAATCAGCTCAACATGTTTCGGGCAATAATTTCACCCATCCTCAGGAGCACTAGACTGTGTTTACAGCTTGTTGTATAAAGCACCGACGATGCTGCCTGATGGTGACACCAGCAGGCAGCATCATCGGTGCATTATACCACAAGCTGTAAACACAGTATAACGCTCCTGAAGGTGGGCGAAATTATCGCCCGAAACATATCGAGATGATTGAAGTTATTAATAAATTGTCATTGTAGCATCTAGTTGGCTTTTTATATTATTTTATTTCTTGCATTATTCATATTCATGACATGTGGTTGAAATTACACAAATTCTCACCAAAAATCAACGCCAAAATATCGGCCTATACTGAAGTTCCTGCACGTCTAGTTGTTTAAAAAAACTAAAAAACAAGTAGCCAGAAATTTCGATCAAGTTATGTTGTCCAGATACAAATCGGATTATACTTGATTTATAAGTCACGTAGGCCTAAGAGCTGAGCTACTTCAGTGACATATCCTATACGAGTGACGTTATTTGAACTTTCCCGTGTTCCTTTTGAAGCCTCTGTAACCGCAACAAATTAGTTCAGAGATCTACAACGACTGATAACAGTCGTCAAAGACCATAGCATCTAGTGAGACGTCTGCGCGAATGTCGTCTGCTTTTTTTGCTTTGGCCCGCCTGCCACATGGCTCACTGGGAGGTGATCTTCAAAGGGTTTGTGCTCCAGGCAGACGGGGGGGGGGCTGTTAGTATCTATATAAATATCGCATCCGGTAGCGCCTCATACTTGAAGGGGTGGCGGAGATATTTCAAATAATAATAAGGAAACTTTTTAAGAAAGTCGTAACAAAAAGGTAAAAAGGTAAACGGATTCATAGAATTCTACCTGACTCTTCCCTCTCAAAACCGAAGGAAGTGACGTCACTTCAGACGTCTTGTCTTCCGTCAACGACATGTTAAATATACTGAAAAACTGATAATTTTAACGGTATTTGAAACTCTCTCCTCAAAGAAATGTAGGTATACAAGTTAACTTCCTTTTTCCACGTCAGACTTTACCAAAACATAATATCAAGGAATGCATCAACTATAAAGAGATTTGTTGGGATTCTCGGCATTGTAGTGTGAAATAAGATAGGACTATAGAAGCATGAATCGTATCACACATGGAAGCTTTGGCAATGGTATTTCCATAAAAGCGAACTGACAAAAGTTGTGTTCCTACAACACACGACATGCAAAATAATTCACAGTCTTTCCACTGCCAAATTTCTTCACGACTAGATACAGGGCGCAGGATTTTAATCCTTGCCTCTTGATAAAAATAACGGACAGAAGCAGCTTGTAATTAAGCACTGTAGGTTAAAACTGTAGAACCTGGTGCAAAATTTGTACGAAGTGATGATAAACGAGGAATACTAAAAGTCTGTGGCGGAATAATATCCGTGACAATTCATTTAAAAAAAAAGCCAACTGGATGCACAATTTATCTTCAGTATATTTCGTCAAATAACTCTACATGTTTCGGACATATCTATAGCCCATAATCAGGAGGTACACCGTGTGGATAAAACATTTGGTACTTATTGTTCTGTCTAGTGTCCTGGCTGGGTTGGAACTGAGTTTGAACCCAGCCAGGACACCAGACTGTCATCTAAAAAGAACAGTAAGTACCGATTGTTGTATACGTACGGTGTACCTACTGATGATGAGCTATAAATATGCCCGAAACATGTAGAAGTGTTTGACGAAATATACTGAAGATAAATTGTGCATCCAGTTGGCTTTTCTTTAAATGAATATATCTAGATGCACGGCCAACAAAACATAAAATTTATCCGTGACAAGTTTAATTAACAAACCATGGAGACATATGGGGGAATAAAAGAGTTACAATCTTTTTAACATGGACAGTAGATGGAGGCCAGCTCTCAGCTTCACAAGCCAGCCGTTTTACGCCAGGAAAGAAGATACTGTTACTCATCGATAACAGCAAGTATGGACTCTTTGGTGACGAGAAATATTCCATTTCTTTTCCGCGAGATTAACAGCAATTGTCAGTCGTGCAACTCATGGTCCCACTAATAATAATAATAATAAATGTAACTGCAGAATAACAACAACACTGAATACCGTAGGAGCATGGTTTGTTTCAGATATGTAATTGTAAATACCCTTCATAAACGTTATAAGATATAATAATAATAATAATAATAATAATATTACAGACAAATGGTACACACACATGCCCAAGCCAGTGTGTGAAGAGAGAGATGTCACAGTGTTGTGGAATCAAGCAGTACACACAGAGAAGTTACAGCAAATAGGCCAGATATAATAATTAAAACAATAAAGAGAAAACATGCACACTGATAGATTTGACAATACCTGTAGACAGAAATGTTGTGCAAAAGGAAGCGGAAAAGAAGTTAAAATACAAGAGTTTATGTATGGAGATACAGCGAATGTGGAACCTGAGATTACGATTGTACTAGTAATAATTGGAGCCACTGGAATAGTAACGAGAAGCTTAAGGAAAAATTTGGAAACTGTACCAGGAAATCATTCGATAGATTCACTACAAAAGACAGCTATACTTGGAACATCACACATAATACGGAAAGTACTGCAGTGTGAAGCTTGAAGCCTGAGCGGTGGGGATCACCG
>Ga0136643_10020132_pt1 | contig 10089 bp, 4 predicted proteins | sample TergutLab28metaG_FD_96883 | JGI IMG/M metagenome (GOLD analysis project Ga0136643, IMG submission 96883) | Labiotermes labralis P1 segment gut microbial communities from Petit-Saut dam, French Guiana - Lab288 P1 (version 3) (version 3) | ecosystem: Host-associated > Arthropoda: Insects >... | reverse complement strand
CACCTTACACCATACAACGGCCAAGTCCTTCCACACCTTACACCATACAACGGCCAAGTCCTTCCACACCTTTCCCAGTATGCAAATAATCATATTACTACACTCTACATAATCATATTACTACACTCTACATAAAACCCGTGCTTGTGAAAAATCATAGTTTTGGTGCGTCCCTGTTTCGAATCCCGAAATCGGAGACTGACCACCATAACAGCGGTCATCCTCAGTTCTTTTCTTTCAAGCCAATATCTTTTTTTTTTTCGTCATTTTTCACCCCACGCTACGGAATCAGTGCATGTGGAAAAACGTCGTTCAACGAAATAGAAACAGTCAAACAAATTGTTAAACAAGAATTACCTGGCGAGACAGCAGATTTCTTCTGGTAGTTCTGTGAGGGAATTGTCAGACAAGTCGAGGTGGGTTAGTGCGAATAATTGTAATAAGTCCGAAGGGAAGTTCCGAAGTGCGTTGCCGGAGAGATGGAGGGATCTGAGCTTCGGCAATCGAGTGAGTATTTTCAGGTTTCCGTCACTAAGCCGGTTACGACCCAAATGTAGCTCCTGAACGTGTACGAAAGTCGGCAGGGTCTCCGGCAGACAACTCAGACCTTCTCCACTGAGGTCCAAGCGAGGAACACGTGACTCCAGCTGCGTCGCCTGCAATTTCAAGAGAACTGTTGCAAACAGTACGAACTTAATTCAAAGAGCTGAGTCTCTCTTGGGAAGTTGACAGTTGATAGTCAGACAACTGGGTTTGTAAACTAGGATCTTGTCTTGGGCTATGGAAACAAATAAGACACTAAGATTTGCATATACATGTAATTGTTACATGTTGTATGTCCTAATGAAAGTTAAGATTTTGACACACGTAGCTGCCGTTACAAGGAACAGGAGTGGAAAGGTGTTTTGTATTGGATTACATATTTATTCCAAATACTTATTTTTGGAATTTCCTTACATAATTGACTATGAAATTATTTTACTCTAAGTTGAAATCCATTTTAGCTGATTTGGCTGCAAAGATAATGATAGCATATTTCGTAGAATCACAAATTAAAAGGGCCAAATTCTTACGCTACAGCAAAACAAAACCATATATTTAAATTAATTATGATATACACATTCCAAACCTAGAAACAAAGACGTCACAATATTGTGCTAAATGTATTTAACTAAGATTTCAAACAACTTGGTTTTTTTACATATTCTTTCTCATTGTTTTACTGATTTTATTAAAAATCAATTTAAGAATATTCCCCCTTTTTTTCGTGATTACAAATTTCAGTCTATTAAATAACGTCATTTCTTCAAATTGCATAGTAAGGTGCACGTGTATTTATTTTCGTATTTTTCTATACCAATACAAAACAGAAAATAACAAAACCCTGTTAATTCACACCATGGATTTCATTGTCATGTTTAGAGCGTTCGATTTAGTCCACATAAGCTATTTCATATATGTATTATTGAATATGTAACATTGTTTTAGAGTTAGTATTCATTTACCATGAGTTGTTAAATAAAAAAATGAAAATTCCAAACAACTTTTGATTTGAATCATATTTGTAATTTATTTTATCCTTTGTTAAATATTATACTTTTTGTAATTAAACTTTCCTTTGTGAAAAGTAATCAGATTAGGTTTGGCTTCTTGTAGGACCCACAGCCCTATTTTCCCGATAAGAACCATAATTACATCATCCTAGCAGCGTTCTGTATAAACCCCTGAATAACAAAGTTAATAAAAATCCTTTCAATAATTATGAAGATTAAAAATCTTAATTGTAAATACGATCGTAATATTTATCAGTATCTTACAGTCACAACCACCACAAACTTTACGAAAAATTTTATCACATGGCTACTAATTTCGACCTTGAACTCGGATCATTATTAGGGCATGAAACAAGAATATAAATGTATATAGAAATTATATAGCATAAGTTGGAGATCCTTTTACACTTAAAATACATTAAATTTGTGTGAAAAGTGTAGAGGCTAACTACAATTACAGACAGGCCTAAGGACGTTTAAAAATAATAACTGCCTTTGTCTGAAAAAATATTTAAAAAAATACGAATTACAAGATTTTCATAAAGTAGAGGCGATGTGTTTGTAGCGTGTCAAATGTGATATTTCTTAATAAATATATTAAGAATAACAGAATTTGTGCTCTTCATGCTACCGGTATCTCTTGATATCTCTCGATGTATTGCCCTTTAATGCGTCAGGACACAATTTTCTTTTGTAGTAAAGTTATGTTGTGTGTATACAATAAAATAAAGTCCTCACAGATTCTTATGTATTTTAATGGCGTTCCAAAGATATTAGAATGAAGTTCCTGAAATTTGGTCAGGACATAACAAGTAAATATTACCTGAAAAGGCAAAAATCAAAAGGAACATTGAGTTGGCAACGTAATCAAATATTGTTCTATTAAGCTAGTTGTTACATCTTGTGATACTGACGTACAGATATCTGTTTACTTGCGGTGTATTGTGGAACGTAATTAGATTTATACAGTTTTGTTTTCTGTAATTCATTTTAACCTTGTACACTTCACTTATATTGCAAAAGCTGTTTTAATATAAAAGGAGGAGATCTCCTACTTACCGCATTTCATGTCTGTATTCATTCACATTCTCGTATCACGACCTGATGATGACCCGAGTTCAGGGTCGAAACTAGGCGCCAAGTAATAAAATTGATCGTGAAGTGTATGTTGGTTGTGATTGAAAAATATTGATAGACGTTATGATTGTCACACCAACTGGGATGTTTAAAGTACAGAAAAATACGGCAATGGAAACCATTTTTTTTGTGACGCAAGAGACGGAGTCTATCCTAGGCTGCCTAATTTTTGAAGTTTCTAAATCACCCACAGTTAGACACACACCTTCGGCAGAAATCCTCTGAACGATTGGTCGTCTCTTCACAGAAGCCATTACTTACACAACACACAACAAACGCAAAGCCCTCAGCGGGATTCGAACCCGTGATCCCAGCAATCAAGCGGCCGCATACCTATGCCTTAGACCGCACGGCCACTCGAATCGACTGTAAATTATTGTACTGTGCATAAGTAAATTAATGAACGGAAACTCGGTCAAAAAATCTGGCTGTTTCTACTACAATTCTTTTACTTCGCTTGCTGGACGTGAAGTGCCTTATGTTCCATCCTAAGTACATAAAAAATACTTCGAACCCTTTCTGATTAACGACTAATCTGGACTAAGACCAGTGTCATGTGCTTTCTCAATTTCAATGACCAATCCATACTGAGACTATGTACTGTGTTCTCTCGTTTCAGTGAAGAATCCATACTGCAAACTTTGACCTTCGAATTTTATCATTTTATGAGCTTTTTAAGGGGAACACAAGAGGCTTAACGAAGGGATTTTGATCTTCTGTCTGAGGCCTTCACTTTTCTGGGATATTGCGCGGCGTTGGGTGGATATCGACGGTTCCGAACAACATACCGTTCGCATTTTCAAAGGTCCAGCCGTCCACGCAACATCCCAGAACAGCGAAGACCTCAAACCTGCCACGGCGGAAGTCTGCAATTTATGTTTGTAAGAATTGGATATATTTAGTTGTGTGCAAGAAGAAAAGGCTTTAATAGAGAAGACGTTACTATTTCTGATTGCAATGGCAAAAGGAAACAAAACCAGAGTAAATATAAATATAAATATAAATATAATGGCCCTCAGAGCTGCTTGTATAATGCAGCTAGAATCATAACAAGCGAATACCCACCGAACTAATTCCATGGCAGAGGACCTTCCTTATTAGATAACCAAGAACGCCCCGCTTTTATGAAAAACGAAATTTCGTTATCGCATTCACAAAACTTATTATTGAATCCTGTCCTATGACGGCGCGATTCAGTCCATAAAAGCATACATCTTTTTTATCACGCCTATTTTAATACTTTATTCATTCCTTTGCCGACTTCTCTCACATCGCTTATTTCTTTTGTATTTGTGACTACAATTGTGTGTGTAGCTCCTTCTTGTGTTCACAATCCTAACGTTACTACATTAGAAGTCCAAATTGTGGAATTCATCCTTGTGTAATAATCGACAATCCATCGGAACTTCAAGTCTCAGTTCACGCCCTCAGCAATGTCTTCGCATATAGACTACCATTCGTCTATTCTCGTCTTTCAACATTGGAAGATGAACTCAAGAACAAAATGCAATTAAATGCCACTTATTATTTTATTATGCTTATGGTAGGCTCAACATGTTTCGGGCACCATTATGCCCATCATCAGGAGCTCACGACGATAGCGTTGGTTACCACATAGGCCGTCTGGTTCTCGAGTTGCTGCTGGTTGGATGAGTGTCCGGACCGAAGGTTGTAACAGCTTTCGGTCCGGACACTCAACCATCCTGCCTGCACTTAACATCCAACCAGCAGCAACTCGAGAACCAGACGGCCTATGTGGTAACCAACGCTATCGTCGTGAGCTCCTGATGATGGGCATAATGGTGCCCGAAACATGTTTAGCCTACCATAAGCATAATAAAGTATTAAGTGGCATCTAGTTGGATGTTATTGTTCAGTTATGAAGATGATGCACTGTCCAATACACAGCAATACTGGAAGACGACACGACGTTCCGTTACAGCATAGCGCAGCGTTTAACATTAATATGTGACCTATCTGAATGCAGTTGCTGACTCGGAAAATATTTACTCATATTGACTCATATTTACTTGACTCCAAGCTACTGTCAACCATCATTTACTATTTATTTCAAAAGCAATGTCTATGTTTGGCGGAGTAACAATTTTTACCAAACATTTCAGAAATCTAGAGAATCGTTCATTAATATATTGCTTTTAAGGGGCGAGGTGAGGAATTCAAAAGATTATGTTTGAATTAGTCAGATTTAATTTGTGCACGACGTGGACTTGTTTTCCTCACTTCCAAAGCTTTGTATTTGAACATACTTTCAAAAAATATATTACGTAACCGTTTATTATCTGTCCTGGTTCCTCGTAAGAGGCCACAGGTACATCTAATAAAATTCCTGGTTTTTAAAGTTCAAAACACTGAATCTTGTACCTCATTCTGACATACCTCTAGGGAATCTTGCTCTAAGTTTTCCTCCGAGGACGTCCCAACGTAACTCTCTTCCTCCTCATCCATGATGGCAGTACACAATAAAGACTCTCCAGTGACAACCATTATTTAACACTAAAAGTCTCCATTAGTTTACAGATACATTAAATATGCACTAGTGAAGTAGCACACTATATCCTTATTGGTGTATCGGTGAAAAATTCCCCAGATAATGAGACCATTCTGTCGACACAAAATACATCTTCTTGCAGACACGACGCTAGGCGGACTGCCTTGAATTCGTACCGTGTCACATTATAACGCGACACGCCTGTCTTTTGTCGTCATGCTTATGGCACCACCAGCCATCTGGTAAATATATCTCAGTACTTCTCTCACTTCCTACAGTGGTGGGATTTGAATCCTGATCATGGAACTGTGTTTTCCAGCGGAGAAGGAAAGACAGGTTTCAGAAAGCCATTTAATGAGATGACATATTTCCTTGTATATATTCACACGGAAGTGATGTCCATTTATGATATAAAAAAGCAGAAAAATTCTTACAGTTGAATCGAACAACATTTTTAAATAATTATTTTCTTTAGCAGTCCACAACAAATACTTTCATATCACATATAGGCCCACCCTCACTTAACGCCGGCAAAATTCTGTGAAGAGAATTTCCCATTTTACATATTTCTATTGACCGTCACCCTCGATATATTTCCCACAGACTGCGATGAAAAAAGAATTGCGGTGTATCGGAGTTTATCTTTGTAAGCAAGAAAGTTTTCCTTTTAACTCTTTTGAAATTTTACGTTCTTGCGGAAACATCTGTGCTAAGAAAAGAAGAAGAATAAGTAAGAATCCAACCCGAAAGAACTCGATGAATTCTGGGTGTCACAAAGAGATGTCTCACCAAATGACAATAGAACTCTACTATTACTCATAGACATTGTTTTTTGATAGACACCTTAATAAATACATTCACATATTGCGCTCTTGTTCGTTATTTATTTGAATCCCTGCCCGTGTAATGCAATGTTTTTGCAGAGCCCAGGTTCCTACATTATACGTCCAAGTACACTGTTATTCTGTCATTTTACTACTCACACTGCCACAATACCTCTGTTACTATAACAGTGAAACTTTTGTCTTCTCTCCAAAGATTGTCTGAGTTACTCTTTATAAAAAATTCCAGTAGGCTGCAATAAGGGGTGAGTCTTGTTTATTTTGTTTATCATCGGTATGTGAGTTAAATAGATGTTATTATGTACTTTCTGTTGACACTGTAGCATCTCTCCTAAAATGCAAGCTTCTAAGGCTGTCCCAAAACGCCTAATATTTTGTCCTTTCGTATTTTAATTCGGTGGGCCGGGTAGTGTAGTCGGTATAGCGACTGGCTACGGGCTGGAAGGTCAGGGGATCGAATCCCGGTGGGGGGCGAGATTTTCCTCACCTGTCCAGACGGGCCCTGGGGCCGACCCAGCCTCCTGTACAAGGGGTACCGGCTCTTTCCCGGAGGTAAAGAGCGGCCGGGGTGTGACGCTGACTCCTCACCCCCTTTTAGTGCCGTGGTCAAGGAAGAGTAGAGCTATACCTCTACTCTTCCTATGGGCCGTACAGCCTGTACAGAGCCTCAGTGCCTGTACAAGGTTGCACCTTTTACCTTAATTAATTTTAAGTTTAAAATGTTGCAGGTTGCAAACACTTGTATAAAACACTCAGGTAATTTAGCCATTCAGCACCAAAATGTAAAATTATGTCCATATACCCGTACATAAGAACATGTTCTCGCTCTACGCTGGTGCGGAGCTGTAAGAGACAAGAAGTTGTAAAAATACAATAAAATTAATTTTTAGTTTTCTTCGATTTTTCAGTTTAATTGAAAGCTTACACAGGATGTCACCCTTTTGTTAAAAAATTCACAAAATTAAATAAACCCAAGATGAAAGTTGTAGACTCTAGTGAGAAAAGTAGGCTATTTTGTACTATCATATAAACTATGCATAACTTCATTAGACCCAATGTGTGAGGTGTGAGGTTCTCGCTGTGATGAATATGAAGCTCGCTGTTTCTTGGGAAGTGACTACGTGTAGCCCGGCAAAAATTTACCAAACTCTGAGGAACCACTACCTTGAAGAGTGGGTGACGTTCAAGAGATTTTTTTTTAAATGTCTGCCATAATGCACGGCGTCATACCCCAGACGAAAACAACCCTGTATTACGTGGACAAAGTTACTGAATTACGAATAACAAAGTTTAATCCTTCTCTGGTCATTAGCAGCGCAGCCGACTTAAACATAATATTACGTTGAGCTTGTTGATCAAAATTCACACGTGTTGTGCATGAAAACGCATTTCTCAGCTGCTTCTTACCTACATTTTGCAACATTCTAATTGTGCGTCTTTTTGTTTTACCTACAGGACCACACGAATCCTTGAACAATCCACACAGTCAGTCACACAGTTGCGTGTTTAATTTCAGGGTTAAAGTATGTAAGTGCACTGTAGTATCTGTGCTGCAAATATTTAATGTTTATAATATTGTATTCTTTTGTTTAAATAAGTAGGGTTCTGAGGATTTATTGCATTATTTTGTGTTGTGAGCAGTAAGAGGCGCTTAAAAGTAAAATACATACTGCTAGTGTATTTGTGGTCAATTAGTTAATGTTATAGTGAGGCCAGGAAATGTCCTGCTGGATACACATATTTCTTAAATACACAAAATTATAAAGGTAAAAATCAGTCCTGCAGGAAATTTAAAAAATGGCGCTGGCGGGTTGCGATTAGTTTAGGATATAACTCTATGTTGTGCTTGGACGGACATGAACCGCACCAACTGCAGCTAATTTCTGACAGGTAAAAACTTGCCACTGCCTCGAAATCGCGTGTCTTGAAAATATATAAGAAGACTGCAGACACGTGGAGAAAGGAACGAAATCATCCACGGAAAAAGTTAACAAACCAAAAGCTGCAAAATCAGCAGTGCCCTCACGGAAGGGGAGAGGTTGAAGCAATAGAATAAACCGAAACTTTGTACTACAAGTGGCGGGCTTCCTGCTGAAAAGGAGCTCGTCAAGTTAAACTGTTCAGACACTCAAAATGTTGGAAGCAGAAACGTTTGCAATTGGCCAACAAAGCCCTGTTATAGAAGCACAAAGTCAGAAAGCTGAAATATTGGTAGGAACGGTGGTAGAGAAGAAGCAATGTGACAGGTCTTATTGATTGCAAATAGCAGTCAGAGGGAAACAAGAATCACATTCTAAGATAAATATGACATTAAATTTACATTCGTTCACTTTCAATAAAATTTTCTCTTAAAAAAAGATGTTTGAGGGTCTGAAGACCCTTGGTAACATCTCAGCGAAAGGGTAACAACCCCAGGAAAGAAAGCTTGTAGAATTTATTATGAGGTAGAGAAGAGTGTTTTTTTTTCTGCAAACTCAACAGGACAATGGAAATTTTCAATTTCTTCGAGATTTATTAAAAACATTTAGTGAAAATGAAGTTTAGGAACATAAGTCAGTGACTGATAGGCCCTGATAGGTTACGGCATGTCTTACATAAATATCACTGGCGTGGGGTCTACGGAAAGGAAGTGTGAACAACGCATGCTTGCTTCTTGCTTCCTGAGGCATAAGGAGATTCAGACATCGTATTGCTGAGAGTTTGGGTTGTCTACATCTTAAATCTAGGGGCAAATAAAGGCTTAGGAGTTTTGCTGTTGAAAGATTGGTGTGATGTAATGTGGTAAGCACGAACTGTAGGTTATGTGAGTACGCGAAGGTAAAGAAACCCTTGCGCACGAAGTGACGGCTTTTACGGGGGTAGAAGTAAGCCTCAGCTCGTTCTTAATTTTGGTCCTAAGTGAGGCGGATCAGCTTTACGCTCCGGTCTCTTTACATCCGGTAAATGAGATCCCGTCCCATAAGTAGCAGACTGTGGGTTCCCAGAGCCGGACTGAAAAGCTTCAGAGAAGAGATGTCACTTGCTACTACAGGAAATCGAACCATGATTTCTCGGATGTCCAGCCCATAGCCTAGTCAAACACCCACTACGCTCCAAGGCTATAAATAAAAAGTCGGTAAATAAAAAAAAAGTCTTTGGTTTACAACCTCACAACCAACAAATTTGGAAGAGTGGCATTCATCAAGTACCCCCAACCCCGAAGTTTTGTGGCAATGATTATGCAGGTGCTAAGATATAATATTAGCAAAACTGAATGACATATTGAAATAGATTGCTATTTTTATTCTGTGGTGAAAAGTCTCAAGATCCTTGGGAGTAGTTGGTCAAAGGGTAGGAATGCATTTAACGAAGAAGAGGATATTTTAAGGATCGTGGCTAGTGGGAAACACAGAAAATCATGTATAAGTCAAAGAATTATAAGATTATACATCTTGTGTGCAAATAAATATATTCGTTAAAAAATTTTATTTAAAATAACCTGGAATATTTCCAGGCTAATCCAACTGCAAGCTGCGGTGACACGATCAGAAAGTATGTCATTCATATACCGAGCGCCACAACTTAATATTCATATACCAAGCGCCACAACTTAATATTCATATACCGAGCGCCACACCTTAATATTTATATACCGAGCGCCACACCTTAATATTTATATACCGAGCGCCACACCTTAATATTCATATACCGAGCGCCACACCTTAATATTCATATACCGAGCGCCACACATTAATATTCAAATACCGAGCGCCACACCTTTATATTTATATACCGAGCGCCACACCTTTATATTTATATACCGAGCGCCAAACCTTAATATTTGTATATCGAGCGCCACACCTTAATATTCATATACCGAACGCCACACCATAATATTCATATACCGAGCGCCACACCTTAATATTTATATACCGAGCGCCACAACTTAATATTCATATACCGAGCGCCACACCTTAATATTTATATACCGAGCGTCACACATTAATATTCATATACCGAGCGCCACACCTTAATATTAATATACCGAGCGCCACACATTAATATTCAT
>Ga0136643_10020124_pt1 | contig 10090 bp, 8 predicted proteins | sample TergutLab28metaG_FD_96883 | JGI IMG/M metagenome (GOLD analysis project Ga0136643, IMG submission 96883) | Labiotermes labralis P1 segment gut microbial communities from Petit-Saut dam, French Guiana - Lab288 P1 (version 3) (version 3) | ecosystem: Host-associated > Arthropoda: Insects >... | reverse complement strand
GCTACTTCTGAAGGTCATTTGCTCCCGCCAGAATTACGGCGTCTTGATGCACCCACAGCATAACGGCGCTGGAGGGGGGGGGGGGTGTGTTCATAACTTGGCTTATCGGTTGCATAGTATGGCAACTTCAGCAACCCAACTTTCCCTCTTTTTTCCCCATCATTCACAACTGCCGTGCGTCGTCCTTTTGCTGTATTCGTGTGATAGGTTATGTGTCTGTGTCGTTTGTGCCTTTTTTATTAATAATTGAAGTAATGTACATTTAATTAAGAGGTTAATGTTGAGTGATAACGTCGTGCTAACCTCCGTGTATAGTGAATAAGTTTCGCAATAGTAATGTCTAATTGCCAAAGTGTTTCAAGCTACGAGTAGTGATAAAATCCGTGGTTGGTGGAGCTTGCTGTAAACTGTTTTCAGTACTTGATGAAAAATGTTGAAGACCTGAACGCAAGGTAAGGGTGACTTTTGCATGTTAGATGTTGCTGCTCTGGGAATATGATTCGTTATATTTCTAGCACCGACCTTGGTCGAGGTTAATGTGCTTGAGCGGTGCGAAATTTGGATACACCAGGTGGTGAAGTAAGGTTGTAGATCTGTATTCCGAAATTTGAAGGTAGTTGATTTGGCCGAAATTGCCTTATTCTTCACACAGGCGAACCTCTTCTCCCGGTGTGTGTAAAAGGATCACGTTAATGGAGTTTATATTCATTTGGTGAGGTTAGGTACGCACTTTAGTGAGGATCTTTGTTTTCGTTAGATCACGTTAGGATAATGCTTCAGTTAGCTCTTTAGCATGGTGCAGCATTTGTTATATATGATCATATTTCCCTTCTTTGCAACTTCGACAGTCAATACTCCTTGCTCACTGCATTTCAGACAACAAAGTTTTGTGCACATGTCATTGTATTCTGGAGGGCCTTGTTTTCAGCTGTAACATTGGATTAGTACATCTTGCAACTTCCATGACATTCTACAAAACGCCTTTTCAAATTGTGGCCCGGGGACTATATTTCAATGCATACACACAAAGGAGACTTACAGAAAATTGAGGAGGACTTGGCTTACTTTAACGCGGATTTACGTTTAATCTACGCCTAATTCCGAATGTTTTCTGTATTATTTAGCGCCTACACTTTTAATCTACACAGTTATTCTATGATTATTGTAACATTAAGTTCATAGCAGGTTCCTGTGAAATTGAAAAATGGAGTTTTTAATTGAACTGCTTCTTTCATGAGTCTGGATTTAGTTCTCGGAGATAATGCTTTTTTTAGCTTAATCGGTAAAATGTAAGAATGGAAATATGTTTGCAGATTGCCACAGCATTTAAACAGGCGAAATAATCACTTTTATCACTTACTGAATGTGCATGGTGAAAGTGATATGAGGCGGACTGAAAGAGGATGGAATTCTGGGAGTAAGTGTAAATTGGTTCAGGTCCTAATTAACAAACAGAGAGTAAAAAGCTGAATAAAATCATCTAATGCGACTTCTGGAATACATTAAAACATGAAGTTGTCGAAGTGTTATTTCAAGGGAATTTGCATACATTCACATAAATAACCTGCCCATGAGAATAAATTCCTTATCAGAAGCCGCAATGTTTGGTGCTGATATGAATGTCATAACTTATAGTAAAATCTTTGATGATTTATACAGATTGTCCAACATAGTTGTTCTCGTACGACTAAATGGGGTTCTGCTTACAAGCTGATCCTAAATATGGATGAAATAAATGCAATAAAATTTGTAACGAATAATTTGCCACACTGTGACTTAAGTACCGGTTATAAAGAAAAGTATGTAGAAGGAACAGTCAATGCAGATTTCTCTGTTGATAAGTTGGTAACTAGCGAAATTGAAAGAATAATATTTATCAATTAATTCCTACGTGCAGTGGAGCATGTTATGCAGTTAGGTCAATGTTCTGAATTACCAACAGTCTGAAATCAGTTTTCGTCCCCTATTTTTACTCTGTAATAAAGTTGGAAATAATTTTTGGTTTGTAATTCATCGAACAGTGAAAATATATTTATTTTACAAGAGAAAAGTTTTAGAATTATGGTTGATGCAAAACCTAGGTGATCTTGTGAAAGTCTACTTAAGAAATTACAGAATTTTACCTGTTCCATGACAATATACATTTTTATTATTGAACTTCGTTGTAAATAATCAAGAACACTTTTAAAAAAATGCATCTGTAGTCAGTATTAATATAAGAAATAAACACAATTTTCATAGCCCAAATGCAAACCTTTCATGTTGTAGGAAAAGTGCATTCTGTGCTGGCATCAAAATTGTCAACAGTTTGCCACTTAATCACACCAGTGTTAGAAAGGAAACAGCGCAATTTAAAGAAGTATTAAACACATACTTAAACAAACAATTATTTAACTCTGTTGATGAACTTTGGTGCCTGAAGACGATGGATGGGATCAAATGTAGGCAGTACATTAGCTATTTTTAGACTTCAAGGAAGACAATTATTCCATCTTAGTACTTACATTTGCAGCAAGATAATTCCGTTACATACGTTTTTAATGTTCTTATAAGTTTTGTATACACATGAGTAGTGGTCAATTAGACGTGTTTTAATGAAAACTATATTAAGGTTCGCACAGGGAATTTTTTCTGATAAAGTTTATACTAAGAAGGGTCGGAAAAAAGTAGATTGTTTATCATCACTGCTTTTTAGCTTTGATTATAATATGCCATGAGAAAAGTCCAAGAAAATCAAGTGGACCTGAAATCTGGTGAGACACATCAGCTCATGGTTCACTCTAATGATGCTTATTTTTTGGCATACCATATATACCACAAAGAAAAAGGTAGGCTTTCTTAATTAGTTGATATGAAGGCGATTGGTGTATATAAAATGCTTATAAAACAAAGTGCATATTTCCATGTCTCTTCAGTATATTGCAGGAAATCCATAGTATAAAGGTATCTAATATTCATCCTTCGAAAATATGGGAAATTCAAATACCTAGGAACTACAGTAACCAAACAAAATTGCATGCACGGGGAATTTAAGAGCAGACTAGATTCTTCATGTGCCCGCTGTAAGTCGACCTACCTACCATTTTATACGTAAATACTCCTGTTTAAAATAGACACAACTGTAATTTTCCTGTTCCACGAGGGTATGAATCTTGATCCCTCGCATTATGGGATGTGTTCGAGAATTGGGTGTTGAGGAAGATGCTTGGGCCTAATGGACAAAGTAACAACTGCCCAGAAAATAGTGCTTAAGGAAGAGCTTCATTGTTTGAACTCTTTACCACATAATATTCGAGTAATCAAATCAAGAATCAGACGGGCGGGGCATGTAGCACGCATAGGAGAAAACAGAAATTGTAGTTGGAATACCTGAAGGAAGGAAACCACGTTAAAAAAACTGGGTGTAAATACGATTACATAAAAATAAATCTTGCATAAATAGGATGGGAGGGAGTGGGCTGGATTCATGTACCTCGGATAGGTACATGAGGTGGACTGTTGTGAAATACGTGACCTGCTTTAAAAACTGTTACACTCTCAAGAAGGATTCTGCTCCGTCTTGTTAATTGGTTGGTTGGTTGGTTGCTTAAATTAGTTAGTTATTTAGTTAGTTAGTTAGTTATTTGTTAGGCAGGTAGATAGGTAGGTACTTTGCAATATGGCTGAAAGTATTCTGCTGCATGTTCCAGAACTATTTAAATGGTGTTATAGATCAATTTCTTTTCATCCTCATATGTATAACTATTAAGATAATTTTAATAGCTATTTTGCAAAATTTACTTTCCCGTATTTCAAATGCGCATGCACAAATAGCCACCATATTGACGAATTTTTCCCCATCTTGCTAGTTTTCAAATGCCCGTGACACATAAACCCATAAATAATCACAATGTAACATGTGTACCTGTCGCCCATTTTACTTCTGAGCCTTCTGATCAATTTTAAGAAAATATGATATGGAATATTTACCTTAGAAGAAGCAGAGTGATGTAGCTCTAAGTCTTTATATCTGTATAGGGAGGCTTGGTTCAAATCTCGGCCGGATTACCGACTAACCTGAGTTGGTCTTTCTTCGTCTTTATGATTTTCTCCAGGCATATTCTTCAGTAGTATCTGGATCAGGCCACGGCCTGTTCTTTTAATGTACCTTAAAATATCTTTCATGAATCATCCTGCCGTTCGACTCTATATAACCTAAGTCACTGACAGTGTCGATAAATAACCCACGAAAATAATTCCGATTTGGGAAAGACACTTGCGAAATACGTTTCACTGTCATCAAATATTTTGTTGTGACAGATCGAGAATCGCATATTTTTATTGCTGCAATTTTGGTTAAATTTAAAATCACAAGTTGGAGGATGGCACAAATATTTTTCGGCGAGTTCGTCAAATTGTGAATTGCGACTATTTGCTTCGTTATGTCTGTCTGCCCACCCGTCGGTCCGTCCGCATGGAATAACCCGGCTACCACTGTACGGATTTTCATGAAACTTTAAATTTGACCTTTCGCTGCTTTTAAGGACAGTTTTCCTTCACTGTGACTCGTTGTGTCTCTTGGCTAGTATATCTGTTGTATGTCACAAAATTTGCAAATTTCCTGATATTTTCTATTGTTTGTTGAATGCCAGATTTTTTAACAGTACTTGTGACATATATATATATATATATATATATATATATATATATATTGTGTGTGTGTGTGTGTGTGTGTGCTCTTATTAATGTAGTTATCATGTAATCTGGACAGAGTTTAGTGTTGGTCTATTATTTTGGTGACAGAAGTTATAATATAAATTGTAAAAAATTTTCCTTCTTGGAGCTGTAAATTATGTAAAGATAATACAAAAATCATTATGTATTTTATGGCTTTCTTTTAATATTTGGTTTCTTAACAACGTGCAAATATTAAAAACATCAAGATTTCTGGTATTCGTAATTTGAACGTGTAACAAATGAAACAAGAAAAACAATCTGTTAATCCTTCTGACGTCATTGGAAAACGCGATATATTAATAGTTAGAGGAATAGTTTTTAACGGAGGCCATTTATTTTTAACAATTTTAAGATCATGTGGTCATCAACAACAGAAATTTTATTACATGTTCGGCAACTCAGAATGTGCAAAACACTGGAGGTCTTGATCTCGATCCACCCGGTACCGCGCGACAAGGTTTGGCCTGGCCATGCCGCCTACTCAGTATATTGATGTCATCCCATGGGAAAAGAGGCTTCACAGTAGTAGAAAACTGCGGGGAAACTCAAAAAAATGAAAAGGAACTAGGAGACGACAAACTGAAACCGTGAGTTAGGGAAGTACTGCGGAATTTCACTGTATCGAGAGGGCGGGGAGGAATTGGAGGGGAGAAATACGGAAGTGCGACCCTCGTGGGACTGAGACTGACCCGTGGTGAACCCAGGTCACAGGTGGGACCTCAAATCTTTTGGCGTGGATAGAATGACGACATGATGTGGCGACCCTCGAGTAGAAAGAGTATCATTAATTTTCCTAATCCAAGAATAGCGAAGTGAATGACTAACTGACGTGCTGGTTACAAGGGGCAGAGTTGCAACTTCAGCTGGAACTCGCATCTGCTATATTTCGCCACATTATTTTACTTATGCTTAATAGAAGATAAGTCATTAAATTGAAACTGCTGGGGTTTTATACTGATCCTTCTACTATTGGTTTATTATAAGTCTTTGAAAAGATGCGTTCCTAAAACATATTACCAACAAGTTATCATTCGCAGAATTCAGGGACTCCAGGACGCCACAAGCTACATAGCGTCGAATTGTGTAACGCATTTGCTGACTGCAGTTGCATGTCCAGTATGAAGCTTGTGGTATATGCTGTATTAACTATGGTTAATGGCCCTTAAGAAAAGAATACCAAATGACGATGGAAATGAAAATGCCCGTTCGAGACAAGGGCACAGCAAGATGCAGTTTGCAACAACGTACAGACTATGAGAAGAATAATCATATGTGGCTGCCAAAACACGATATTAATTCTCATCAACAAAATTACTTCAAGTTTCGCTACTGCGGTGTTTTGAAAAGCTGCAACACATAACTAACTTACAAACAAAAAGCAAATCTGGTCAGAACTAATTATAAACCCCACTTTTCTGTTCCCCTGACTTCTATTCCTACAGAACTTAGGTTTTCAAGAAACTAAAATGAAAAGATACATTTTATAATAATTTCTAACACGGTGCAACAATTAACCCCATTTCAGTTACTGTTTACATTACGAGACAAGACATGTATAATGTAATATCTAGGCCCGTTCGCGTAACCATTGTTGCCATGGGGAAGCAAAAAGTATAACGTATTCTGAGTGTGTGTTTATAGCCTTAATTATTCAGCATCTAATGGGCATGCGCCGTATTATATTGTCATCCGTGACCTGCCCGGCTGTACGGTATTTTTCCACATTATCTCATAAACTGCACGATTTCCGGAATAAAGTTGCAGAATACAAAGTTTTTGTTTTTATTTTCTCCACAAATTTTGTGTGAAACATTTTTCGTTCCAAGAAGAACTGAGCGACATACGATCCAAAGTGTATCTTGGTCTTCATGTGAAGTACCTGTTATTTTGTCCTATTGTAATGAAACTTGAATTCTCGTGACAGATTTTTTCGAAAAAAAAATACTCTAATACGAAAATTCATTAAAATCCGTCCATTGGAGTCGAGTTGTTCCGAGAGATCAGACGGCCATGACAAAGCTAATAGCCACTTTTCGCAATTTTGCGAAACGACTAAAACCCGAAATAAATAAAGAAAGGAGAAGCTTTGCAGAAGAGAATTCTTTGCTAGGAATACCTTAATGGACACAATAATAATTCGTTTACTGCACACTGTATGGTGAAAAAGTAGCGTGTAGGTTAAACTGAAAACAGTTTGCACGATAGACTACCAAAATTGGGAAAATTATGTAGTCAAAAAGAATGAAGAGATGTGTGTAGATCCAGAAATAGTTCGAAACATCCGTTTATACATTTCTGAACATCGGAATGGTTTTAGAGTACCAACTTTTTTTAATTCTAAGAAGGGTAATTTTGTTACGTAAAAATATATAAGTTAGGTATTGCATTGTATTGCTGTTTTGTTGTGAAGTTGCCGTAAGTTTAAGTGGAGAACATCGCTTGAAATTATAAATGTACTACAAATTAGGCCTATTATTGTTATGCTCTTTATAAATGTTTCCCTTTTCAAAACGTATATTAAATACTTTTAGACTGTGCCTGCTTTAAAAATAGCACCTATAACCCCTGATATTTTCCCATTATAGCCATATCTTTAATTCTATATACACAAACACTGTCTCATACATGGTTTGTTTTTTTTATATTTTTTGGCATGCAAAATGTTATAATCCTAGTGTCGTGGTACAGAATACGTTAAATTAAAATGTAACTCCTTCTCAAGATGGTTGTTATACATTCTGAAAAAATTGCTTAAAATTGCATATATTTCTGAAATCAATTACCCTACATGGTGTTAATAGCCAACGTTAAATTGGCTCTTGTGTCACAAGTCTGTAGACTGCCATCTACACATTATTTTGTAAAGTTCGGGCGATTGTTACAAAAATTGAATTCCATACGTGATATCACACATACCAGATTAAGTGAGATTATTTCACGAGATGTTTTCTTCATGTAGGATAGAAGAACATACTGAACGAATAAATATAAACATAAACGTACGAAGCATACCGGAAGCCGCAGTGTTTTTTTTTATAATTTTTCACTGCTCTTATTGGCACTTATATTTCTATTTTCTTCCGTTTCGCTAGTATCATAGTATAAATATTTATTCAGATTGGTTAAGGGAACAATTTTGTAACTTGTCCTTGTATATACAGTATATACTGTACATACTGTATATACTGTACATACTGTATATACTGTACATACTGTGTATACTGTACATACTGTATATACTGTACATACTGTATATACTGTACATATTTTGTATACTGTACATACTGCATATACTGTACATACTGTATATACTGTACATACTGTATATACTGTACATACAGTATATACTGTACATACTGTATATACTTCCTGTCCAATAAATCTGTTTGAAAAAAACTGAACAATTACAATTATCCGACTTGGTCCTTGGTGCAGCGCAGACAACTCAATGTTGAAATCTACATATTATATCTTATTTGCAATGGGATTAAAACTAAGCTTCATTCACAGTTTTAATTAAAAGTGATTTATTTGTGACGCTTCCTTCCGGGGCTTGCTGTAGCTCGGAGTAGGTGCTAATTGCTAATTAGTAACTGGGCACTGCGGTATTAACACAGTCGCCCTTGATCTTAAATTATCCAGTCTTCTTTATGTTGTGAATTTACTTGACAGTCCTTATGATTTTTGTGGTGATATGAATTATAAACTGTTGTTTCGAACCGCTAATCAGCTACTGTATGGTACCCAGTCCTCCTATACAAGCTAATAGTAGGCCAGCTGTTCAATGAACTGCCCGTCTCTTATGGAATCTGAATTTTCCTCGCTTTATACAAAACAGCCCACCACTGGTCGCCGTCCTCAATCATATTTTCCTCCATTCTACGCGTAGATCTTTCAAATTGTTTTTTCCTTCACATTTTCAAGCTAAATGTTCTTCTGCAGTAAATGTAAAGTTCACCCTAGAATAAGTCATGTAGGCTCACTGAAGTAACTGAGGTAAGACTCTACCGTTTCTTTAAACTCTGCTCTAGATGGGGGTTGGTGGTCAGTGTCACAACCTGGTCGTTTTACTCCCTTGAAAGAGACCCAGTGGCCATCTTACAGGACGGTATAATGGCCCGAGGGCCGGTCTGAACAGGTGCGAAAAATCTCACTCCAACCAGGATTCGATCCTCGGACCGTCCAGCCCATAGCAAATATCTATACCTACTACACTATTCCTGTCCACTGATTTCTTTAATTCCTGCGTAAAATATGTTTCGCTAACTTCCTCCTTTTGTGACCCTTGTAGGGCAACGAGGATATATTATTTTTAGGGAGAGTCTTCTTATAAATTGTCGCTAACTGAGGTGCTGGTAGCTCTTGTGTTTTCTTCGCTTGAATAGTGGACACTGGGACCGTGGCAAAAGTAAAGCTTGCTCTAAGAGGAAGCCATTCAGCAAGTGCCTGTGTCTTTCAAAATCAAAGGAGAAAGAATACAAGAATCCTCCAATAATTTTTATTGTCTGTGAGTTTGAAAGAGAGAAAGTTGTAGAACTAAGGTTTGCAATTTTTTAACTTTTCTATAAAAAAAAGCATAATACTTTCTTCTGTTTTTTTGTGAATCTCTGTGACACAGGTAAGCTTAAACGCAATTTGCAAAGTAGACTAACACTGAGAACAGGAGCAAGCAGCCCACACTTCAAATGAAAGGGATATTAAAATAAGTGATACAACAAAAATATCATGTCCTTGTTAAGACACACGATATCGTGATAAAATGATAGTGATACAACAAAAATAGCGGTTTGAATCAGCAACAGGCAGGGGATGAAATTCAGAGTTGATTATCAACGCGGCAGATTTAAAAGAAAAATCAGACTCTATGCATCTCATACCATAGGTTAGCTGGTGCAGTGCAAGCACAACGCAGCTGATGTAAAATGTTACATAGTAAAGTAGTGGTATATTTAATAATAGTTATGATTTTAACTATGTACGAGGGGTGTTCAATAATTTATCTAACTGAGTAAGAAAGAAACAACTTATCACAAAAAAATATTTTTTTATTTTTCAATGTAGTCCTCTAATAACTCAATACACTTCGCCGACTCTTGCTGCAACGACTTTATCCCCCTGGCAAAAAAAATCTTTTGACTGCTCTTCAAACCAGGTCGTGACTGCCTCCTTGACTTCTTCATCGCTTGAAAATCGTTTACCCCGAAGAAATTTTTTCATAACTCGGAATAGAAAATAACCCGAGGGAGCTGGTTCTGGACTGTAGGGTGGGTGATTTAGCTGTTGGAACTCACATTGCCGAATGGCAGCTTGAGATTTTGCAGACATGTGCACTGGCGCGTTGTCATGAAGGAGCAGCACGTCTGCTGAGAGCTTT
>Ga0136643_10020123_pt1 | contig 10090 bp, 15 predicted proteins | sample TergutLab28metaG_FD_96883 | JGI IMG/M metagenome (GOLD analysis project Ga0136643, IMG submission 96883) | Labiotermes labralis P1 segment gut microbial communities from Petit-Saut dam, French Guiana - Lab288 P1 (version 3) (version 3) | ecosystem: Host-associated > Arthropoda: Insects >... | reverse complement strand
GACAGTTGGTTGCGGTATTCCAAGTTCTCTGCTCGCTCTACGGGTTGACTTGCGTGGGCTACGCTCAAAACTCTCTTGAATTCGTCTCACGTTCTCTCCTGATACACGTGGTCGGCCGGAGCTTTTGCCTTTACACAGACAGCCTATTTGCTCAAATTGGTGATCCCAACGACAAATGCTCTTCCTCATTGGAGGTTGAATGCTGAAACGAAGACGAAACGCACGCTGCACAGCAGTCGGCAACTCAGTTTTAATGAACTCAAGAACGCAAAAAAATCTTGTGCTGCATAGTAGCCATTTTGCTCTCAACTGACGCTGCTGTATGGCTGTGCGGTAGGCGAGCGCTCTGGCGGTGATGTTTGAAAATATAGTACCTCCTCTTTCAAATGTTTTGTAGATCATTCACATACCATGTACGAGTATAGTTCAGGAAATATAGACGTACAAATTTTAGTCCATTTTTTGAATCACGCTCTATGTTATAATAATAATAATATTCTGTAGAAATGGAGATCTGTAAAGATTGAGTACTGCTTGCGAGGTAATTACAAACACGGTGACTCTGCGAATCTTAAAAATTTATTTTTTTTGACAAGTAAAAGGCACTGATTTTGTGCATCAGCTGTATTCAAGTGTGAGTGGCATTCTAATTGGGTGAGTGACTGAATCACACCTTGTTCTCCGTTGTTTCGACAGATTCTAATTTCTGGCGACGTCGCAATCGTGAGTTGAATGGGGACAGCGTCTGTATGGTTAATATAGAGCTTTGTTTATGAATGACTTCAAAAGCTAGCACTCTGGGGACGGGGTTTCCGTGGTTAAGAAGGTTCATTTTTAGTGAAGTCACAACCTCGGTTGCAATGGGAACAGGGAGGGTACTGTGATTACAGTTGAGCTTCGTTCGCGAGTGACGTTAAAACGCAGCTTTAAGTGTTTACGACGGATCCCAATGAAAGACGCAATGGATTATCATGCGAATATTATATTCACCGATGCATTTACCAAGGTCGGTGCTAATTAGAGATAAGTGCGGACGTTTGTGATGGTATGTTTACTATTTGCATTATCCAATTCACACGGTTGGTCACATGTAACGGTAAGAAACATCATTAATTCTTTGCAGAACTTCTCGTTTAACCGCAAAATATTTTATGTAATAGAATTTAGAACTAAGAATGGGGAAATAACAGCAACCTGGAGAAAATTTCATAATGAGGAGCTTGTTCTACAGATAATCCTACCATAAGAAAGCTGAAATTGAGAGGGATAAGGTGGGCAGTGCAAATAGCACGAATTGGAGAGAAGGAGAAATTCCTATTGAAGCTTGGTGGGAAAAGGTGAAGAAAATGGCTTACTAGGAAAATATAAGTGTAGAGGGGTGGGTAAGATATTGATTATAAACGTCTGGAATCAGAGTGTATGGACTGGACTAAGCTGACTGAATGTGACTAATGCGGGTAAAGGTAAAGGTGAAGCATTCCTGTTACAGGCCTGGAGTGTCCCAGAGGGCTCCAGGAAGTTAAAGTTCCCAGATTTTATTACAACGGCACAGGAAGATGGTAAGGTTGTCAGCCCTACGCACCGGCCGCCTTTACCCCCAGGAAATGTTCCTGGTACTCATTTCTGTTAGAGACTGAGTCGACCCCAGGGCCATAGTGCGATCGGAAGGATTATATGTCAATAAAAAATTCAAATGACACCAGCTTTGATCGAACCAGCGACCTTCCGATTTGTAGCACAGGACCTTAACCACTGAGCCACCGCGGTCCTCAATAATGTGGGTACATGATAGACACGGCGATTAAACTTAATAAATATTTGAGCAAATACAAGTTTATGAAGAATGATTGTGCTCCCTGGAATTAGTTAACACAAGGAACAGCCTATCCGATTTCCAGAACAGATTTGTTGTTTTGAATGGAGAAGGGTTTTTCGTCACGTAATTTTATTTCGTTATGTGGGCCGTGTGTTTAAAATATGCAGTGTGAGTACATTTCTTTGTGATTCAAAATGTTCGCGAGCAAATTAGATCTCTAGAGGCTTGTGGGCTGCTGTGGGGAATAAACAAGTGTGTGAAAGGGAGACATAATGCTTCATGCAACAGTAAAATAAAGCTAATTCCAGGCTTCCAGAATATAAAGTTATATAATTATATGTCACTTAAAGAAAACCCGTACAGATACCCAAATGAAATTCTATAAAGTTGTAGCTAGACCATCACTACTGTATGGCGGCGAAACATGGGTAACCATGAAGAGAGACATGACTGGCCTAGAAGCTTCAGAGATGCGCTTTCTAAGACGTGTTACGGGATACACAAGAAAATAAGAAGCGAAGTCATAAGGAAAGAACTGGAGATCTCTGGAATACAAGACGTGAGACTCAAATACAAACAAAACTGGATCAATCACCTTGAAAGAACGGACAACACCAGACTCCCGAAACACGCCCTCAACTACAAACCTCGAGGAAGAAGAGACCGTGGAAGCCCCAGGAAACGATGGCAATGCGTCGATGCCGGAACAGGTTAAACGACCTATTCCATGGAGGAAGAAGAAGAAGAAGAAGATGATGATGATGATGATGATGATGATGTCAAGTGACTGAGACTGTCAGGCTTTTTAGAGCAGGATAACAAAGTGGCACTAAATTTTATATTCGTGGTTCCGTGCATCGTAATTATAGGCTGAAGGAATCCAACTAGATGCAACAGTATGCAGATATTTATTTACTGATAAATTACTTTATATGTTTCGGACGTCCATCGCGCCCATCATCAGGGATACATAAAACTGTAGTTGCAACCTCCGGTCCAGATCGTACTATCTGGGGAGCAAGCTTCCTCAAACGTGACCAAATAAGGACACGTTTGAGGAAGCTTGCTCCCCAGACAGTATGATCTGCACCAGAGGCTGCAATTAGAGTTTTATGTACTCCTGATGATGGGCGCGATGGACGCCCGAAACACGTAGAATAATTTAGCTGTAAATAAATATCTGCATACTGTTGCATCTCGTTGGATTTCTTCAACCTAAATTGGTACTAATCTGTGAATTTAATGTGGATATTCCTGTTCTAATCTATAATGAGTTAGTGTGTAGACTGCTACCGAAACAGATCGATATAATTACACCGACATTTCAGATAAACTTGCTGCATCCATTAACCATATTATCTAATAATTCCCTCCCCCCTATGACGCAACAACCCCTACTGGGTCAAGGCCCCCTCATTATCGAGACTCAGATACACATACACAAGGTAGGACTCCTTTGGACTCAGGATTAGTCCGACCCAGAGACATCTACCTGACAAAACACAACAGTCATAAGACACAGATATCCATGCCTCCGGTGGGACTCGAACCCGCAGTCCGAAAAAGGGAGCGGCCGCAGACCCTCGCCTTAGACCGAGAGGCCACGGGGATCCGCTAATATAATGATTGCTGTCATGAAGTTAACCTCGATGTCAACTTCGCCTATAAGTAGACGAGAGAGGCCTTGTCTTGTGGGGAAGCGCAGGTGTCATTGACGAAATGCGGCACGTTGTAGAAGCGAAACCTTCTGCCCTGATTATTTAATGATGCTGTCGATAAAGCGACTAGTTCAGTGTTGATCGTCGGGGTGACCAATGAAAACGATTTACAAAGATGTACAGACCTCACAATTATTTAAATTATAGTACCACCAATAGCCATACTTACGTGAGACATAGAAAAACAAGCAATCGGTGACTTCAAACCTTTCTGCTGTAGGTAAAATAAGCTGAAAACAGACCACCAACCGAATCTAAAACAAAACCCAAATGGCACCAAAAGAAATCCAAACTTTATTAATACAAGAAAAACACGAGGAAGCTCATATGCACCACACTTCGACAAAACTCCGGCCACAATAATAGATCCAGAAACAAGAACCACAAAATGCTCACTAGGAAGCCATAAATGATCCATTGATATTGGTACGCTGACCTAAAAGGTCAAATTGGAATGGATAAGAAACGAAGTGATGGTAACTTAACCATTTAAAGGCGAAACTTATCTGTTTTATATAAGGACTCTGTGCGTACCGCGCAGTAAACACTCTCCACCTCGACTATAAAAACCGATCTGTTAATGTTGCATAAGGCAAAGCTTGCTGTCTGTTCCGAGATCCATACAAAGCCCACAAATTCCATGTGATCACAATGTATTATTTTTGAATGTCAAACCTGGTGGTACGTAAAGTGAAGAGCTGTGAATGGTTAACTTAAAGTTCTGTTTCGACAATTATCACGAATATATACTAATACTAAACAAATACCACGAAATACCTCAGTGTATTCTGTTTCACAGTCTGGATCCCTACCAGGCACCTGCTGAATACGTTTACAAATGATTTTATTTTATTTTTTTGCCTCAATCCCTGCCTAATCTGTTTCATCCAACCAGTATATTTTGAGCAGCTTTCCCCTATGACGTGGTAGATCGGATTGCGGGGTTAAATGGTAATGAAGTAAAGACTGTAGGTGAAGTAACTGACACACAATCTAGTGTCATTAATTACCCGTCTGATGTGTCAGTGGCGAATCCAGAACACAGCTGTTTACCGCTGTGTTTCCAGTGCGTTATCTATTCACTGAGCACTTGTTTGAGGGTTGAAATTTGTTAATCATATTCTAAATATAACTCCTACGAATGACAGTCTTATAACTTCTTTATTTAAGATTTAAATTAATATTTTCTTTGAGTTTAAGCCTAGAAAAAGAGGCCTGAAACTTACATCTGCGCTGGCTAAGCAAATATTTTTGAAAATCTGTGGCGTCCGCAAATAATTTTAATAATAATAATATAATAATAATATTTATTAACTGCAATTGGGTTGTTACCCGGTGACAGTGGTTATTTTACATGTATACAAAACATAAAATCGGTTACTACTGAATTTAATTCAGGAGGGCTACATGAGAAGCATGTAGTGGCAACTTGGAATCTTGGGAACCATCTCAGCATTTGCTTATAGACACAAGGAAACCAAGAAAAACCTGTATCGAGGTGGCCGGTCGCGGGACCTTCCGGCTGGTCGCAGGAACTTCCGGACCGGTCGCAGGACCTTCCAAGCCGGTCGCAGCAAAAGCATTATAAATATTTTGTTTAACAACAAACTGAAATATATTGCAATGGTAGAATCTTGACCTTTACCGAATTATTATCTCCTTTGTGACGTAAGCTGTACGTAGCAACCCACTGGTTTTAAGAGCCCTCGAGCCTTTATGGCCCATGAAAATAAGACTTTTAATTGCTTAAATTACAAAAGGACTTGTTGACGCCGTGGTGGGCGTCATTACGTAATCTTAATGAGCTAAGTTACTATGTCGCCTAAGATGAAACTGCGGAACTCTTGGGGCCCGCGAGCGTCGTGTTTGATACTCCTGGCCTGGAGCATCTGGCTCGCCTCCCCTTTGTGGATCTCCGAATATGCATTTTTATCCATTTTCCATTCCCTTACAATTAACGAGGCTTCAAGTGTCTAAACTTGGTTAGAGTTTGTGAAGCTCTTTTTCGTGTAGCTTTCACTGTTCTCCTCTTATATCCTGTTCCTTTGGTCCAGATACCTTCCTCGTCTGTCAAAGGACGCTTTCTGCCTGTAGAGACCTCTCCAACTGAGTAACCTAACACCTATCTCCTTATCACCAGGCACAACAGAGCAGAAACATGCAGCTGGATTAAAGTAGTGAAATAAAGTAAGCAATCATATGTAGTGGTATATGGAGCCGCTTCAACGTAGACGGTATAGTGACTGGACTACGGCATGAACAACACGGGGTTCGTATTCCGTCAGACACAAGAGATATTTTCCCCTCCAGGAAGTCCAAACCCGATCTGGAGAAAACAGAAGTACAGGGGGCTCTTATTTCCGCGGGGGTAAATCGGCCGGAACGTGAGGCAGACCATTCACCTCCAGGTGTTCAGGTTAAGAGTGAATGTAACTATACCTCCATTCCAAATATACGCCTTCATAGGGTGTGTGGCGAACACCTTCCTATTCAACTTCTTAAAATTATATATAAGTGTTTGTACATTCACTAGAAGCGCCCGCGTGGTATGATAGGGTTAGCATGAAGTTTATGCGCTACTCCACGGCGTCTCTGCCTGTGTTTTCCACGGACTACTTCTCAGCTAATCCGTTCCTATATATTATGGACCTAGAAGTTCGTTGTTTTGTGTGTGTTACGACAGGTCCGCAACCTCTTCCAAAGCGAGCTGTCCACAGAGTACGGTCTAATGCTTCCTCTTTCAATTTCCAGTATCTCACCTTTTCCTGAAGGTCATCCGGCAGCTGCTTACGTCTTCTTCCTCGTCGTCTCATCACACATATTTCCTTTAATAACGTGTTTCAGAGGGCAGTCTGTACGCAATAATTTACCAATGTAATTAGCCTGACTTATTTTTATTGTATGCAGGATGCTTCTTCCCGACTCGAATTTATGTAATGTTTCTTTCCGAGGTGTAATGTGGGAATCACAATTTCATGATTCTCGTAACATCTCATAGGGCCGAATAATATGCTTATTAATCAACAGTGAATAACAGATATTTTGAAAGAAGCAGTTAGGAAATCTGAGTCATTATCCAGTGTATATATATATATATATATATATATATATCTGTATGTATATGTGTGTGTGTGTGCGTGTATACACAATATATATATATATATATAAAGTGTATACATGGAAAGACGTTCCGGGATCGAATCCCGGTGGGGACAAGATTTTCCGCCCGTCCAGACCGGCCCTGGGGCCCACCCAGCCTCCTGTAAAATGTGTACTTGGTCTTACCTGGGGGTAAAATGCGGCTGGGGCGTGCTGCTGACCACTCACCCCCTTCTAGTGCCGCGGTCATGGAAGAGTAGAGCTATACCTCTACCCACCCTCTGGGCCACACCGGGCCTGTAACGGGGTCACTTTACCTTTATATATATGGAAAGACTCGGAAAAACCACGAACATTCTGAGGAAAAGCAACTTTGGGATCGAGATCTGAACTTGTGAGCGCCCAAAATACGACAACGGGGCAGACAGTTTGTATGGTTGACAGGTTCTTTCCTTCTCGCCAGAGCCATATTTCCTGCCCCCTGTTTTATACTGCCCTCTCCTCATTATTATGCTCAAAGAAGTCTATCCGCATCCGCTGTTTGATCGGCTATATTCATCAGGGCTGCCAACATATTAGTTATTAACGATGGTGGAGGTAATCATATGATGGTTCATCGCTGTGAGATGACAAATTATTGCAGTGGTGCAAAGAATTGCCGTTGCATGAGTGATTGTACAGCGTGTGCCAAAACTTTGTTTTATCTCTGCCACTACGTAGCCATTTAAACAAAGTTACTGTAGTGCCCCGTAGAGAAAACTTTGTTTTATTCTATTCCATTTCATTTTGTATATATCGTATACGCTGGTAGCATTGTAAGGAACGGCTGGGCACATCTCCCAGTCGAACAAACAGGAAGGCCAAATCACCTGTCACTCACATAGCAACAGTAAACCAGTTGAAATTGCAGAAAACTGTTGCTAGGTGAATAAAGGAAATGCTGACTTTAGTTGAGAAGCATGGTGTAGCTTGGTAAAGCGACGGTAGAGAGTTTTTGTTGAACCGTCTGTAGCGGCAGACATATGGGGAGTGGAGAAAGAGTAAAATTTACAAGATGTGGGCCCTACTGCTAATTATCTTGCCAGATAAGCGTGATTAAGTTGATTTGTACCAAATTGAAGCGTGGAAATGATTTGGATTCTATTTTGTTTTATTTTGGGTGCTTTATAAATTGGTATTCCAAATTGATTGGTTGGATAATGGAAGGAATGAAATGTGCGGCAGCGGGAGGTGATCAGGCTTTCCTTATGTTAGTTCCTTTATAGGAAATTGTAATCAATCTGTTAGAGAAGTACTTTATGTTGTACCATAAAACTTTGATTGGGTTATTGTATTTTGTTTAGGTGTTATAATATTCATGTATTATGTGGCAGTGTTATAGAATATATTGTATGGTAGAAATATCTAGGAAGTGTACCATCCCCGTTGTGTGTGTGAAACTTGGAAAATTGTATGTAGTCAAACACAACTGTGTCACATGAGGTGTATTTGATGACTATATAATGGACAACTACATGTTTCGGCCTGTTATAGTAAGAATAACAAACCGTTAAACCAGTCAACACAAACAGTAAAAAGAAACCAAATATATTCACATATCTCATAGAAAACATCTCCAAAATAAAATCCCTAGAATAAAATCCAGCAAAAAATGGCATACTGCAAACAGCAAAATTAGAAGCCATTAAACTCGCAGAAGTAAATGGCATATAAATTTATAAACCACCCATATAACGGATATCTTGAGAATCCCCCATAGAATGAATAACACCACCAGCACACATGAATAATACAGCTTTAAACAACGCACGATTTAACAAATGAAAAAAAGCTAAACTAGAAAGACCAATAGAAATGGTTATAGTTGTAAGTCCTAACTATAAGCATGCACGCGCACGTGCGTGTGCATGCTTATAGTAAGATCTTAGGTTCCCCTAGGACGACCTGAAGATGGCCAGTACAGGCCGAAACATGTAGTTGTCCATTATATAGTCATTAAATACACCTCATGTGACACAGTTATTTTTGACTACATACAATTTTCCAAGTAGAAATACGTCATAGTGTTGTCCCAAGTGGTGGCGTCGGATACCTATTGTAGGTAATGATGTCGGTGGTTAGGACGGTCGCCGCATCCCGTTACATTACTATTTATTTACACACTTGTTTGTGAGAACTTAGAATGACAGCAAGATGCTGGGGTGGGGGGATACGATTATGTGGACCCCAGAGAGGTCAAGTGACAGGTTTAAATCGCTTGGTTTAAAGCATTAAAATTGGTAATTGGAGCCAAACATGGCTACAGTGAAAAATAAAGGAGAGTGGAACGAGAGGGGGTGGAATGCGCAAGGCAGGAGGGAGAAAAGAAGTGTTTGCTGGGGAAAACATAGTTAGAAAACCCAATTTTAAGTGTAAGGATAATATTAAAATGAATATTAAGGAAATGGGTTGGGAGGATGTACACTTAATTTACATGGATCAGAATAGGGACGCTCTAATAACATTTCGTGTTACGTAATGTGGACAGAAAATTTCTGTACTGTCTCATATTTTGAAAAATAATTGTTCCTCTGCGAAATATTCAGTCTGTCAATTAACAACCATGTCAGTAGCTGAGGATTTTCATATAACACATGACCCTAATTTTATGGTATCCCTGTGTGAGTTATGTTGTATGGGATATCCCGGCGGATGCAGGCTTGGTATGCAATAAAGCTGACGTGCTCGGGGACATGATAAAAGGGACACTCAATAGTAACAAGTTGTAAAACAATTAATGGACAGTGAATTCGAACAAAACCATTCAAGTACTCTGTGATAGCCTATTTCGGGCACTTTATTTGAAATTACGACTTGACCTACGTCATTTCAAGCTTCCGACACTCTCCTGGGTTGTTACGAACCGTAGATTGGTGGTTATTGACCGAGGTTTGGGAACAACCTATCGGTCCTACTTTCAAGGATATCATCCTGCAATGCACCACACATAAACACACCTTATATAAGTAAATGAATCCAAGCAGAAATAAAAGCCGCTATTGTGCTCAAAATATGTACATAGATGCACGAACGCACATACGGTTTTCCTAATGAAAAGAGGGGAAAACAATACAGTATAAAACTGATGAACACAGACCGTCTAAATACTGAATTAAGCGGGGAAAGTGAGAGAGATAGAAATAAAAGGAAGAAAGTGGAGAGGAAAGGAATAATGAGTGACACTTTTATATGGGAGGAGGAAGAGCATCATTTTTAGAAATTTTCCAGCTTTCGCCCGCTCGTCCTTCTGGCAAGAGTAGTATAAAAATATGAAAACGTACGAAAAAAGATGGTAGAATTTAATAATTGTCCAACAAGATGCGACTTATTCAGTTTATTACATTTCTGTAGGCAGCTCTACATGTTTCGGGTGTTGACACCCATCATCAGGAGCTGGTACAGCTGTAATTACAGCTTC
>Ga0136643_10020120_pt1 | contig 10091 bp, 4 predicted proteins | sample TergutLab28metaG_FD_96883 | JGI IMG/M metagenome (GOLD analysis project Ga0136643, IMG submission 96883) | Labiotermes labralis P1 segment gut microbial communities from Petit-Saut dam, French Guiana - Lab288 P1 (version 3) (version 3) | ecosystem: Host-associated > Arthropoda: Insects >... | reverse complement strand
TAGCTTTCCTCTTTGTATCTATATTTTTTTCTTTCTTTCGCTTTATAACGATCTCTTTAAATTTCTTTCTTTTTTTTTCCTTTTTTTTTTTTTTGCTTGGTAGGGAACACATCGAAATCGATAATTGCATAGGACCGTAACAACTTGACTGCTACGTCATGCAATTATCACGTCATACTTCAGTTAATCAACATGTCAATAATTATTTCGTTTCCACTCTCTGTCGTATTTCCTGCATGTGCCTCTTAAGTGGCACGATGTTCTGCATAAAAATATGTTTGGCATAAACTGTGTGTTTTGTTTTTCCCCGAAGATTTAACTGGGACTTTTGTCAACTCAAAATGATTTCAGAGAGGTATCTTAAATTAACGTAGGTTTTCGTATGAAGAGAGTGTTATCGTTGTACGATTTTAACCAAACTTGAATGTTCTTGACAGATTGTAGTAAAAATGCCCAATATAAAATTCATGAAAATCCATCCCGCGGGAACCGAGTTCCATCGGAAATACGGACGGACGGATGGACGTACGTGACGAAGCTAATAGCCGATGTTCACAACCTTGTTGTCTAGCCTGTAAGTGTCGGAATTTTGTGCAGCACGTCCTGGAACACTTTCCAGTTTTGAATTTTTACGAGGTGGGAATATGTTTTCGTTTCCAAATATTATTGTAAAATTATGGTCTTTTTTTTGCACACCGCAAGCACATGGGTTTTTGTATTACTGGAGTTGCTTTTGCACAGAACTTAATGGTATTATCGTTAAGTTCCCCATAACGTTATTCACACTGTTGGTAGCTGAGGACGTAATTGCCTTACGCGGCAATTTTCATCGAAACGTTTATTTTGTTGCAGTGTCTGATAACTCCGTTGCCACCTCAAAAGTATGGAATTAATTACATATTTTGTATAGAGATATATCGGATCTGAAACAACAGGGGTGCACACATCCCAGTCGCACGTCACCATGACCACTAAATTTTGCTCGATGACGCCTAATATTTGTGGATTACTGAGTATGGAATTTATTTCTTGTCACCCTTCTGTCGCCTAGAATTTTAAGGTCGCTCCTACATTTTCGGAAAATTTGTACACCAGTGTGTGAAAGCATATTTTATTCTATTGGCTGTTCAGTGAGTGAGCTATTTCAATTTATATTCGATGATTCGATTAATCATAAATTCAGCTAATGCAAAATTAACTCGTAGAAGTCCCATACTCGCCGAAATTGGTTAATAGGTTCATGTTGCTTTTGATTGAGATTTGACTCCATTGTTGTAACCTGCATGATTGGAAATACCCGTATTTCCTTCTTCAGTATGGGTACCAGTATGTCTCCTATGCCTACTATGAATGATCTGCTCCGTACTTGAAGTAATGTACAAATGTCATTTCTTCGTTGTGTGACTGGAATTTAACGTAACACGTTTATGTGACACTAAGATTTCTGTCTTCTCGGATGTGAGGGAATATTTTTCGGTAGGTGTGTACCAACGCTTCAGGGGAACCTGCTGCCTCCATCTTAATCACGGAATTTACTCGCCCACTCTCTGGTACTCTGGTATCTCTCTATCTGTCTGCACGGAGCCATATTCCACAAGAACTAATCTTGACACTGACCGCCTTAGAATATTAAGTCTCTTATAAGGTACAAGATTCAATAGTAACAGGAACGTCTGTGCGCGCTTTAGGGTTCTCGCAGCGGTTAGTCGAAGATTCAGGTCTGAAAAGCACAGCCTCTCATCCCAGAAGACAATAATTCCCAGGAATATCTGTCTTTGCCATCACGTCTAGAACGGTTTGGGACCAACCTAGAGAGTGCCGGGGGTTCTTTACTCCACACAAAGTGGCTAAGGCACATAGTTATTTGCTGTGTTTATTGTCGAGGCTTCGAATTTGCGACGAGTTACTAGCCTGCTTATGGATAGCTGTTACAGCACAGCTTTGCATTGAAGCTGTAGAGATGATCGCGTGCGTGCATTGCGAGAGTGTAGACTGGATTCTGCTGGCTCATGTTACGGACCAGTGGTGTGTTATGGTGCACCGGAATGAGACTTCGGTTTCCATACAGTGCGGCGAAATGTTGGATTAGGTGAGCAACTGCTAGCTTTTAGGGAGGACTGTGTTCGATGGAGTCGGTTACTTGGTTGCAGTAATCACCTAGATATTTGCGAACGGTTGCTGCCTGGATGCACTGCTTACCTTTTTAGTTAATCATGAAATTTAATTAGAAATTAAGAACATTTTGAAATATCTGTATTTGTGAACTTGAATGTTTCGTACCCGTGGGTTAAAGGGATATTTCAATTCACGTAACGAGACCAACAAATGCACGTATGCCAAATGTGTTTGTCACGTATTATTAATTACCAACATGTTTCGACCGCTGTTGCGGCCATCATCAAGGTAACTAACAAGAATACAAGGAATTCAAACAGTCTGTTAAAATATCTAAGTGAACCATTCAGTGTTACAAAGAATGTCTCGAACTTTCTATACAGTCAATGAATATCAGCTTATTTACTATTGAAACCCGATAGAATTCAGTTTTTTAAAACTCTATGTAGTTAATGTACACCTTGTGTTGAAAATGAAAATACAACAGCTGTAAATATAAGTGAATCAGTATCTTATCATTTTACTCAAATTCAGTTTTTTGTATATGATATTGGTAGACCTTTTTTTTCCTGTGGCGCTGCGGCCCAACGCAGGCCATGGCCTCCTCATTCTTGAGGTTTCTAGATCACACACAACGACGCATCAGTCGGTAGGACTCCTCTGGACGAGTGATCAGCTCGTCGCAGAGATCTCTACCTGACAACACACAACAATCACAACAGACAAACATCCATGCCCACGGTGGGATTCGAACCCACGATCTCAGCAGGCGAGCGGCCGCAGACCTACGCCTTAGAGCGCGCGGCCACTGGGACCGGGTAGACTTATATTTACAGCTGTGTTATTTGCGTTTTTTATTACAGAATGTACATTAACTACGTAGAACAATACACCCAATTTTTATGTGTTTAAAAACGGAATTTTATCGGGTTTCAGTAGTAAATAAGCTAAGAAAGTTTGAGACATTCTTTGTAACCCTGAGTGGTTTGCGAGTACTTACGCTTTTTTTACAGATTGTTTGGATTCCTAATATTCTGGTTAGTTACCTTGATCATGGTCGCAACAGCGATCGAAATATGTTGGTCATGAATAATACGTGATAACCACATTTGGAATACGTGCATTTGTTGGTCTTGTTACGTGAGTTTAAATATATGTATTTGTATATAATGTGTCAACGTGTCAGCAAGTGACCCAAGTCGATGACTGCTGTATGATGATTTGCAAGTGCTGCGAAAAAGCAAGGTCGAAAATGCAGGTTCCTTCTGAATCTTGATCAACAGCTGTACAGATTTTTGAGTTTAGAGACTGAGTTTGTTTGTTGTCCTATTTATGTATTTATATATTGTTTATATATTTATTGTTTATTTAATGACCTAACCTCATCTCCGAATATCGTCGAGTGGTAGTTTGATGAAAGGAAAGGAATGTAGCAGAAAGCAGTTGTGGCCTAAATGGAGTAAATCTCTTGGCATTTTCCTGGAGGGATTTGGGAACGCTACGAATAACCTCAGGACAATTAACGTACCGGTCGCTGTTCGGATCCGAATACAAGTCATAATCTTTATATATAAAGTCAATCGTCTTGCAATTTTATATTTTTTATTTGCACGGTATTAGTCACTGAGGAAGGGCGCGCGGACAAAACTGCACAGACCTACGAGTACATGTGGGGACGCGGCTTGCTGGTAGGGAATGTTCTTGAAAATGAAAGTCTTATCGTGTTATGCCCAAACCGAAGACTTATGAATTTGGGTGCACCCTAACGAATCTGAATGTGCGGAAGTGCTGTGGTTTTGGCACGACTTCGACACGTACATATAAAGAAGTGTCTCTCGCGTGACATGAATGCCTCTTCAGATTGATGTTAAGAAGCCAGGGCCTACCATTGTAGAAAACTTTCAGAAATATCCTGACGTGTGTGACCATTGTTATAACAATCGATATAATGGCACAACCGTGTCGGTCTAGAAATGCAGCGTGGTTGCCAACTTCATCCCAACACTTTCTTCATCTTCACTTAGCCTCTTCTTTATTTAAAATGTAATCCACATTTTCCTTTCTGTTGCCATAGAGACGGAGCTAGTTTCTTGTGATTCATGTCTGGCAACCAAGCAGTGCATGCATGAGTGGCCTCTGTCTTAGACAACGTTTCTCCGTTCCTTAGTATTCAGTTATCAAGCAAAAAATGTCCGTTAAGGTGGACAAGGAATCGCCACGTTTGATGATGTTTAAGACACACCACGATTTAAAAAAAAAAATATATATTAAAGGGTATTTCCGTCGCATGGGATGTGAAGACGTTAATACGTTAGATTGTTTGCAGTGTTTCGGAGGACACATGCTGCCTCCTTCTTCACGGCATTACATGAAGGAATATTGTAGTCCTAGTATTTACCGTCGCAGGAATATCACATATGAAATATAAACTGTGTTTGCTCCACAAGTTTTATGCTTAAAAACTGCAGATTGATTTAGGGGGTATTTTTAGAGGGAAAAGGAACATTTTATACGCAGACAAGTGGAGCTTTCTTGACAAATAACACTAAACGCAAAACAAATATGTCTAACAAGCTGAGAGTGACCCACCTAATTATGTCCCCCAGGGTGAAAAGATATTGTTGGTTTACTTCTATTGTTTATGGTATCTAGAGACTGAATTTTCTGCACGGCCTTAGCGTACTTTGCAGTCGTTGTGTGTGTGGAAGTAAGAAGACATGTATATTCTGGGCCCAGTCGCTGAAATTCTGGTTTTGATAGAAGTGACGCAAGACACTATTTCAGTATGTACTTTGAAATATATAAACCGACAAAAGTCACTTTACAGAAATGAATGGTTTCTGAAAATGCGTAATTTGCCAAGTCTGTTCCAATGTTTTGTTTTCCAGAAGCAGATTTCGCTTCTTGTTTGCCTAAAGAAAAGTACGTTGTCAAACGTCTATCGTCCCGATCAGCAGGTCACAAAACGGACCTGAGGGTCCATCAGCATCCTTCTAACCTGACGCAAGCGCAGTATTAGTTGACAATCTAGCAAACACAGTTTATCCTTACGATCTGTCCTGAAGATGTCAGTCGTACACCCAGATCCACTCATGTGCGTGTGTAGAGGAGAAAAAGGGAATCTCCTGCAATTTTAACAAACAGCCCGTAAAAGAAACAGTTATTTGAACAAAAAGAAAAAGTAGAACTAATGAAAAGAAAGACAAAAATGAAGAACAAGCGCATGCCTCCACCAAACAAAGAAACAACAGTAAGAATTGCAATTAAGTCGAAGGAATTGTCTGATGACGTAAATTCGTAGCAGATTCGGCACGTTACCCGTGACTATGAGACGTGTAGGGAGGGTGATGCGGAATGTCTCTACTCTAAGACCTATCAGTTCCGGCAGGGACGAAGTGTGGGTAAGTTGCATTTCCTGTTTGGATTTGGTACACGAGGAATGCACCGGCATTGAAGATGATTGTACTGAATTTTTAAAAGTCACATCGGGCACTCACAAATAATTGTAACTTGTGAGACTGATTCTGTGTGAACAATCTTACATCTTATAATAAATTTTCCCAGAATTGCTGTTGGAGCGTAGAATAATGGCATTGTAAACGTTCTTTATTAATTAATACTCGATACTGTTAAAGAAATAAATGCGTTTGCGTCCGGATTTCCAGGTGTCTACTTTACCCAGTAGCGTGAGATGAAGTAGTCAACTTGCGTACTGTCGTTAAAATTTACTTTAAAAATCCTAGCTGCAGAAAAGATTACAAAATTAATGTGAGTAAAAATGACACCAGCTTCACATTCACAAAATTTCTGACGTCAAGTAAAAGTAACACGCCAATAGCGGCCAAGTTTTCCTTAAGTTGACCACTTTTCTTTGGTTTCCCTTATTTTCTACTACACTATAATTCGAAATACTCTAATGGAATATATATATATAGCTTATCTTCTGCTAATTAAGAACTGTATTTATTTACAAGTTTATTGAAGTTCATTGCACAAATTTCGCTATTATTTGACAATGAAAAATTTCATGAAACTTATATGTTCGATTCAATTTTAAAGCAAACTATGGCAGCTCCATGAAGTAACCGTAAGTCGAATTATTTGTATCGATCGCAAATCAATCATGGAAGGGTCAAAACCTGATATTGTTCTTCGATTTGTGGTTCTCATGGCGGTAACGAAAGAATTTATGTCTAATCCTAACTGAAATGTAATGCCTTGTAGTTTCGTAGATACCAACTTTCTTCCTATAGCATGGGAACAACAGCAGTAGGTACCTCCTAAACATCGGTACCTATCACCCGATCTACATCATGTCATATCCCGGAAGACACTAATCTTCAGGTGTACTGCAGACAGGAGTAGCTCCATCTTCAGAAGCAGGCTTAGTTATTACAATGTTTTACCGTAGAAAGACAGAACAAACTGGCGACAGGTTTGAGAGAACTTCGGAAAATTATTTGACACTTAAATTTTAAAATGTGCCTTCGAGGGTTGAGGGGAGAAACAGCGAGGCCATAGAACTCTTATCTTTTAAAATTCCCTTTTCAGTTTTAAGGGGGCAGGGAAATATCAACCAGTGTAATAACTAGACAAGGCTTGCTCATCCCGAGTGCGGACAAACTTGAAATGAGAGTGTTGTGTCTATTTCTCTGGCAAAGCCGAGATTGAACGCCGAAGATATTTGGAAAATTTGTGAGTTTTTTATTTATGGAGGCCTGCAGCCAAATTAATTTTGTAAAAGTGTGTTAAAATGGCAACACCTTAGCCTAGGTTCTGAATTGCACTTCTCGTACATTTTTCGAGGTACAAAAAATACACAAGGAAAAATAAGAATATGGCTGTATGTGTGTGTGTGTGTGTGCATATATATATATATATATATGTATATATATATTTCTGTGGTTCAACGGCCCAACTCCGGTCTAGGCCGGCTCTTTGTTGAAGTTCCTAGCTCACGCACAGGCACACGCACTCGGTAGGACTTCCCTGAACGAGTGATCAGCTCGTCGCGGAGGCCGCATCCTACAAGACACACTACAGCAGAACATTCATGCCCTCATCGGGATTCGAAACCGCAGCACCAGCAGTCGAGCCGCCGCAGACCGCATGGCCACTGCCATAGGCAATTATACATACACTTATTATTTTTTCGTTCTGTCTATTGAATCTCTCGTTGCCCGCATGCAGACCAAATTTTGTCGAAGTTACTCGCACCAAACAATAGGTTCAGCATGCCTGGACTACGTTATGGAGTTAAATTTCCTGGAAAGCAGAGTGTTCTCGCTCCTCAACAACGCCCAGACTGCTCTGGGTACTACTCAGCTTCCTACGCAATGGGTATCGGTGTTCTTTTCATAGGTTTAAAGCTGCCAGAACGTGAAACTAACCTCTGTAGCCTCTCGTGGAGATATAAGGGCACTTTCACGTACGTGTTCATGACGTGCTTAATTTAGCACAGGGACAACTTGAAAAGATTCTCAAGGTCCATCAAAATTAGGGCGCTAGGTGGTGTCCCTTGAAGTCTTTTACTACCCGCGTATTATAATAATAAGGAATAACGTTAGCTGCGGTATCAAGTGACTGGATGTCTGCTGGACGACCGTGGTTTTAATCCCGGAATGGGCTGGAGAGCTTCCGTTTACCACTCTGTTCTAGTGACCAGTCTCCTTTCGAATAGGTTCCGGCGGTTCTTGCCTCCTTATTAAAATGAAATGTTGCGTGAAGCTAACATTTCCATCTGGATTCAGGATTGGAATGCATTGCGCTTTACCTCCAATGTCACTTCTCATTATCCTGAGTTGTGCTTGGGCAGGACAACGTTACCGCTTCATAATGCGGACTGTAATTTGCCCTACCAGATCAACGTTATTTCCGTGACATTTTTTCTTGATCTTATTACATGTCATAGCTGCATTTAATGTGAGATTGCCTTAATTATACGCGTTATATTGAGAAGTAAATCTTCTGTCGGATTGTACTGGTTCACATTTTCCAATCAGGGACTTAAGAGAGAAAACATACAAGTAAGAAATTTATTCCGACCTCTTGCCAGTACGTACGGTAGCCATGACTGTTAATGCAATGTGCCAGTACTGCGGTGGAGGTTTTGGGTGCCATTTAAATCCTCATTTCTGGTCCTCTAAAACAAAAAGAGTGAACAAATGTATTTCTTCCTATTTTTCAATTTGAGTGTTATGAATTTATCCGCGTTTCATCTACTATGGCTTGTGAATATTGATAAGGAAAACAACCATTACCTGGTCGAAGAACAGGTACTTTGTTTTTGATTGATACATATTGAATTTGGGCGGTTTGTTTTTCATGTAGGTCAGGCCTGCTCAAGCTTTTTTGTGGTGCGGGCAACTTCGGGAAAATTTTGTCTGCATGCGGACAACGTGAAATTCAACACACAGAATGGAGAATTAATAATTGTACTTACAGTTATGTGTATAATTTTACATGCGTGTTTTCCTATACATCGTACGCAATACAAAATATGCTGATAATAATAAAAATATTTAAGAAAATGCAATTCACAATCTACGCTAAGGCTTCGCTACATTTATTACATTATTGCAACATGAATTTATAATATGTTGTATGTATTTAATGTGGAGGAAAAACGGGAAAGGGAGATGTCATTATAATTTTGTTGTAGTATGCAGATAAACCTAAGAATGCAGAACATACCTAACATTAAATATGAGTAAGGTGAATGAGAACGAATTTTTTATGCACCTGTTAGGGAAGTGTGAAATAATTTATTGAGTTTTTACATCAAAAGACGATCTACTTAATGAGTTAAAATGGAAAATGTTTATTTCGAGAATATTAATAGAACAGAATTCAAGACAAAACCCAGCAGTTAAAACTTACAGAAATGACAAGCAATTAAGAAAGTGATTAAGTCATAATATTTAAAATGGTATTTGGTTTATACAGCTTTGGGGGGGGGGTATTTAAATATTGGCAATACGGATGGTAGATTGCGGTATATGATGAATGAAACTATGGTTTGTAGTATAAGACATGAAGTCTGTGAACTCGGAATAACACGATGTTAAACAGGCGCAGATTTCTGTAAAATGTGTTCAACTAATAAATATTTATTGTTTTGGTTTGATTCGTATTGTGTATCTCCATAAATAAACAGCTTATAAACTAAAATAATTGCTACTGCCTTCTGTCTCGGCTTTGCCAGGAAAACGTTTAAAAGACCTTTTCTATCGTCGCCCGTTTGCTCGTTCACTGCGGGTTTAGCGGGTCGAATTTAGGTGTTGCATGACGCTACTTATGTCTGTTTTGCTGGTAGCAGATGTGTGGGTGATGTTTTTATTCCGGACTTTTACCTAAAAGAAGGGAAAGAAGATTGGAAAGAAAAGTATGAAAAAGTTGTTATGTGTGTCCCCGTTGTAATGTGTTACTGGCCGACGTTTCCTTTCTCATTCCATTTTGTTTGCTCTCTGACTTTTGCCTCTGTCCAAAATCTCTCCGGATGAGTAGAATTAGCAGTTCTGATGAGAAACACTTCAACGCATACAAATTTCCGTTACGTGCCAGTACGGCTCCTCTAAAAATAAAGGAGTAACTAAACAAATCTTGAGTATCGTGACGTTTTTATGGCTGCAAATAATTATTGCGAACAAAGGCGAAAATACACAACATTTTCGGGGTTCCGTCCTTAAGTACCAGAAAATTTGAATCTGATTGCGACAGTTCTTAGGTATTTGCAATTTTTGGTTTTCTTCTTCTTCTTTCTCTTTACCTGCTCGGCAAAATAATATGTTACCTCTCCAACTGGTATTATTTTCCATTTCCTATTTAAACTAAACTCCGTGGCCTTAGCCCGCAAGCGAACTATACCGACAGAGCGGCCGCCGCTGGTCGGCGAAGTTAGTGCCAACTTTTGCGGATAGAGGGGTGTCACGTGGTCAGCGCAACGGGGCCCCACAGCCGTTAATCTCTGTTTTCTA
>Ga0136643_10020117_pt1 | contig 10092 bp, 7 predicted proteins | sample TergutLab28metaG_FD_96883 | JGI IMG/M metagenome (GOLD analysis project Ga0136643, IMG submission 96883) | Labiotermes labralis P1 segment gut microbial communities from Petit-Saut dam, French Guiana - Lab288 P1 (version 3) (version 3) | ecosystem: Host-associated > Arthropoda: Insects >... | reverse complement strand
TTTGAAGAGAAAAGAACGGAGAGTATATACCATGTTTAAAATATTCAGTATCTGTATTTGTTGAATAAATATATAAAATGCAACTTTAGAGGTTAGCGGTGCGGTACGACCACTATAGTTGACATTAGGCATCAAAGGGTTAAATTTGGTTTTTTGTCTTTTGCAGGCAGTCTATAATTTCTGGCATTAATAGGCAGTATAGCTAATCTTGAATTCCCTTTATTACCTGGCTAAGAATGTGATGGTGCCTTTAATAATGTATCTTTCCTATTCCCAAGCATGGTGGTTGAAAATGCACTATGAATAGCCGAAACATGCAGCTTTTTGGCTTACTACAATCAATTGTTGTGTACGGACGATTTGTCTTTTTGTTGCGTATGGTCTTAAATCAACGGGGATGATAAACGTTACGACTTTGGCTGCTATTGATGTTCGGGTAAGAACCTTTAAGCGTGCTATCTAACGAAGCTGTCATTTGCTATGATTATGCAACTCCCGTGGTAGATGAACGAATATTGGGCATAGGTGGAATAATAGAGACAAGGGAGTCTCGAAGTACTTGGAGAAAAGCTTGTGCCATTAGTACTTCGTCCACCACAAATCCCACGCGGCCTGGCCCTTGAGGAGGTTGCCCCCTGGGAAGGTTGACACATGGACGATGCAGACAGGTTTCCCTACAGTAAAGGGAATGTTTTGTGCTTGGCCATTTGGGGGAGGGGGACATCACTGATGTAGCAACTGAGTGACACACGCGTTGTGTTCATGCTGTTCATATTTTAAACATATCTTTACCGTGTACTGCTCTCTGCGCAGCACAGCGGACATCTCCTTAGACAGGAAAGCCGCTAACAAGATCCAACAAAAGCTCATTTCTAAAGAATATTGTTAGGAAGTTAGAATAAAATGCATGCACCCCGGCCTAGAAGCGCCCTGTGCCAGCCCCATTCCAGCTTCAATGGCCAGTCAGTCTCCGTGAATGAAGTCTTGCCTACCCCAGCCAATCAGGTCTACCCTTGTCAACCAAACAGCGAAAGCCCAAGTCTACACATGGTTTCAAAAGTGTGGTCTATGGATCCTTGGGGGAGCCGCGAGACTATTTTTGTCCCTCTATTTGGAGTTAGAAGGGGGGGGGGGAAATTATTGAATACTTTTAATTTTTATAAACTTATTTCATCTGGAAGATTTGTACTGCACAGTGTGCATTCTGCTCAGTGGGACATTTTACTTTGGATTCTTGCTAATCATAGTTCTATCAATCTGGAGCCGGGATAGCATTGTCAGTATAGCTACTAGGCTACGGACTGGGGTTCCAATCCCGGCAGGAACAAGGGATATTTCTCTTCTTCTCCAAAACTTCCAGACCAGCTCTCAGGCCCACCCAGCCTCCTAGTCAGTGGATGCTAGGGTCTCTTTCCCCAGGGCGTGAGGTTGACCACAGACCCCAGTCTAATGCCGGAGTCAAGGCTGAGTCCCTTTATGGTGCGTAATGGAACAACTTACAGCCGTCTTCACTTGCAGTCGCTGTAATGAAGTCTTACGTCAAATTAACAATCTGTTCAAGGTTCTTAAAGAGACTGTTAAACAAACAAACAAACATACTTATATGTTTGTAGCTACAAATTGTAATGCGATCTGCGCTTTAAGGATCTGCGAGTTTATGTAATTTTGGGCAAGAGGCCTACATAATAAGACTTTGTAGGGGATCTCTAGTGCCAGAAAGGCTGAAAAACACTGTTTTGGGCCTAAACGATTACCCTGACACCCAGCTGGTTCTACGGTAGCTTGTCCAAGCAGCTGTACTGATCCTCTCCTAGCCTAATACAGGAACATCAGAACAACAGGTAAAGGCTGTGCAGAAGAGCGTAAGCTAGGTCTCTGGCAAGAGAAGGCGCTGTGGAAGTGTGTAAGACCACTTATCTTAAGAACGAGGCTTGTTCCCATCTTCTCCGGATGTACTACACGCCACCTTCATCTCATTCACTTTGATTTAGGCCTAATCATTCTAACCATATTTGGCAGATTATTACGAAGCTCTTCATTATAGTTAACACTTTCTTTAGCCTTCACTACTTCCTTTCATAAGCTGAAGAACTCTTCTCCGCCATCCGTCTCCCTCATCCTGCGTTCTTCCCCTAACGTGAAAGACCAACTTTAACATCCACAGAAAACAGCGGTAAGGTTATAGTTTGATATGTTTTTTATCTTTACGTTTAAAGCTGAGGAAAAGCGATTCTGAGTGTGCTGCATTTTCGAAGGATTGTTATGCGACAGCATTCAAAGGACCAAGGTTGTGACCCTCATTTCGGAGTCTCACTCAGCAAGACTGGAACATACTAACGGTATACAGGCGGGTGGGAAGTGGCAGGGACGACTTGGTAACTCTGCATATGTATTGTTTTCTGCTACGCGTTGCACATTAACCACTCCCTTCATGTCAAGTTGCGCAACCAAAGCGAGTGAAAGTGAATCTGTCCAGACGGCGTGTTCCATTGTACCGTACAAGACTTGGCGCATGTAGTGTGTGAAACTGGCACAGGTACGTAATACTGATATTCTCATACTGATCGCTGGCCGCAAAGGGTTTTGGAAGCTTGGTCAAGAAGCCTTTTAGGGAAGTGAATTGCGTTGGAATTTTTATGTGCTGTTTGCACTTAGTGTGTAAAGGGAAACTCGTGTAAGACTGCTTGTTTGTCCGCATGTTTAATCTCGTTCAGCTTTGGTCTATTGCACTGTGATAAGAATGAGTAAATGAAATGGAAAGGCTGTAGATCGTGGCCTATTAATGAATTTGTCTCGATGTGATAAGAAAATTCAAAATAAAATCTCTATGACTTGCTCAATCCCACGATGAAAACTGCGGACCAGACCTGTCTAGATGCGGCAGGAGTGCCCACCATTAATACTGCGAAAAATGTTGTTTTTATCATCAAACGCAAGTAAGAGATGAACCCTATATTAAATTTTGCGTCTGCGATACAGGCTCTGATGCGAGTTTAGTTTTGGATCGTGAGTGACAGCTGTAATAATCCAAATTATAATACTTTTAATACATTTCTACAAAATTCGCATGCCATAAAATATACACAGGCATTTTATGTATTATGGTCCAAAAATTTCATTCCATGTGGTGTTTAAATAAACACAGTTCAATGGAAAGTCAACATCTCCGCAGTTAGAGCTATTTAAAAATATGTAAAGAAATTTGTACTTGAATAAACGGTGATTTATAAGTTTCAGTAAAATTTTCTCTCCATAATTTGTGTGTAAAATAGGTTATAAAAAATTATGACATAATTGGTAAGGCACCAAGTATGGGTGCAAAATTGATCTGTCGTGTAAAGTGAGGAAAATGGTCTCAGAACATGTCTAAACAGAGTGATGGGTAGAAAATAATGGAGGTTTATTTCACCTTATAACGTGCTATGAAGGCCAAGAGGGAGAGATTGGGTTGGGTGGTCAACGCCAAGCGCCGGCCGCTTTACCCCCAGGAAAGATACCTGATACCAACTGTAAAGGAGGCTGCATGAGCCTCAGGGCCTGAAAATATTACACCCACCGGGATTTGATCCCACGGATAATTCAGCCTGTAGTAAGTCGCTATACCGACTGGGCTATCCCAGCCTACAAGAAGGAGGTAGCAAGAAACAAATAAAAAGAAGGACATAGTGACAAGCTACCTCATTTGTATTCTTCATGTAACATTACTAGGCAAGTCACATAAAGGAGAATGACAAGGGCAGGCATGTAGTATGTAGAAATGCATAGAAAACTTTGGTCAGAAAACCTTAAGGGTAGAGACACAGACTGAGAATGCAGGATATTTAATAAAACGGGGTTTAGACAAGTTGTACGTGGAAACAACTGGCTCAGGATGGAATACATTGTGGGAGTGCTAAAACTTATTCCGCACCCTCGTGATGTGTTAGTGTAAGAAATTTTTTTTATATTTTGTCCCCATCTATACCTAAGTTTCACAAAATAATACAATTATTCTCCTCTGCACTTTCTGCTTGGAAATTATAGACTCTGACCAAAATGAAAAGAACCTTGAGATTGTCAGATTCAGTTAAATATTCATGTGCACTTTATGTCTGTGGGACTATAGCACTTTATTGAAAGCATAAGGAAACTTATATGTCTGTTACCTGGCCTAATAAACTAATATGGAGAGAATGCAAACTAAATACAAATAGTTTAGAAGTTCTAAACTTGTTAAGACTATTCTGAAAAATGTGTATCTTTCATGTTACTTTTTGTGTGAAATAAATTGAATTTGTGGTTACTTGAAAGTTGTTATGGTATTATATACGTTTGAATGAACTGATTTTGTTTTTAGGTTCTGTGCAGAAATGTTGCTGTTGTGGACTGTGGCTGCAATGTTTCTTATTGGAACAAGCTACTGCCGCCCATATGATCCAAAAGACCAGAAACTGATCTCAGTTTTGCCTCCTGAAGGAACATTTGAAGCTTTCTACCCCCCTGAAGTGGACAATGTTCCCAATGGATCATCACGTCCAGCACATGGCCATGGTAGCTTTTTTCAGCACAGGAATCCTGCTCTAGTAGATGCCAAGAATGCAGCTGCATATGGTTACCGGTTTGATGGTGGACGCCGCTTCAACTACAATTAATTCAGTTCACAGTAAGACATGACAGCACATTGCCTAAATCTCAGCTTTGTGGCCACATGACCTGGGAAAATATATGGGGAAAAAGAGGAGAAGATTATCAATTATGGCATAGATCCAGTGTGTGTCACACATCAAAGAAGTTGGTGTTAATTTTGTTAACACACTTCTCAGTTGGTAAGACCTTCAATTTCACTACTGCCATGAACATGTAAGTTGTGCACAATGAGAGGGTGTTAACATGTATAGCACTATGTACAGAACTGTTCACATTTGAGCAGAAGGTTGAATTGTGAACGGTACTACAACCACGTACAAGTATTTCCGTGTAGCAATGACCGCAACTACAGAGAGATGTACTAATTTATTCTCATGTATTAAATACAAAAAATTATCTTGTAAATGAAACCAACTTGGTGAACAGTTTTTCTTAGTATATTTATGTTTATCAATCTCTACATGTTTCGGGTGATCACGGGCCCATCATCAGGAGACACAACTGTGTTTATGTGACACTTTTTACTTGTTATTCTGTGTTGATGACTGTCTGGTACGCAGGGTGGCCACCCTGCGTACCGGACAGTAGACTGATAAATATAAATATACTAAGGAAAATTGTGCATCAATTTGGTTTTATTTGCAAAATTATAGAGTTGCATGGTCAAAAAAAAATAAAAAACAAAAATTATCTTATTTAATCTATAATGAATGAATATTATTGCCTTCTTGTTACTGTAATTTCCTTTTATACGATGCACTTTCTTTGTGAGGCTAAGAATAAGTGGATTTGTGTCTCTGCTCCCCATTTACACCTTCAAGACACACATAGGGACAACTTTAACTGTACTTCTCTTGCTGAACCTCTTTGAGTAACGTGTAGATTTCACTAAATGTACAGCTTTGTAAGTAACTGATGACATTCTTTCTTATTTGGCAAAATATCCAGAATAGGTTGTAGAGTGTCCCAGTTTTATCATGGGTCAGGGTAGGATGTACAACATCACTTAAACATGTACAGAAATAGAAATTACAGTAACTGTTCCCATAAGCATAACATCACTGCAGTACTTGGCATGTATGCTGCTACATTCATAATTCTACCTACCCTTCTGGCTCATACTTTCAGATTGGGGAGAGCACAGATTCAAAATAAACTTCAGACTTTCTGTAACCAATGTGTATGGTACAAAAATTTAGTGAGTTATATCAGACACCTCTCCAAGAATTTCATTGACTGGTTTGGATGGCAGGACTTGAAAACAGCGCCCTTGGAGCAAAATTAAAATCCATGAGTGTCTCAGTTTGCTACTAGTAAAGAATTTAAACTTCTAATTAAGCCCTGAATATAATTGTATTATGACATCACAGGGCTCTAAAAATATGTCGTCCATCCACTACTGGCGAATTCATGAACAAAATGGTTAGTGCAAACACATGTATTTAGAGTACACTGCCAGAAGATCAATTGCCTTATGTATTTATTAAATTTATACTGCGATGTATTAGTAAGACTCTGTTTACAAACAGCTGATATACAACACATTACTGTTTTGTGGGATATGATGTAATATAGTCTGGTAGAAATTTACTGATGTTTGAGAGGAACCTGCTGTCTGAACTACAGAAGACAGTAATGTTTGCACCCAATGTGATGAGATCTCTAAATCTCACAACCTTATAGCAGATAATGTGCAGACCAGACTATTTTATGTTTGTTGGACCGTGCATCATTGTGATAGTTGAAGAATAAAAGACCAACTTGATGTCACTTGCTATTTTATATCACTTCTTATGTGCTCAACATGGATACCAGTCCAATTCAACCATACTGAATCTCCAACACACATCGAACCAAGATAAATATGACCAATGTGGTAATTCAAAAGAATAGTCGCAAGCTCCTGAAGATAGATATATTAATGTCCGAAACATGTTGAGCACATAAGAAGTGAAATAAAATAGCAAGTGACATCAAGTTGATCTTTTATTCTTCAACAGACCATTTTAATTTTAATGGATAACTGCAGGATGATAGGCTTTCACTAAAACAAGCATTATATCAGTAAAATCTTAATACAGGTTGACAAATAAGACAAAACTCACAAACAGTATTGGCAATACTGTGGATTTAGCTTTGTTGTGGTGTTGCATGAGATCCTACCATGAATATTGCCAAGCATGACATGTAAATAGGACTTACATTTGTTGTAGTGTTCAAAGACACAATGTATATGACACAGTGCTCATAGAGATGGTGTAGTTATTGTAGTGAACAAAGTGTTGTTATTTTTGTAGCTGTTCAGTATTCCTTAAACATGACAACCAACTGTCAGGCCTATCTGTGAAAATGTGTTCTAAAAGAAAATGATTTATGCAATTCTGTAGGTAGACTAAGTGACATCTGTGGAGGTACTGTTCAACGTTTCGTTTGAATTTCCTTCACAAAAGAATGCTGGAGATTGTAATTTCATGAAATGTGTAGGAGAGTGTTGTACTGAGCAACTGAAATCAATCATTAAAGTTTCAGCCAATTTATATTTTACAGTTGCACATTTATTACCCTGCCAGTTAACCCCATTAGAATGAACCAAATGACATACAGGACTGTCCATGAAAAATTCTTCAGAACTATTGCAATTTTCCCTGAATATTACTTAGTGGTACTCGCTGTATAAAAACAGACATACATAAAAGAACAAATAATCAGGCACTGCTGTTCATATTCAGGGACTAAATGCTATTCAAAACACTTAGTTTTGCAGCATGTCAGTCAAAATGTGCTCGAAATTAACAAGTTTGTGTGTCTGCTGTCTTCATATACTAATTGCAGGAAACAAGTTTAACATAAAATGTTTAAACGTCCCTGTGGCATAACTGTCACACCAAATGTCACGGTTAAGAGTTATAAAGGGACCACACCCTAACACTAACACAGATAATGTGCTGACTTCAAAACCTTAAGAGAAGAAAGAAAGTTAAAAATTGGTACCTCTACATAAATTATACTTGTAGATATCGTTGAAGTCTGGAACTTTCTCCTGAAGCATTTCTGAAATTATATACCTGAACATACTTAACGAAAGGAGATGTGATAGCATGGTAATTACAGTAACTACGCTAAACATCGTGCAACCATGCAACTGTGGTTTGATTTCTGACAGGATCAAGAGATTTTTGTCTTCTACAAAGCACCGCAACTGGCTCTGGAGTCCATCTCTCCTCCAATCTAGCAAGAAATTGAGATCTTACTGGTTCAGAAGTCACTAGCACAAAGATGTCGACTGCAGAACCTAAATGTTAACTGAAACCCAGTGGAGCTGTAATAGTGATGCTATTAGATCTGCTAATATTAAAACTATGAATACAAATTCCATAATTAATTTACAAAGATGAATTTCAATAACAGACACAACATGCACTACGTTAAGGGGAGAGATTGAAGAAACTGGTTTTCTGAGGTCTTTGAACTGTAAGCATACAGGTTTTAGGAAACAAGTTGCTTATATTGGAGCTATGTTGTGGCCTTTCGATAAAAATAACACAGGTTCCTAGAATTAATTTGTAATTGTAAGCGAATAGAAAATTACGGGGGTCAAAAGAACATTGAACCCCGACGTTTTTATGATCACGAAGAACATGAACTTTATTTAGTGACACGCCATGTTATGTTGTGGGAACTTTCAACGTCACTTCGTAAGGGCAGGAACGGCTTGCGTGCTGGCCTACATTCTGGCACAGAACACTTAGCCTGCTGCTTTGTTCCGTTCAACGTGATGCTAGGAGAATGGAATGATAATGGGATTTAGAGGTAATTTCAAGGGCGATAGACCTAGGGTGAAAACACACACAAAAAAAGACATTCCCGTCCGCCCCAGGAAGTCCGAGATCTTATTTATCTTGACTACAGCGCAACTGTGTCGGCCTGAAAGATATAATACAACTTCGGATTAACATTTGAAGTTACTTTAATTTCGTAAGTTACTGCTGCAGTCCGCTTCGGTGAGCTGAAGTATCAGTTTAAACATTTCACTTCCATGAATGGAAATTCCCTTGCCTCTGCAGCTATACGGCGCCCAACATTTTTCAAACGCGGATGTCGATGTAAGTGCTGCTGCAGTCGGTTTAGAAGCAGGTCAGAACAGGTCTCGAGACACACCGTACCGTTATATGAGCGTAGGTGGGGAAATAAGTTTGCATAGCGCACAATTTTGTAATTAAATAACTTAACACTGATTGCGATTATATGAGGGGAATTCGCCGTTAATCACGAGGTGGAAACAGTTGTGACAAGATGGCTGATGTCAAAGGACACGTCATTTATGAACAGTGAACTGAAAGAGCTTCCCATTATATGATAAAGGCCTCAGATGTGGCGGGACTGCATGGGAAAGTAGTGGCTTAGCAGAAGATTTATCTGTGAACTGTTCTTATTAGAGGGGCAATAAAATGTGTGCGTTGTGTGCTTACTTTCTGACTAACCTTTGTGAATGTGCTTTTGATACTCCAACTAGAAATTTGGAGGATCACACTTGTCGTTTTTCCGCGCTCAGCTTTGATACATGGAGCTTTTCTAACCATAATCTAACATGGCGTCATGTTGTGGCGACAAAACAGTGTATGATTTTAGAGCTTTGGCCGTAATGAGAAAACGAAGGAAGGACACAGTTTTCAGGAGCGTATCCGGATCGAAGGTGAAGGGGGCCGGAATAGCTCAGTCGGTATAGCGACTCGCTATGGTGGGCGGTCCGGGGATCGAATCTCGGTGGGGGCGACATTTTCCACAACCGTCCAGAGAGGCCCTGCGGCCCACCCAGCCTCCTAGAAAAAGGGTAAAGGATCTCTTTCCCGGAGGTAAAGTGGCTAGGTCGTAGCGCCAACCACCCACCCCATCTAGCGCCGCTGTTAAAGAAAGAGTAGAGCTATATTCCTCCCACTCTGGAACTTCATGGGACCTTTTAGGGAAAACTTAACCTTTAAGAGGAAGAGCGCAAGAGTAGAATGGATGAAATTACAAATGCAAGGAGCCTTCAAAACAATTATTCGCAAAATACTTTCAGGGCCATCAAAGGAAGGAGTATTAGACGGGCCGGTCATGTAGCACGAAGGAAGATTAGAGACTGTGACAAAAGAGTAACTGGAAAAAACTAAAGAACGAGACCATTTGGGACATTAAGCATAGATAAGAGATTAATATTAAGGGTCTTAAACAAGCAGGATATGAGACTGGGCACTGTAATGAGCAGGATATGAGAATGGGCACTGTAATGAGCAGGATATTAGACTGTGCACTGCAATGAGCAGGATATGAGACTGTGCACTGCAATTAGCAGAATATGAGACTGTGCACTGCAATGAGCAGGATATGAGAATGGGCACTGTAATGAGCAGGATATGAGACTGTGCACTGCAATGAGCAGGATATTAGACTGTGCACTGCAATGAGCAGGATATGAGACTGTGCACT
>Ga0136643_10020114_pt1 | contig 10092 bp, 4 predicted proteins | sample TergutLab28metaG_FD_96883 | JGI IMG/M metagenome (GOLD analysis project Ga0136643, IMG submission 96883) | Labiotermes labralis P1 segment gut microbial communities from Petit-Saut dam, French Guiana - Lab288 P1 (version 3) (version 3) | ecosystem: Host-associated > Arthropoda: Insects >... | reverse complement strand
GAAATACTCCTGGTACTCATTTCTGTTAGAGGCTGATTCGACCCCAGGGCCATAGTGCGATCGAAAGGATTATGCCAATGAAAAATTCCAATGACACCATCTGGAATCGAACCAGTGACCTTCCGATTTGTAGCGCAGCGCCTTAACCATTGTGCTACCGGGGAAATAAATAGTAAATGAATGAATGAATGAATACGTGGCTGATAAACCACTTTACGGCGTGGTGCTTACACACTGACGTTTATCTGCATCAGTACCTAGAGGCTAATGATTAATACCGAGTTTTCGTGGTACGTGGAAGTACAGTTATGTCGCAGATATCACTGGATTTTTGATGCCTCGTTTTCCTGGTTGTTCATATTTTATATAGACCTCAGTACACCTACAATTTCAGAATTTATCACACCACATATATCATATTGCTTACATGTGGGAAGTATTTTTCTCTCTTTGGTTAAATATTCCTCATATCGAATATCTTCTAATAAAACGCATGGATCCTAGGCCTTAATGATATTTATGTTTGATTTCATGAGCAAGTTTTATGTATTGTGGGCATTTTTTTTTTACAAAAATTGATTTCAGTTTCTTGTAAACAGGGGTTACATAGAACAGATATTAACCAAAATAAATTATTTCGACGTTTATTGTGGACCTGCATACCGCATGTAATCGAAATCCCTGAAATAGTTTGGGAGATATCTAATACATGCGGACGGACAGGCAGAGAGATACCGATCGGTAAACTAATTTCGGAGATAGAAAATACGGAAGGCGAATGGATAGGCACGGCGTTTGGAATATTGGTTTATTTTATGAAGGCCATGGCAATAAAGTGGGACACGCGGGGGCGCACTTGGTTGAGGCATTGCGATACAAGCCGGAAGGTCGCGGGCTCGATTCCCGATGGTGCCATTGGGATTTTTCATTGACATAACCCTTCCAGCCACCCTGGGGTCCAAACGGCCTCTAACAGAAATGAGTACCAGGAATATTTCCTGGGGGGTAAAGACAGACGGTGCGTACCACCTTCATGTGCCGATTGTCTTGAAATCTGGGACCCTCAGGGTCTGTCCTGGCCTGTATAAGGATTGCTTTACCTTTACCATGAGAATAAAGCGTAGAATGTCATGTCAATAAATGTCCAAGAAGATGTAACTATACTACCTGTAGCTACCGCGGAGGAGTTGAGACTGCAGTCTCAACTCCTCCACTGTAGCTATAGGTAGCAACAACATGTGACTAGTACCAGATGCTGTAGATACAGTTGTTTGTGCTCCTGATGATGGGTGGAGAGACCACCCGAGACATGTAGAGCAGTTAACGGATAAAATAAACTGTGTATAGTTGCATCTTCTTGGACATTTATTGACATGAATTGCGATGCACGGTCCTATGAACATAAAGAAGCATAGAATCTTACTTTTTAAGGAAGGAACGCGTCCTTGGTGCAGATGAGTGAATACGAATTGTCAGTAGTGGACTGAGTGAAAGTGTTAGTCCGTAAGGTTTTGTCTTAATTGCTAGGACTAACATCCGTTTCAAAGTTGACGGTTTGTGGTGCAACTGGTTACGTGAAATCTTGTAAGAGAACAGCTTGCATTGCAGGAAGTTACTTGCGGCCAGTTACACAATTACGATTCTGCTTTTTTGGACTTCCCCCACAGCCGGACTGCGTGAGAGTGCCTACTGTCATACCTCATTTGACAAACTGACCTACTATTTAATTCAAATTGTGACGACTTTGCGAAGTATGTCCCATGGAATAGACATTTCGCGGGTTGTTATTCTCCATGCCTTCCCCATTTCGGGAATTTTCTGATAATAAATTTCACTACCTTAAGGTGCGAAGACACTCTACCTCGTATTTTTGAGATCCAGTTTCTAACTCACTTCACTGCGCCCTGCTCGAAGTGAACGCTAAAACTGTCGACACGTCCAAACGGCGATTCCTACAAACACTGCCGAAGCGGCTATAAAGAAATTAAAAATTAAGCCTTCGCCTTTGAACTAGACAAATGTCACCTTTAAGGTAGAAGTAAAGCCTGTGTGCATTCCATGAAGACGTATGGGGGGTGTACGTATAGCTGCACTCATTTGAAACCTTGACAGTAAGTGGAGGTGAGTTTTCGGCTTCACGCTCAAGCCGCTTTTTCCCTGGGGAAAGAGCTCAAGGCGTACCTTATGCTGAATACTGTTCTGTACATAAAAATGTCCTGTGGTCGTAACCAGAAGTGTTCTGTGTTTATATAACATGTTAACGAAGTAACACAATCGAACGCACACTGAGAATCTCTAAGTCGCGCAGCAGGTCAGGACATTTCCCACATTTTTTTGGAACCTTAAGGTTCAAGTCCTTTGCATGTGACCCCGTGTCGACTGGTAAATAGTTACTGACGTTTCCAAGACTCGCAATGCCTTATATTCAGGGTGAAGTTAGCAGGATCAGGATCCATCCTGATCCCGCTTCATCCTGATCCCGCTAGCAAGCAGTCAGCAAAACCTGTATGACATATACCTGTTGCTGTGTATACAGTACTTGACTCCTGATGATGGACAGAAAACCTGTCCGAAACATGTAGAGTTCTATACCAAAAATAAATTTGAGAAATTGGTGCATCTCGTTGGTTTTACTATAAGACTATATCACGATGCACGGTCCTCGGAATGTCAAATTCTGCTTTCAGTTAGTAATTATTGCATATAAGCCCTGTGTCGTGTTCGGATATCTTTACGTTAGTAAATTGATTGCTGAGCTGGCATGAGGATGTACAGGCATCGGAAATTCAGGATGAAGGCTATTGGTAACACGGAGTTGTCTGAAGACGGACTGTGCGTCTGTAGCAAGAACTAGCTCTGATATACAAAGAGTTGTCGTTCCTTAAACAGGGGAACAGGGTGGACTGAATTTTGATGTACACAGTTAAATATAACCTCGCTGGTGACGCCTAAACCCTCCCTAGTTAAGACGTCACGCTTTCCCGCCCAGTCTGCGTGTCCTGCCGACTGTATGTTGTGAACATGTCGAGCCATTAATTATCAGACGCTCAATTAACACTGCATTTGCACTGGGAAGGCGGAAGGAACTAGGAACAACCGGAACATGCGACACGCATCGGCAAGGCTCTCTGCCCTGTTGTGGACGGAGGAGACGCTGTTCGCACCATTGTAAATATCTCCATATGTGCAAGCAAGATATAGCCTGCACGGTAGTGTAACTGTAACTCCACGAATTCTTAATGTAGGTACGCGGTGAACTTAACGCCTCCCTAGCTCTACACCCGGGCAAAGAGTCCTCGGTACTGGGAACTAAGACGGTTTGGACGCTCTGAACAAGAGAGAACTCTCTTTTCCGCGCCGGAATTCTACAGTCGCTCAACCCGTAGTCTGTAAGTCACTATACCAGCTGAGCTATTCCGGCGTCAGGTGTAGAGAGAATCTCAAAGCAAAGTGAGCAGCCGGTACTGCTGACAAGATGTAGTTTGCCATCTTGGCGGATTGAATGATGGGCTAACAACCTCTCTCCGTTACCACAAAAATAAAATCCTGTGAAGTTTTTTTTACGGGCCTGGGACTTAGGCGGTCAGTTAACATCATAACGAACTTCCTGATGAATAACTTGGCGACTTTCAGCTTGCCGAGAAAGACTGCGTAACATGGAACTAAACTTGCGCTGTGTCAGACATCGAGAAAGGTTGCGTAAAGCAGGGCAACCTACAAGTTCTGTCTATCGACCGTTATATTCACGGTAGCTCCTTAATTTGGTCCGGGTTTCAGGAATCCATGACATATCTTATGTAGCCTTGAAGGATTTAATAAGTTCTTGTATTATGATGCTACAAGTATATGTGTTAAAATCTGACTTACCATTAACTAGCCTTTTAACTGTATATGCAACTGTTCTCTTTAATTGGTATTAAATAATTAACCTCAGCGGGTGTTGTCTACTTGTTAGGCCTTACGCTTCTTAGATGACGTTAGATATGTTGCTTTTTGCTCTACAAAATGCTGCTACAAAAGTAGACACTTCTTTTTGTATGATCATGGTACAATAAAGAAATTAAACTATTAGACAGTTCAGATATTTTAAAACTTAACGAGCCGCTGTATCTGCCACGAAGCGAGTCAGTAAGGCCGTTCAGTTCCCGGTACTGACTCCGATTTTCTCTTCATTACCACGTCAAAATCTGTTAGGAAGTAACACGAACTCCTGTCAAACAGGCACCAGAGATCTTTTTCCATTGGAACATGAAACTTGCAAGTCACCCGTCTTCAGTAGCGGGGTTGAGGTCCGGAGTCTTATCTCTCCTCCCAAATACGGCTTGCGTCGTGATGCTTCAACACAGGAGCACAATATCCTAACTCACAAGTTTTACTACGCCCTGAAGCAAGGAAATTCATCCCTCTGATCTTGTAGTTATTTGACCTCGTAGTAGGTTAAGTACTGGCATTTAGCTTGCCCTCCGGTGGGGCCGGCAGGTGTGCTTCCCTCTGAGACAAACAACACCTTTATGAAAAGTAATGTTTTCTCGTGGCGTGGTTACAAGGATATCAGTGAATGTTGTATGAAGCATCAAATTAGGTTCGGTCTCCGGAGAGAAAGTTACCGTCACCATATAGTCCGACTTGCGTAACTTCCGTGTAATAACGGAGAAAGTGGCAGAGTGAAAGTGTACTGCATCAAGATGGACGAGTAGGTTTTATATAGCGCACCGGCTGAGGTGAATGCGTGACCCAGTTTGGACAGAGAATTGACGTAGAGTTATCGTAATCATGTTTGTCTTAAATTATGTAATCTTTTGACGCCTTGAGAGAGCCAACTATTAGAAAACAATTGACATATTCTAAAAATTTTCGTGCCGGAAGTAATATCCGCCTTTCCTTTAGATTATGTTGATGCCAGTTTACGAATTATTAACAGTGTTTAAATGATGTTTTTACTTTTACAAGCTGACTTCAGCGAATAGAAATGACTCTCTTCAAGTGACTGTTTTTCAAACATATAACCTGTAATTAGCTCGAACTGCACACGTCACTTTATTTTAGTATGTACGTCAACATTAGAACTAATACCAGTAAAGAACTCCTCAACCAGAGAGGCTTGAAATATTTGGAGCGTAGAAAGATCATGTACTCGGGTGGCCCAGAGTTCGAGCCTTTGTTTGGGTGATGGCTGTTCTGTTTGGGCTTTTTCGAGAGTTTCTCTTAGCATGGCTTTCGCACAGAAACCAGCCTTATAAGTCAAATTCGAGATAACTGAAGATTGTGTTTTAGAAACTTTGCTATTTGGAGAACGTATGTGTTTAAGGGGTTTTCTGAAAATTTGTGAGTAATGTGAAAAAAAATAATTCCGCTTCAGGCTGTCCCCATGGAACAGTGCTATGCCCCAGTATTTCAGTGTGTACATGACGTTCATGATAGGGCTTATAGGCGTATACCGTCATTGTCGTTGTAAATGGATGATAGCACTGTTTAAAAGAAATATTTGTATTTTACCTTATTTGAAAGGCAGTAAAACTGCGTTGCCCTTTGTTCCCAAATTGCATAGCATTATTGGTGCGTTCTTAGAACTTTCGTGGACAGATTCCCATAGTAGCTGGTCTTCATGCGAATGTCGGCATAAATAAGTGCGTGTCTGTTAGCAGAGCGATTTAGATACTCATCTACACTTGTTTTCTTACGAATTTATGTGACCTTCTAATGGACTTTCTTGATGTAAGTAAATGCCTTATGATAGTGAGATAAGAGACATGTTAGAAGGTCAACGATGTGATATTAAATAACTAGAATGTAGAGTAGAATGTTGGGAATTTACGTACGTACTTCCCAAACGCGTTAGACCTACTTATGATTTTACCCACATTAAGTTACCTAATTGTTCTTGATTATTACTGACTGCCTAAGTAACTAACTCCGTGTAGCAGAGTCCTTCTTGAGAGGCCAATTGGTCCTCATCTGGTGAAGAAAATCCTCGCACTTTGTGGAAACTAAACGATTACAAGAGCCCGCCACTTGTCCCTGCCACGACCAAGATCAAGCCAATCCACACCCTATTATCTTATTTCTTTAATTGCCTTCCCATCTACACCTAGGTCTTCCATTTTTTCTCTTTCCTCCCGGTTTCCACATCAAACCTCTACCCGTTTTTCTCCTTTTGCGTATCACATGCTCCTCCCGTCCCATTCGCCTTGATTTGTTCACCCAAGTAACATTTGGTGAGCATTACAAACCAGATACATGTTCATTGACTTTGGTGTCTTTCGGCAGTCAAAATACGTACCTTCCTCAGAACATTAAATGTGTAAATCTGAAATACATTCAATTTCTTCACTTCACCACTCTCATTAAAGTAGATGCGAGACTTCTGAGATGTATCGCTGTGTCGCTGGCATCGAAGTTGCCCAAGTGTTGGTGGTTCGTAGTGCGTTCATCTTCAGGTTGAAACAGTCCAACAAAATGAATCTCATTTAATGTACTTTCTGATTGCTGTAGCTTAGCATGTCATCATTATTTTGATATAATACTGAAATCCTCTGTTCCGAGTTGCGTATTTCATACGTGAAAATGAAAAACATTTTCAGAACAAAGAACATGTAACTATCAACAGGCAGAGAGAACACATGCCAATAGTCCTGTCACACTGCAGGTGTCACTGGGTAGCTGCAAGACTATTCACTTTGCTAAGAATGGAAATTATATTTGTTGTATTTCGTTAAATTTGCGTCATATCGAAAATTTCTCCGAGTAGAATTATTATGCATCTTAGAATAGATTAAAGGGGTTGAACTACACTCCCCCCCCCCATATTTTTTTCTGTGGCGCAACAGCCCAACTCGGGCATAGGCCGCCTCATCTTTGAGGTTTCTAGATCACACACAGCAAGACACACACGCACGGTAGGACTCCTCTGGACGAATGATCAGCTCCACGCAGAGGCCGCTACCTACTCAGCAAACAACGCACGTAAAAGACGAACATCCTTGCCATCAGTGGGATTCGATCCCGCAATCACAGCAGTCAAAAGGCTGCAGATCTGCACCGTAAACCGCACGGCCACCAGAATCGGCGAACTACCCTACCGAAAGATAATAATGGGACTGCTCTAATAGCGACGGCTGATAGGAGTGCTGTTTAGTGTGCATCTTAATTAGATGTAGCTGTCGTGTTATTTACACATTTTTTATGTTTATCTGATCCTAAGGGAGGTCGATAAATTCCGTCTGGAACTGGGTTTATATTTGACCGACATGAACGGAAACTAGGTTCCTTTCACAGCCTTTAGTATTGACCCGTTCAGTGGTTTTGTAGATGAAAAGTGTGCAAGAGACGCGACCTGTCCGTTATAAGTTAATTATAAACAAAATCTATGAGCACGTAGGCTTACATGTAATTTCTTAACACTGAATTGAATTCATTCTTACACGTAATTGCTATCATTCTTGTTCAATGCGCAATATTTCGGTTGCATATGCGAAATTTGTAGTTTTCTTGGCAGTGAAATTTAGGATTCTTGTCTTCCAGGATATGGCGTCATTTAGTCTGATAGCGACGTTTCGGGTGACTTTTGTTACCATGAAAATGAATGCAGCAGATTCCTTCGGAACGCTGGTACTATCTACCAGACAACATGGCGTCGTATTCAAGAAGATGGTAGACTTAACATCCGTGTAGGCGCCTTACTAATGGCATCGTTTCACATCTTCAGGAAGTCACTTGACAAACTATGTTATTCAAATAGAACAAAGTATATTAACCCTGTAAGGACGAGACGTATCTCTGTTATATAAGGATTCAGTGCGTACCGCACAGTAAACACTCCATTTCGGGTACAAAAACCAATCTGTTAATGATGTATAAGGAAAAAGTTACTGTTTGTTCTGAGATGCATTCAAAACACCCAAATGCAACGTAATCACCATTCAGAATTTTTGAATGTTAAACCTGGTGGTACGTAAAGTAATCGGTAGGCTTTAAAAGGTTAAATTGAAGGCCTCTGCAACGCGCTGATCACCCGTACAGAGGAGTCAAACCGGGTACATGTTTGTGTGCTCGTGCGTGCGTGCGTGCGTGTAATCGTGTGTGATCTATAAACCTCAACAGTGATGCGGCCTAAGTCCAAGTTGATCTGTTTCATCACAGAAAAAAAAATATTAAACTTAATATAAACAATTCGGAAAAATGAAATGTGTTGTCTGAAGTTTGGAGAGCTGCTCACAAGTAAACCATGTAACAGTTGGCCTATGAGATGAGCATTCTTCTGGAATTTTACGCAGCGTAGATTGATAGTTCGTAACCCACGTTTCGGGACAACCTGTCGGTCCCATCCTCAAGAGTCCAGCAGTTATTCTTCTTGGGCTGCTTGACCCCTGAGGATGGGACCGATAGGTTTAGCCGGAACGTCGGTTACAAACTGTCGATCTACGCTGCGTAACATCCCAGAAGAGCGACGATCTCATTGACACCGCGGCGAAAGTCTCAAATCACGCAACTGTTGGCGTCAGTTATACAAATTTTTTTACTGTTCACGAACCATGTACAGAATGTATTGTGCAGCTGATTATTTGTACCTGACCGTGATGTTTAACCTTCACTCACCTTACGCAATCCACAGGACACTCCTTTGTGTGTCGAGTTACTGCGTTTAACTGAGTTTTCTAATAGTTTAACCTTCGCACGTGTTCGTCTACCATAGTAGGTCAAATTAATTTTCATGCATCTCAATATGGAATAAATTTGTGTTTACAATTATATTTTAAAATTTCAGATTTAGATCAACGTTCCTTTCGTAGTGAATTAAACACAGCGAATTTACCTTCTTGGTGAGTGCGTTGTGCCGTGGGATAATACGAATGAAGGTCAGAAAATAGGTTTGCGATGCATATATTTGTGGTTCTTAATTTTCAAGGTGGGGAAAGGAAAATCCATTAAGCCGGAACAAGCCTGGAGTGGCTTATACTGTGGTGCTGCTGTAAGTGATGATGTTTTCAACTCTAACAAGAACAAACAGTTCACTTTTATTGTATGGCCATCCCACTTCTTTACTACACAGCACAGCTGAGGCACTTGTGATATCTTGGGGAAAGAGTCTTTATTCCCCGTTAGTACAAGTCCGCGTCGTGTGTAACCAACCATCGCGTCACAAATGTTTCCACCTGGCTATCAAGGTTTTGCTTCAGTGCTGTAAACAGGTGACATTCGCTAGGCGAAGAAATCTCCTGATATGATCACAGTCGGCGTTGGGTTCTTTAGTTACGAAATGGTAGGCTACGTAAACTTATTTTGTGATCGACTTTTCGTATTTTGAAACTTCGTCTCACCACCACTACCATCACCACAAGGACAAACAACTCCGTATGGGAAAGGGAAACAGACATGCTGCTAATTATGTTTATGTTAAGAACCTTAGAATTTTGATCGGTAAAAGCCGTATCGCCGAAACGTACCTCTTGGTTCCTCCAGGCAACGAAGTTGTGATTCGCAGTTTTGTACATAGAAGAAGTGCAAATTGCTTAAGGAAATAACAGCAGTTATCAGCAGTGTTTCACCGGAGAGAAATTAATTCTCAAATTGAAAATAAGGTACGAACATGTTGACACTTAAACATCCGCATTCTTTTATGTAAATACCTTGACTGTTATTTGGATGTCTCGTTTCAGCCGTTCCTTTGAACTGTAGCTCAGTGGCGAGTTAAGGCGGGTGTGCAGAAAGTACTAGGACTGAGAAAAGAGAATGTGATGAAATGGAATGTCTTTTCTGTTGTGCATACGGTCTCGTTACGTTTAGTTGTGCTTTTGATATGCTTTAGAGTCCACTCTTTACGAATTGTTCAAGTAACTATCGAACTTAAAATTATGTTTTTTTTTATGTTTATGTTTCCGTACATCGCTGATCTACAAGGTGTTTCTAAAAAGTTCGGTGAATGGTATCAGAAAACAAACAAAACAGAAGATACAAACAAATTAAATGTATTGGCCTTCAAAATAATCGCCATCCTTCACAACACACTTTTGGCAACGTTCATAAAGCTTCTGGAAACTGTCAGCAAAGGCCTCTTTAGGAATCGATCGCAGAACCGCTGTCACACGTTCTTGG
>Ga0136643_10020113_pt1 | contig 10092 bp, 4 predicted proteins | sample TergutLab28metaG_FD_96883 | JGI IMG/M metagenome (GOLD analysis project Ga0136643, IMG submission 96883) | Labiotermes labralis P1 segment gut microbial communities from Petit-Saut dam, French Guiana - Lab288 P1 (version 3) (version 3) | ecosystem: Host-associated > Arthropoda: Insects >... | reverse complement strand
GCATTAAAAAGCCTTCTTTTTGTGTAATTAAAACTTTTTTATGTTGAAAATAAACAAAGTTATTCTTATATGAAAAACACGCGTTTCCTCCACTCCACCCTGTATAAGCGTACAGAAGAAAATCAACTAGATGCTACTGGATGCATTATTGCACTTATAATCTGCTCAACATGTTTCGGGCACTTATATGCCCATTATCAGCAGCTCGGGACTATACATGTGTTATTGCCGCATATGGTGTGTAATGCCTTGTTTGCTGGTGGTCGGCTGTTAGGAGCAGAGCAGCAGGCTATGTGTCCGGGACGAGGGAAATTGTGCCACTGAGAAGGACCAACTTCATCTTGAGGATCAAGGAACAAGAAACACGTCTAACCCTTCCGGAACATGATGATGATGAACAAAACCTTGCATTAGGGCAGCTGGTTCCTTTACAGCAGTGTGTATTTCGCTTCATCGGACTCCCTGCCTTCTCCTGCGCTTTAACGGAACAGTCTCATTACTACGCTAACATGTTCCGTTTCCTAGCAGCGGAAAATAGAAAATGTACTGCAATACCTTGATCCGAAAGCAAGACTTGAGAAAGATTTTAGAGCCCTTAGAACTCCTTGGTTTCCTGGCACATGCATGTAGTCTCGATATATTCAAGTTTATATTTGGAAAAAAATTTGAGTTAATTTAAATTTAAAATATTTTAAATCAGATAAATTTCGGGTTTCAGTTTCTGTCAACGTCTAAGTAAACTGCATTTTGAGATGACATCACATACAGTTTGAAATTCAGGAGGATTATTTACTAAGACACATCTTCCGTGCAACTAAATTACATGCATAATATTTAATAATAACCAGTTGCACGATATTTTTACTGATTAGTTATTGCTCTGAAGTATTTCGGTCTCAGTTCTTTGTCATCTTCTGGAAGATAGAAAATTTGGGCAGCTTTTACATCGATTAATTCGAAAGAATTCTTTTACATGTATAATTAAAATTACGATTAAAATAGAATTAAAGTATTAATATCATTAAGATAAGTTTACATGATATAAAATTATCCCAAGTAGACACAGGCGTAACGTGTTGTGTTCCAAAATATGTAAATTAGTTTTAATTCAAATGAACTTCTGCCGGAATCAGTGAATATGAATAATGACTCATAATCAGAACTATAAACATTATATATTAAATGAGAGGTGTGTTTCGTTATACCTACCAAGTGTCCGATGTCGTGTTCCGGCTATGAATGAGTAGGCTGTACTGATTGGAAATGTTAACAAGCAGCCGGTATCAGTACGTTTTAATCACGCATGTAAAATTTCTGTCAACTTGACATAAAACCTGCACAAACGTATGAGTTCTGTAAAGACAGCCAAGAACTGATGCCGAAACATGTAGGAGAAATGATTCTTCTTCTTCCATTGGCACTACAGCCCACTGTGGACTTTGGCCTGTCGAACAATGCCCTTCCATTTTTTCCTATCTGCCACCAACTTTCTCCATCTTCTCACTCCCAGCACTTGAAGATCTCTTCCTACTTCCTCTTTCCATCTTTCCTGGGTCTTCCCCTTCTTCTCGTCCCTTCCAGTTCTTGAGTGAAGATCTTTATGGGCATCCTATCCTCCTCCATTCTCTCTAGGTGACCTAACCAGCTTATCCTTTGCCCTTTTATCCATTTTACTATATTATCTCCTTTAGTCATCTCTTCTAGTTCTCGATCCGTCCGACTTTTCCATTCCCCTTTTCATATTTAGAACCATATATTCTTCTAAATATTCTCCTTTCAAAAATTAGCACAGCTTGTTCTTCTTTCTTCGTCACCGTCCATGCTTCCGCTCCATACGACACTACCGGTCTTATTAGTGTCTTATATAATATAATTTTAGTAGCTCTGGATAAAGAGACTTATAGCGGCAAAATAAGTTCTACTGCCAGCCAAAATACGTCTTTGTATTTCTTTTTCCACGCTATTATCATTACTGATTAACGTACCCAAGTATATGAATTCGGCTAATAGGAGAAATAATTAATCAATAAAAACACTGTGCAGCAAGTTGATATTAAATGTTATATATATGGGAATTTTATGTATTTTGCAGCGTGCCTTGAAATGTAATTATCTAATATAAACCAACGAAATGCAACTTTTCTAAATCAATATTATAATTTGATAATTCAAAAATTAAAACATTAATTTAGAAATTGTGTATTTAGTTCGTTTGTATTGTATAACATATCAGGGAGTTACGTCTACTGTAGTGTATGGAACTCGGTGACGATTCTCCAACAAAATATTATTCTGTAAGAAGATTTACATAATTTCGAAGTTTTAAAGACTTTCACACGCTTTCTAACTAGTCGTATTTTAACCAAAGATCGTATCAGTACAAACATATCTTTTACGTTTACAGCATATGTAACTCGTTTAAAGATAAAAGATCTCTGTCCATAGATCTGACAAAACCTTTATGTTAAGAAAAAAAGGGTTTTTATTCTGGTGATGCTGATTATCATTACCCTGAGAGATTACTACTCTGTTTACACTCACACGGATTGCTCAAAGCATCCAGACTTCTATACAATCCGTCGCTACGTGTAACATGAAAGTAACAAAATATTGTAATACTAATTTGTACGTCAGCACAACTGTTTTTATTACACAAGGTAATATGCAGGCTACATGTTTCGACTAATAAATAGTCATCTTCAGGCCTATTCTTTACAGGTTAAGTCGCAGGATGCTGTGCACACATTGGGATCCCAGTGCGTTTACATCAGTGAAATATTTAAGTCCTACCATTTGCCTAGGAGGGTTAAACTTGCAAAGTATGTAACTAATTGGCTACAATATATTTAAAAAATCTAAAAAATAGTGTATTGGCTTTTACCATTTAAAAAATGTAAATCCCGTTACCATCTAACTATTCCAGGGTTGTGACGTTGTGCTGACGTTCAAATTAGTATTACAATATGTATTCAAGCAATTCGTGATGTCTTCGTTCAAAAAATAGCAAAATGGCTTTCGGCAGAATGGCAACAAATTGCACACAAACAAGGACAAAGAAAGGTCCTAAGTGTCATGTTGGCCAGCAACAAATATACCACGCACTGGACAATGTCCAACATAATATTGTTATAACGGACATGTTTATACACGTCATGCTTACACGAGCAGCAAGCCATTGTACCCGTTTGCACGAATCTTTTCTGGAAAAAGACATCCATGCGTGGCCTCATCATTTGCCAAGTTCAATTCCTGCAGTGGTTTGAGGGGGGGGGGAGAGAAGTTTTTAATGGCTGGTAGAAAGAGCTAGATAGCCTAATGTGGTAAGCTTGGTGGATAGAGAGACCCTCAGGTCTCCTGTAGTGTCGAAATGGACCAGAGCTTAAGGGAGGAATGGAAACTTTGAATCAGTGTTTGGATGTGAGCCAAATCATTGGACGACAGGCAAGTGGGAAATTTTGTGCAGCAGAGCTGGAGCTGAGAATTCGTTAGAAAAACAGTTTCGTCCTAGAGGAAATTTAGAAAGTGAAAAGCGACAGGCACTTAATCATTTTCAGATTTCAGACTTGTTCTTTTGAATATAAAGGACGTTCTGAGGTCACGTTCGTCACCAATGTGTTATTATAACACACTAATTGATCCCCTTAAAACTGCAAAATACCTACATCATTTTCATACTAATTTATTCTTAAAGAAGGCATAAATTTAAAATTATGCCAATATTCTTATTGAGTATCAAGGTAAAATTTAATTCTAATAGGCATGCAACAGTTGACCGCAGTGGCAAAGAGGTTAAGGTGCTGTGCTACAAATCGGAATGTCGCTGGTTCGATCCCAGCTGGTGTCATTGGAATTTTCCATTGACATAAAATCCTTCCGATCGCACTATGGCTCTGGGGTCGACTCAGCCTCTAACAGAAATGAGTACCAGGAGCATTTCCTGGGGGTAAAGGCGGCCGGTGCATAGGCCTGACAACATTACCACCATCCTGTGCCGTTGTCATGAAATCTGGGAACCTTAACTTCCTGGAACCCTCTGGGCCACTCCAGGCCTGTAACAGGACTGCTTTACCTCTACTAGGCATGAAATAAGTAGAAACAAAGAGTTGTACATCAGCTGTATTGTGGAGATATTTCAGTTGAAATATCTTCTGTTTCTAACAGTTGAAAATGGCAGTACATTACGTATCGATTACTCTCATTTTAAGTCATAAAATGTAATCAACTGAAACTGATCACTTCCTCCGCTATCCCCTTGCAGACTCAGTACACCTCCCACTTAGTAATACATTGTACAGGGTGCGTATAAATTATCGGAGGATTTTGCAAAACCATATTTTCACAAAAACTGAACAGAAATACATGATGTTACTACCATTTGAAAAAAGGAATATTTGCAGTTTCATAGTGACCTTAAATGCATTCGATTTGCGCACCCCATATGACACGGCAGATGTCCAGGCGTTATTCCCATTCCCGCCAGACCCTCTCAAACACGTACGTAACACACGACGCACACCATAGCCAGACGCATTTTCAACAACGTACTCTTACACAACATGATATGCTGCCACAACACCCTGTTAATATAATGGAATTATTTTGTGAATGTTTTTAAAATGACTTTAGCAAGGAACAACGTAGCTCCCTGAGGATGATATTAGGATCGAAACATGTCGGAGCTATTTTAAGTGTTTTAATGTGAAATTTTATATATAAGTGCATTTGTTGGTTATTAATTAAAGTGACTCTCAAGCATGTCTTGTGTGACGATCCCGATTGCGGTGTTGATGCGCTCTCGCAGTTCTGGTAGTGTCTTTGGAAGTGGCGGGACGTAAACACTGTCCTTGACGAAACCACACAGGAAGAAATCACACACTGTCAGGTCTGAAGTTATGGCGTAACGAAATCCTCCGATAATTTATAGCGCCCTGTATTTTAAAGTGTTGTAATTTTAAAGTATATCTCAGAGTTACTTTGTGTCTGTGACAATACACACGCATTACAATACGCGGTCTCAAACAAGACACCTGTACTGTTCACAACCACAGATCTCGATTTATGGCCACGTGTTTCGGCTGAATAAATCATCGTCTTAGTCACTCAGATTCAATTCGGAGCTGATACAGCAAATGGTCTACATTACTAAGTGTGTTTTAAGTACGTTTTTTATATAATTTGTAATGGTAAAAGCAATATATTACCGTTTCTTTAATATTAGTTTTACTACTATCCTCCCGTCTATGCTTAGATCTTCCAAGTGGCCTCTTTCCTTCAAGTTTCTCTACCAAAACACTCTATTCACCCCTCCTCTAACCCATACGTGCCACATGCTCCGCCCATCTCATTTTCTGTGATTTTAAGACGCGAATAATGTATGGTGAAAAGTAAAGACCATGTAGATCTTCAATAACGATATAAAAAGTTAAAGTGATCCCGTTACAGGCTCGGTGTGGCTTAGAGGGTGGGTAGAGGTATAGTTCTACTCTTCCATGACTGCGGCACTAGAAGGGGGTGAGTGGTCAGCAGCACGCCCCGGCTGCACTTTACCCCCGGGAAGAACCCGGTACCCACGTCCGGTCTGGGCGGGCGGAAAATCTCGTCCCCACCCGGTTTCGATCCCGGACCATCCAGCCCGTAGTCAGTCGCTATACCGATTGAGCTACCGGTCTCACTCAACAACGATACAATTTTGCGATATATGTACGTAAAATGTCGCTGCGATGTGTACTTTAAATATTGTAAAAATTATTAAGGGACATCATGTAATGAGAACGAGAGAAAATAACAGTCTCAAGCAGAGAAGTTCAAGAATAATCTGATGTCAAGGGCTGACACTTGAATTCAACAGACTGCAAGCTTAAACTGATTAGTGAAAATGAAGGAAATTCTAATCACAGAAGGACAAGCTTCGTTCTCGCGGAAGACACAGGTCACAAGGTACCCATACTTCTACCGACTCGGTATAAATCATGAAGAACAGCAGCAATAAGAAGATGGAGCTACTGTATAAAGAGCAGGACTGTCCTACGGACAGGCGACGAATCATTCCATGTCTAATGGAGTAAGAAAAGCGAGTCACGGCTATTCAAAGTGGCCCAGTGCCAAAAAACGTTTCACATGCCGGATGGAGACTTTTTTTGATCTGTAGAAATGTATAGTAGCTCCATATATCTGTTACGAGAAGCAGAGAAAGAACTTGACATCCTTTCGCCTCACTTTTACTCACCGCAAAAAACGTTATCAATCTTAGTGACCACCTCTACGGATTCCTGCACTGTCTTTATCCATGCATAATAATAATAATAATAATACTAATACTAATAATAATAATCTGTGATCTTTCCGCCCCTTTCTAATTCCAATCCTTATATATTTGTTTGTTTAACCTTTTAGCGCCGAAATTATTTTTTTAATTTTAGCACACTCTGTATATAAAATGTGAATAATACAGGAACCATATAAGTTAGAATTATGAAACAAACTGCATTTTGAAGAGAAAGAAACGGACAGTGTATACCATGTTTAAAATATTCACTACCTATATTTGTTGAAAAAATATATAACATGAAACTTTAGAGGTTAGCGGTGCCGTACGACCACTATAGTTGACATTAGGCGTCAAAAAGTTAATATTCCAACCTTCAAAATTCTTCAAACACTTATCCTGTCATGTGCAAAAAATTCTGTAAGTCGTAATACAATTCAGCTTCCTTCATGTGACAAAACAGTCTTCCTTCTATATATATAAACACACAGGGTATTTCAGGAGAAATGTGCCGTATTTCGGCATAGCGTTCCTTACGTTAATTTACATAGATATAATAAATTAACTTATATCCGAAGTTGAAGGGTTACGGATATAGTGACGGGAAAAATTGTGGTATTCTTGTGGTTCCACATACTGTACCCGCGTGAGATGGTTTTTTTCGGTGCACTGCGCAAGTCAGTCCTTGAGCCGATAGCCAAAGTGACCCATGTGCACGAGAGTTCATGATAAGCGAAGTAGATGGTAACTGAAGTTAAAAATTTTTTGAACACGGCGAATGTTTTTTGTTTAGATAATGTCTTTATGTTATTCGGATTCTAAGTAAAATTATTAAAATTACACGAACTACAAATCCCTCTTAATTTTAAAATCTATTTCGTAAATATTAAAAGTACACAGTTCTCATTTTTTAAAACTGATCTTGATATTTTCTCCGTACATTTTAAAATTCGTATAGAATTATATATCTTATTGTAGCACCGTACATTTTTGTAGAATCATTTCAATTTATCAACAAACGAATGCACATATAATTTCACATAAAACACTTTAAAACGTTCCGACATGTTTCGATCTTGTCAGATCATCATCAGGGAGCTTAGTTCCTTGCTAAAGTTATATTATAGTATTCAGAATTCAATTGGTATTTGAAAACGAGGTGTTGTGGCAGCATATCATGTTGTATAGGAATGTATTGTGGGAGCAGTGGCTAGGTGTGCACACCTAACCACTGCTCCCACAACACATTCGTACACAACATGATATACTGCCACAGTACCTCGTTTGCAAATACCAATTTAACTGTGAATACTCTAATATAACTTTAGTAAAGGAACTAAGCTCCCTGATGATGATCTGACAAGATCGAAACACGTCGGAGTGTTTAAAAGTGTTTTATGTGAAATTATATGTGCATTCGGTGGTTGATAAATTGAAGTGATTCGTATAGAATTATTTTTTGGTTATATCTATGTAATTTAACCTAAGGAACGTCTCTCGAAGTGCGGTACATTTATCCTGAAGCACTCTGTATGTGTACTAAAACATGCAAAGTAGTTCTAAATAGAGTTTTTTCTTTCGTCCTCGGTAATAGAACATACAGCAGCCACAATGTTATAGGACAATTCAAACTGAAACTGAAGGAAATTAATCCTGGTCCCGTAATTAAAAACACCGGGAAACAGTTTTTGAACCAGCTGCAAAGTCCGTACCTCTGCACCGTAAATGAATTTGTGAGTCATGGCCATTGTATTTATTGATAATTCTGTGGTGTAAATTTTAAAATATTTTGTATGCCCTGTGCCAGACCCACGTTAAGAAACGAGAAGGAAAAGAGGCTTAATTCTAAGGTTGCTTTTCTTTTCAATGTCCGAGTGGTAGGCAAATATTTTTAAAAAAATTAGTAACGAATGGAGAAATTAAAATTATGCCCATACGTTGAAAAATATATTGGAAATAATATACCTAATCTTCAACCAAAATTAATACTGCCGAACTCGGGCACCCCTTTTAACTAGTCGTGGCTACCGTATATATTAGTAGATGTGCGCAGTAAAGTGCACAAAATCTTTAAGTTCCTTCTATTATGATGAACATAGGAAAGGAAAAGAATAATTTAATACAGTAATTCCGCCCGTCTCCTTTGGTTTTTGTAAACTGGTCTCAGCGCCAAGGGATAAATTGAATGTTCATTCTTCTAAGAGCAGAATAAAAAGGCAAATGTTTGTATACAAGACAGTAGAAATGAGAATAGGATCAAGTAAAAAGTGAAGACTTTGACAGTACGTATTTGTGGGATACCGTCCAAATATTACAGTAGCCAAAGGAAGGAGTTTGGGACGGCCGAAGGCATGTGCAGCCCATAAGGCAGAGAAAATGCATATAAAATTATAGTTAAAAAACATGAATGACATAGACCACTAGCGGTCCTTTGAGTGTATGGAGGTTAATACTGAAATAATTTAGTGCATGTCAGCAGAAAGTAACATATCTGACGCATTCGCTCTTTTATTGCCCCTAGATATTACTTCCGTAATCATTTTTTTAAAAAAAGACATTGAAGATAAGAGCATTTGAAGAGTTGACGTATTGCATAAGATATTCTCTAGGTCTTCTGCCTATCTTAGCGAGAGATTTAAAATCGATCATAATCGATATTCCAATAAATGTCGAGACATAACATTTGTAGTACTTACGCAGGCAGTCAGAAGGGCGTAGAGAAATGAATTTAAGAGGTCGCTTCTAGTAACTGCTTTGAGACCGTGCCTAATGATTTTTAGGAAAGACGACACGAAGATGAAGGGGCAGAGTTCTTTGAACAACATAATGAAACTTATTCCTTTAAAAATGGCAACAAATGTCGAGATCAGCCTAAGAGAATATTAACGTGTCAAAAAAATCTCTGCACCATACAGTAAGTTAATTTCAGTTATTTAATAGGAAGATGTAACCAACAAATGCACATAAATTTTATGTTTATGTCCTCTTACTGCCGAGGTATGGGTTATTTAGAATACAGAATTTTTAAAAAATGTTTTTATTAAATTATTTTAGAACAGAGGTTACTTGGTTGTGTTGTGGCTATTTTATATGGTGTGTATCTTGCACTTTGTTTGTTTTGTAATATGTGGTGCGTGTACATGTGCCGATGATATTTTGATAACTGCAAGGACCATTCCAGCTCATGAAGCAATGTGTGCAGAGATAAGCAGAGAAGAAGGTAGAGTGGGCCTGGTAATAAACCCCGACAAGACCAAATATATGAGATTTTCAGCGTCCCCATCCCGAAGATCAGTGAAAGGGGCAACCATAAATGGTGTTAACTAATGAAGGAGTAGCCGAGTTCATATACTTGGGTACGCTAATCAGTAATTAAAATAGCGTGGCAGAAGAAATACAAAGACGTATTTTGGCTGGCAGTAGAACTTATTTTGTCGCTATAAGTCTCTTCAGGGGTCGACTTTTATCCATAGCTACTAAAATTATATTATATAAGACACTAATAAGACCGGTAGTGTCGTATGGAACGGAAGCATGGACGTTGACGAAGAAATAAGAAGAAGCTCTTTTAGTTTTTGAAAGGAAAATATTTAGAAGAATGTATGGTCCTAAATATGATAACGGGGAATAGAAAAGTCAGAAGAATCGAGAACTAGAAGAGATGAGTAAAGGAGAAAATATGGTAAAATCGATAAAAGGGCAAAGGGTAAACTGTTTAGGCCAACTAGAGAGAATGGAGGAGGATAGGATGCCCAAAAAGATCTTCACTCAAGAAATGGAAGGGACGAGAAGAAGGGGAAGACCCAGGAAAAGATGGAAAGAGGAAG
>Ga0136643_10020111_pt1 | contig 10093 bp, 9 predicted proteins | sample TergutLab28metaG_FD_96883 | JGI IMG/M metagenome (GOLD analysis project Ga0136643, IMG submission 96883) | Labiotermes labralis P1 segment gut microbial communities from Petit-Saut dam, French Guiana - Lab288 P1 (version 3) (version 3) | ecosystem: Host-associated > Arthropoda: Insects >... | reverse complement strand
TATCCGCAAAAGTTGGCACTAACTTCGCCGACCGACGGCGGCCGCTCTGTCGGTATAGTTCGCCACGGAGTTTAGTTTAGTTTAGTGTCATGTTTAGGTAATGTAAATTTATGATGCAAGTGTGGGTTTTTATGCTGTCTAGTGATGAAATATTCTGACATTTCAGATGAACTCTCCGTCTCCGTCTTCTGGGTGTCTGAGTTGGTTGAAGTGGGTGCTGAAGTTATGTGGTTGAAGGTTTGAGGGAATCTGTCTAGTAACAGCAGGGGAATGCGGATAATTCTGTCCTGACCCCATGTGACGTGAGAATTTAAAAAATCGCCATTCTTATGAAATATGTACTCTTCGACTTTCAGGTTCTTCAGGAGCTCCACCGTCAGTATGTTCGGCTGGAATTGGCTCTGGAGCAGCACCACCTGAGACCTCTGCAGGCACGGAGTCCAGTGCGGTGCAACAGCGAAGAGTCTGATGACGTGTCGACATCTGCTGATGATGGGTCAGTGTTTATTCTTGAAGTTGAATTCTTCATATAAACAAATTTTTCATACATAACCAACTTATAGCAGGAGGCGTTGAGTGCAAAACTGCTAGAAAGAGGAGATATTAATACATGGGATAGTCAAGGTGGCGTATCAGTCTTAATGTTACACCTTTTATTTATGTAAGATGATGACAAATTTGGCTACATGTTTCAGCTTAAAATAGAAACCATAATGAGACCAGTTACAAAATGTGTGTGTGTGTGTGCATGCTTGTGTGCATACACAGGGTGGAGGGAAGCCATAGCCACAGTAGTGTAATGTAGTGACTATTTCCTCTTCGTGTATTTTAATTAACCTGATGTTGGCTTCTATTTTGATCTGAAACATGTGGCCGAGTTGCTTTTTATCTTATGTTAATGAAAGGAGTCAGGTTAACACTGAAATGCCATTTTGTCTATCTCAGATAGTACATGCACAATGAGATGTCTCAAGCCAAGATAATGTAGTATGGTTAGAACAGGTGTAAGACTGTTACTAAGTGCATAGCCACCCTGACATAATTTTAACTTGCCATTAATCCAGCATGATTCAGCTTGCCAGGATTGATTTTTCATTGCTGACACCATTATCTGCAAGTTAAAATATGCCTACCAACACAGCAGAAATGGGGGATTTTAAATCCCCTATTGCCAGATGATAAACCACTATCTCTGAATTGAAGTGTGGCCAACATTTATTAAGTTTGATGAAAAGGTTCATCATTAAAGATGATGACCAGGAGATTTTTACATGAAATGGCCTACTTCATGAACTTCATCAGTTATTTTATGTTAAAAGTTAATGCACATAAAATTTGTAACTAATGAAGCAGTACATTCTGGGGACAGGTTTGTTCCCTGAAACATACTGTGTTATTAACTTTTATTGTGTTTTGATATTTCTTAACACAGTATGATATACTACGAGCATTATGTAGGGGATTGGAAGTGTGAGGTACCATCATGATAATCATGTAGAAGTACAAGGAATTCTTATGTAAGTTGAAGATGTTTTGAAATGTTTCAGAAAACGTATGAATTGGTTTCTACAGAAACCGATGTCTACAGGTTGTGTTAAATAGATATTGCTGTTTTAGCAGTCATGGGGATATGGCACTTGTTGTCTCATATTTTGTTAAAAAAAAAGTATTTTATTTTGTAGGGTAGAAGTCAAGGGTAAAAGTCAAGGCAGCAACTTGAGCTAGTGCTTCAGTCGATACAGTAATTTCAGATGGTTATTATCGTTACAAAATCTAAAGGTTGTATTTTGCCATTTGACTGCTGCAGCTTGTCAGACCTACTAGGAGACACACTGAAGCTGGATAACGAGGAGTTCTATAGTGATGGGGAAAGTCCAGCGTGCAAGCAGGCTCTGGAACATCGGCATAGACAGAGGATAATGCAGTACGTACCACATGTGGAAATTAGAGTGTGTAGTACAGCCAGTTATATTATTAATTATGGTATCAAACAAGTTGGGAAATTTACACAGAGCATAACCATTCTGGCACGTTTATTCTCTTACTGTATCGAGATTTTTGTAGTGTGAATGCTAACTTTGTAGGTGAGTTACGAAGAGTGTACAGCTGATGCCTGATGTAGGTAGAACATGTGGCACATATCGGGCAGGATAGTATGCCTTCAGGGTTTTGGTGGGGAAACCTGAAGGAAAGAAACTGCTTGGAAGACCTAGATGCAGTTGGAAGGATCATATTAATATTGGTCTTAACAGAACTAGGATGAGAGGTTGTGGAATGCGTTAATGCTCAAATTAGGGACAGGTGGAAGGCTCTTGAAAATACAGGAATGAACATTTGGGTTGCACGATATGGGAATTTCTTGACTAGCTGTGGAACAACCAGGTTTTGCAGAAGGACTTCTTGATGGAGTTTGGTTGGTTGGTTGGTTCATTGGTTGATTTGGCTTGGTTTGGTTGTTGTGGTTGGTTTATTTAGTTTATGAACACAGATGATTTCAAACAGAACACCAGAAAATAGTGTTTTAAATGTGTCTTTCCACATTTTAGACAGAACATTATGTTTTGTACATATCTTGGCAGCATGTCTGCAGTTGTTCACACTCAATTATGTTGCTGGCATATGGATAAATGCATAAGAACAATAAAGAGTGAAACTTTGAAGTCACCTTTCAGGACAGCATTACAAGAATGCCACAGACCTGTTTTCATTGAATTCTAAACAAATGCAGTGATGTCTCATGTTTGTCTTGTGTCATGACATAGAAACAACAGTTGCATGCCCCATGTAACTTAGGTCTTACCTGACTTAAAGTTTTGTCAACTGGGGAACCAGATCATTTCATGGACTTAAGTCCAGTGCTTCCTTTGAAGTGCAGGGTGCTAGAAGGCTAAACATTAGAAAGATAATGTGTAATGAGGTGGTCACAATGCAAGGGTCATATAATGCACATCCTTTAATCTAATCACATTTATTGATATATATAAAGCAAGATGTGTTTAGTGATTTGTAATCTGCGTTCTGTGGGGGTCACATTCTTTGGAGGTGGGGAGTGCCTTTCTGTGTGTCACATGTAGGTGAATAAGGTCAATTTAACATCATCTGCAGTAACTGTGTGCCTTATGTCATGTTTCTTGTTTCATTATTTCTATGCTGACTGCTTGTGTAAGTCAGATTATTGCCATTGGAGGTTGTCAAAATTATTCTGTAACAATCATCAATCATTGGTTGTTCTCTTGGCATGAAAGGTACAGCAGCATCTGAAATACCAAAACCAATGGGTTGCATTTACAGTGCCAATTTTAATGCATAAGAAACTAACAGCTTAACTGCAGCATGGAAATACTGTATGCCCCCTGCCTAAATAATTAAAGGTGCGTCTTGCTTTATGTTGTCTTGTGTATTGCATGTAGTGGTTTTCAGCTGTTACAGACTGTTACTATTGTCTCTGGTTCTGGCTGTCCAATTCTTTGTACACTATTTAATATTAATGTGTACTGTTTTAAATTGCATGCATCTCAGTTATTTAAGAACATGTATACCTTTGCTCTATTGCATCTGTGACTGTGTTGCAGGTTAAGGCTCAACATATAGAATTGTCATGTAATGTAGTCAAAACTGAATGTGCATCATGAATTGTATTTTATTTAAGTCTTACTACTGTGTGCTGTAAGTTCTGTCTTACATGTCAGTGTTATGGCACTGTGCATCACCATACTGCTGTCTGATGCACAGTTTTTCTGCCGACAGGGAAGGACTGATGTCACCAGGGAGTTCTGTCTTCTGTCATTCTCTTTCTGTAAGTAGTTAAAGATTTGTATTAACTCATAGATAAGCTTTAGTGATGAAGTCATTTCTCCTCCTCCTCCTCTTCCTCCTCCTCCTCCTCATCCTCATCCTCCTCCTCCTTCTTCTTCTTCACTTCCTCTTCCTCCTCCACCTCATCCTTTTTATCTGAAGCATAATTATTTGATTTGCCCATTCCTAGAACCAGATGCCCCACTTTATGTGCTAGTTGGCCACCTAGTTTGTGTATATGGCCAGGCCACCATATTGTGATGTCTCTGTTTTGAAGGCTTGAACAGTGTTTCCTGTGCATGATGTGAGGCTTCTGCCATGAAGTAGATGAGAACTGTGCTCCTGTGGGTTATTACGCAGCAAAGCATTCCCATTACAGGCCTGGACAGGCCCAGAGGGTTCTTAGGAAGTTAAGGTTCCCAGATTTCATGACAATGGCACAGTATTACACAGCAAATAGTGGTAATTTCTTTTCCCGAAACGTCAGTCAGGAATTACCACTACTAGGTGCGTAATAACCCAGAAGAGCACAGTTCTCAGTGTTTGCTGTGTTCAAATATCGGTCTCTGGCCTGCTCTTTCCTGTACTTTTCCTATCTTTGTCTAATCAGTTGCTCAAATAGTGCTGTAAATTGTTAAAGGCTACAGTTTAGCGCACCATTTGTCATCCTGTACAGCAAGCCAAGTTTTGTGAAGTAAACAGAATGATAGAACAACATTTCAACTTATCATAGTGGTGACTCAGGATAGTGAAGTTATTTATGTAACTAGACTACAGGCCAGATATCCACAGTTCGAATCACAGCAGATATAAGAGATTTTTGTCTTCTCCAGAATGTCCAAACCATCTCTGGAGTCCACCAACCTAGCTTCCTATTCATTGGGTGCTGGGACTCTTTCCCTGGGGGTCAAGAGGCTGGGAAATGAAGCTAACCACTTACCTCTGTCTAGTGCCAAGGTTAAGAATGAGTGGAGCTGTACCTCTTCTGCCCCCTGTATGGCTTTCATGGTGTGTGAAGGGACAGCTTTAGCATTACCATACTGGGGACCATGAAGTTTGCTTTCATTTGGGATGTGATGCTCTGTAGTGTGATATGTAGCATGTTTACCTGAATGCAATGCAAGAATTTTTTTCCCACGTCATCAGTTGAAACATTGTGGGTTGCCTTCTGAACATGTAGAAACTTAAATAAAAATGTCCTGAAAGTTGCTTTGCTGGGGTAGTGCAGTTCATAACTGTAATTATATTCACTTATGTCCAAGTTTTTATTTGCAGCATTTGGCAACACTGGTTGAGCCAGCTCTTGTTTGTATACGCTATTATGTCATTGCTTTGGGTATACAGTTCTTGTCTTCATATCATTGAAATGTGAGTAGAAAATTTGCAGAAGTTTGGAGATGTTTTCTCATGTAACTGTAATTATATTCACTTGTGTCCAGGTTTTTATTTACCATCATTGGCAACACTGTGGTTGTGCTAGCTCTTGTTTGTGTACACTGTTATGTCTTTGCTTTTTGCGCACAGTTCTTGTCTTCATATCATTTAAATGTGATTAGAAAATTTGCAGAAGAGGGGTGACGTTTTCTGTTGCGAGCCTATGGAAAAAAAATAGTGAGTCTCCACAGGTAATTGCAGTATATAGTGAGAAGTTTCCAGGTGTGCGTCCAACCAGCCAGGCAAAAAATTCAGAACCTCAGTGCATGATTTGAAGAAAGTGATAAGTGTTGCAGACTTAACATGAAGTGATGGGCCAAGGTGGGATACATCAAAAGCAAACTGTAGTGCAGGCTTTTGTTTGTGGTCATAACAGAGTCATTAATGAGAGCTGCAAGAGAATTGCAGATGGCCTGAAGTAGCATACACTGAATATTCTGTCAAACCATACCAATCCCACTTGTCGCATGCTGCGAATGAAGGTGACCTGGAAGGATGGAATTCTGCCAGTGGTTTGTGGTTATTCACAAGACTGATCCCGGGTGTACAGAGGAGATCTTACAGACATGTGAGGCAATGGTAAGACAAGTGGAAGAGTAAGTCAACACATTTGTGTTCATTAGAGGGATTAAAGCCCACACAAAGCGATAGAAAAAGAGCTTAGTGTTCCAGGAATGACGGTCTGGGCAGGTGCTTGATCAGAAAGTGTGATTGGGCCTTTATTGAACACACTGGAACTGCAGTCACCTGGAACTTTACCAAATGCAGTGGTGGTGGAGACTGCACAGTGCAGTGAACTGGGAAGTGTGGACTAGCAGCAAGATTGAGATCCACTCTTGTTCGGGCTTTTTGCAGTGACAAAATTTCTGATCAGATCTGTGCTCTTCTGGGATTTTGCACAGGAACTTCTGATGTTGATTGGTCCTTGTGGATCTGTAGAGTGCCTATCAAGGTCTCTTTGGTTTAACCCATGCAATTTTTCCATGTAGGTTGTGGAACTTACTTTTGTTTTGCAGATGAAGGAACAAGTCTGTGTTGAATTTAACAAGTTAAGTGCAACCAAAAAACGTATGGAAGCAATTTGTGATTCATTGCTAGTGAGTTGTGAAATTGAACATGGTGGATAACAGTTGGAACAATGTCAGTAGTTCCTAATTGTCACTTTTTGTTGGTGGTTGGTTGTTAATACAATAGTGAGTGTAGCCTCAGTACAGCGACTTCAGGACATTCTTTGTGTGCTATGTGTAGGTATTGAGGATTGTGAAGAGGGCATTGTGTATATAACTTCTTATATTTAGTTAAATATGGTAGTTGCTATTCTAAGCAGCATGTGGCAGTAACTCTTTCTCTGAAATATTGGTACCCATCTACCAAAGAGCAGTGTCTGACATCCTGAGAGAGAGAAAACTTCATGGTTTGCCCATACTTCTGGAACTCGCAACTTCTGCATGCAGCCCAACGTGATTTGATAGCATTTCAAATGTGTCAGACCTCTGCTTGTTACAGAACGAAGTCATGGAGGGTACCTCAGGTGTGAGTCTGGGTCTTGCATCACCATCGAGCAGTAATTTGGAGATTCACTGGGTGCAGATCTCAAGGTACATGCTGCGTGGAACTGGTTCATGCACCCATTTTGAATATGAAGTTTGTGTAAATATGGGTGGGGAATGTTGGTCTCTTCTGCGTCGCTATAAACGCTTTCGAGAGTTGCACATGAACATGAAGGAAAAGTATGGTCCGCAGGTGAGTGCTTAGAATTAGCTATTTTACATGTTCGATATCTTTTACAGTTTCATCATTATATTGTGTGGTGTCATAGTGTTGTTTATGTATAAAGTAATGTTGGCTATTAAAACTGATAAAAATGGTGAATGGAGTGATCTTGGTGATAAATTTTCTGACTGAAACTCATTTGTTTTTAGAGCAGTGTTTGTATACACAGTAAGTCCTTGTTTGATCTTTAGATTACATTTCTGAGAATTGCAGCATAGATTGAAACAACAAAGAATGGATTGTTTTCATAAGAATTGATTTAAATATCTGGTAGCTGCCTGTTTGATATCATACCATCTACCAGAAAATGCAGCATTAATCACAGTTGGGGCAACATTTATTGAACTTTGGTCAGTAGGATTCATCATTGTTAAAGCAAAACATTGTGAGTTAGTGTAACAATGTTTGAGGACAGCCTCTAATTAAAATTTATTCTTGTTTATTCTGAGGCAAAACTGTTGTTCTGAAATCTGACCATAAAGGTGGCAGTATGCCTCTAACACTTGCAACTATTAGAGTCGCAGCCTTTGCAGTATCCGCAAGTTGGTTTGTTTTACAGAATTGAGATGTTTGGGAATGATCCTAGTAAGTGTAAATTACTTGCATGAAGAAATTAACAGCATATTGAATTCAGGTGATGCACAGTACCGTTTGGTCAAGAGTCATTTGTGTTCCATTTTTCTTTCTAAAAATATAATGATTAAAATATACTGAATGGTAATTTTGCCTGATGTTACATAGCAGTGTGAAACTTGTTCTCTCTCACTAAGGGAAGAGAACTGGTTGAGGGTGTTTGAGAATACGGTTTTGGGGAAGACTTTTGAGCCTAGGAGGGAGGAAGTGACAGGAGACTGGAGAGAACTGCATAATTAGGAGCTTCATGATTTGTACTGTTTACCAAATATTATTCAGGTAATCAAATGGAGGAGGGGATGGGTGGGGCATGCAGAGTGTATGGGGAAGAAGAAAAATCCGTTAGGATTTTGGTGGGGAAACCTGAAGGAAAGAGACCACATGTTAGACCTAGTCATATATGGCATAATTCTGTTAAAAGGGATACAGAAATAGAGATGAGAGGGTGTGTACTAGATTCCTCTGGTTCAAGATACCAGTGGCAGATGTGAACATCATAGCGAACCTTCGGGTTCCATAAATTGCGAGGAATTACCTGATGAGCTGAGGCAGTAGTGGTTTCTCGAGAAGGTCTGCTCCGTTGAGGTGGTTAGATATGCTGTGAATTGTTACGTACATATTGCAATGTTTTATAATGGTCTGTATTCTCGCACGTTAATCCGCCTTTCTGCTGCTTTTAGTAATGAATATAGGATGTGTAGAACTTGTACCAAAGTTTGTCATTCAGATTTGACAGCTGAGACATTAAATATGTTTTTCATTAATTAATTAATTAATTCATTCATTCATTCCACTGGCATATGCAGAATGCGACAATTCCTTGCCTTTCTCAGGAGCTTCTTCCATTCCTCTCTGTCATGTACTTTCTCCTGCCACCCTTCTCCGCCAACTATTTTTCCATCCTCCCTTGCTTCATCTTGCCATATACTTCTTGGTCTGCCTCTCAATCTTGTTGTTCAAAATTCATATGTAATACTCTTCTGGGAATTCTATTTTCTTCCATTCTCTGTACATGCACAAACCAACGTAATCTATTTAACCTTATTGTCTGTGTTATAGTAGGCTTTTCAACAATTGCATATATTTTTTTAGTGGTTAGTATCCTCCAATATTCTTTTTCATTGTCATATACTGGACCTAAAATTCTTCTATACACTTTCCTTTCAAAAATGTTTATTTGCTTCCTATCTGTCCTTGTTAGTATCCAGGTTTCTGATGAATATGTTAACGTTTTGTCTATTATTGTATTCTTTAGTCTTAATTTTAGTTTCTTTGATATGTTTTTATTTTCAAAAAATGTTTGTTAAATATGTTTTGGTAAATATTAAATCCTGTATGACTTATCAAACAGAGTGTTCTCAGGACGATCATCAGAGACAGATGCGGGTTACAATGTATAAATGAAGTCCACTGTTACAAACTTATTGTTATTGTTGTTATAGGTGGGGGCTCTTGCTTTCCCTCCAAGGCGTTTCTTTGCAAAGAATTCAGAATCACTTGCTCGGCAACGAAGGAAGCAGTTAGAAGATTATTTAAGAAGCCTGCTAGAGGTGTGTTCAAACATAGACAGTTGTCCCCTTTATTCATGCCGGAAGAACCCCACGAAGCTGGCCCTGCTTGAGTTCTCTGCCTTCTTCCGTAAAGGAGTGTTTGAAAGTACCAAACATGGCACTAGCTAGATATGAGAGGCAGGCTGTGTGATATGTTCCTGGTAAGAACCAGCCAGTTGCACTGAGTGTCAGTTTGCATTTCAACATGAGGGTACTTGCAGTGAGTCATTTTAGTTTGCCCTGATGCTCATTAGGACATAAAAATTTATGAATATGTTGAAATGTAATATGCACGTTATTAACAAGTGATAGTGTGTTGGCCCACCTTTGTTAGAAATGTATTTAGCAAGCAGGAAGTAGTCACTTTCTATGTAAATTTTATGTATGAACACCGTATATCACTAGGACCTGATTCGTAGTTTATATAACAGCAATTGCATTGCAGAGGGATGTATTGCAACATTCTTTAGAATTTAATTATGACATACTTTCTGTAATGAACATGGTGCTAAAATACGTTGCTCGAGAGAATTGATTGTAAGTTACAGGATTGTTATGCTCCTTGTAATGTGATGGTGCAATGTGTGACTTGCTAAATAGGGTAACACTTGCTGCAGTAACATGCGTATGGGTAGTGACAGGAGAATAACAGAGTGTATTGCATTCACACTATAAACAGTTTCATTGAAAACATGAAAATTATCAAGTTTATGTCTTGACTTTCTGGATTGAGTGGTATGAAATCACACATGTGTTTGTTAAAATACTTTACAGTCAAAGACACTAATGTGTGTGATTTATGTGGTGTTATATGCAAATCATACATTGTGGTAAAGTATCACGCACTCCCCCCCCCCCAAAAAAAAAAACACAAAATATCTACAACAAAATCACACAAACACAAATAT
>Ga0136643_10020109_pt1 | contig 10093 bp, 10 predicted proteins | sample TergutLab28metaG_FD_96883 | JGI IMG/M metagenome (GOLD analysis project Ga0136643, IMG submission 96883) | Labiotermes labralis P1 segment gut microbial communities from Petit-Saut dam, French Guiana - Lab288 P1 (version 3) (version 3) | ecosystem: Host-associated > Arthropoda: Insects >... | reverse complement strand
TTTAAGATTGAGATTTCAGTGGTTTTGTTAAATCTTGCTATTTAACATTTGGGGGCGGGTATTTTTCTCACCCTCCCCCCAAAAAAAAAAATTACAGGAAGAGATCTCTTTGCCTTGATATAAATTTGATAAATCTTAAGACATTATAAGGTAGGTGAAACAAAACTTTCTATATGAAAAAACAAAAATATTATTGTTAAATAAAGAGGGTAGGCAGCTTACAGGGTTGTGTTTATATTGAACTTCAGCTACCGTTTACCAGTCCCGAAACTGGTAACATGTATCCAGGCAATCCTATGTGCTGAAGAATTATTATATGTTAGTGTGTTAACATAGCTTGTTTGCTGCAGTAAATATTTCACTGCCCATGTTCTTACACTAATATATCATAATTATTCAGGACATAGGGATTACCTGGATACGTATTGTCAGTTTTGGGACTTGCAAATGGAAGCTGCAATGAACAATATACGTTTAACCTTTTAAGCTGTCCACCCTCTTTATTCAATATTATATCTGTTTTCTGGTATACAAGGTTTGTTACACCTACCTTATGTTTTAACAGTTTTATCAAATTTATGTCAAGGGAGTAAGTTCTCTTCCCAGTTTTAAATTAAGAAGATTGTGTAAAGCAGTCCCATTACAGGCCTGGACAGGCCCAAAGGGTTCCAGGAAGTTAAGGTTCCCAGATTTCATGACAACGGCACAGGATGGTTGTAAGGTCGTCAACCTTACGCACCGGCCGCCTTTACCCCGAGGAAATGCTCCTGGTACTCATTTCTGTTAGAGGATGAGTCGACCCCAGGGCCATAGTGCGTTCGAAAGGATTTTATGTCAATGAAAAATCCACTGATACCAGCTGGGATCGAACCAGCGACCTTCCGATTTGTAGCACAGCACCTTAACCATTGTGCTACCGTGGTCCCAAGAAGATTGTGTGGGTTTTCTTTAATTCTACATGATGTATGGCCTGAATGGAAGGCTGAAACTAGTAACGACTGTAAACTGTTGATGGTGTCGTTGCATGATGGTTTGTTCAATAAATGTAGATATCAGTCCCATCCATTCCATTGTACATAAAACACTTCTTAAAACCCCTCAGTCACTTCTGGTGATATGTGCTGCCATGCTGTTACGATCTACAGACTAAATAATACATTTATATTTCGCGGTTTATAAACTTACTTGAATCCATGATGAAGATTTACAATTTTCTCCACAGATTGGTGTTAGGAATTTTTAAAAACATGTGTTCTGGATGTTTGTGGTGTGTCTGTGGTCTGATCAATGTGAGTTCATGGCTGCAGTTATGGTTTTTAATTTGTGGATTTGTCCAGGTTTTATTTTTGAGCCCTGTGGTTAATTTTTAATTTTTTAGCAGCCATTTTCCTCTTACTACCTTTTGACTAGATTTGTTTTCAAGTGCATATCTTAACAAGCTACTGTTTCTGTGGCATCCAGTGATTGAAAATAGCTCAATCTAAGGGGTACACCAGGCTTAGGCATTTCTTGAAAAAATTAGACAATGGACAAAGTGGGGAGAAAAAAAAAAGTTGTGTCAATTTTAGTCATTTGGGGATTTTTGTTGTTGTTGTTGTTGACCTTCGAAGACAGGATGGATAGGTTGTCCCAAAACATCAGTAAGGAATTACCACTCTGTGCTGCACAATATCCCAGAAGAACACTGATTTCACATTATGATTTGGTGATGCAGGCTCTGCATGGTCCTGTTCAGTGATCTAGTTTGGCGCTGTCTGGTTCGGCGCTTCATACGCGAATGTAAAGACGACCTCACATATTTAAATGCCAAATTTTGGGGAAAAACCTCATCTTGCATTCGAGTAAATATGCTAGTAACGACTCTTGACGATTATGCAAATTGGCAGTACTGGTTTGTACTGTATCCTCAAGAGCCAAGTAAGTTTTCTTACCAAATATTTCCCTTTAAGTTTGCAAGTGATTCCACATTGGAAGTGATTGTGTCATACATAAATGGTGTTGCAACAGAATTGTCCCCAATACCATTCTGTGTCATTACTGTCCATAATGGGAATCTTAACACTGATGTGGACACCAGTTTCAATTTATGGACTCCTATAAGAATGGTACAACACAATTTGTTCAACTTCTTTTTATTTAACCAAATTAAATGCATCTTGCTGCTCAACTGACCTAGCAATCAATAGTCTCAATATAAAATTTGGTCGCTTAGCACAAATAAACCAACGGCATCTTCAACAGTTCATTAGTTATGTGTCACTTTTCCACAATTTGATGGTTTTGTCATTTTCCAATGCAGCAGAAGCAATGATGTTCTCTGTGGGGTGGCAGGAGGTACAAAGAACAACATCTGAAACAAACCAACAATTATTTCTTATATGGAATGGCAAGAGTGGCCTTGCAATAAAGCACATTTTATGAAAAGTAATGTAATCTGGTAGACATTTACTGCCCCTATTTACTACCTCTGCTGAGGACACACAGGCCTCTATTATGGTATATCAACACCTACTGGTCACCATTGCACTTCAGCCCATGTACAAGTACTCTTAACTGGAAATGACTGGGTACTGGTCATAAACATGTACCAGTCAAAATTCCACTTGTGCCACCACTCCCTAGACAAAAGTTGTTCTCAGGGTTCACAACAGGACCAAAACTTCAGAAACACAGCCTACGTTCTTCCCCTGATGTGAGATACCAGGCTCCTCATGTATATACAACAGACACGGTTATACTTTTGTACAGAACATGACTCTGGAACATTCCTTGAATTCTCTAAATTTCATCTGCTCTTAATTATTTCATTTGTGCAATTTCGATACATTAGTGTCATTTCCAAATATCTGAACTTCAACCCCACATTTAAAGTTCATATGTTTGGTAACTAACTACTGTAGATGTTAGCCAGGATAATGCAGTCATTATAGTGACTAGGCCACAGGCTGTATAGTCTGGGTTTGCTACCAATATGGAAAACAGACTTCTCTCTGCCGTAACGTCCAGACCAGCTCTAGGGCCCATTCTGCCTCCTACTCAGTGGTACTGGGATATCTTCCCTGGGGTAAAGCAGCTGGGGCATGATGTTGGCCACTCACCTCCAAGTAAAGCAGAGGTTAAGGATGACTGGAGCCATACATCTACTCCCCTTATGTCTTACATGGCATGGACGGGGATTTTACCTTTACCTTTACCATTGCAGATGGAAGTGAAAGACTAGTTACATTCTATATCCACGGGAGAGAGACCGTTAGTCCAGTAAGTGCTTTCCAAAGTGAAATTTCATTAGTATTTCCATTTATTTTTATAAACATAGATTACCCATTTATGTTATGGGAAAGAAGAGAAATGCATACAAAGTGTTGGTGTGGAAACCTGACAAAAAGAGACCATTTGGAAGAGCCAGGTATATATGACACAGTATTACGTAAATGGGTCTTAAGGAAGCAGGATGGGATGGCACAGTCTGGATTACTTTAGTGTGGATACGAACAAGTGGCAGGTTCTTGTGAACATGTTAATGAAGCTTTGGGTTCATAAAATGCAGGGAATTCAACCGGCCCAGGAACCATTAGCTTGTCCAGAAGGACTCTGCGATATGCAATTGGTTGGCTAGATCAACTGTCTCACCTGTATGTCCTTGCAGTTTCTGAACCACCTCTTTTGTCTGCAGGTTCCATATGTATACAAGGTTGTCTTCTGACCCAGACACAATCCACTGCAAACAGACAAATAAAATATGTCAGCCTGTGCTATGTGCAGCTTTGAAAAGTACAGTCACCAAAGTCTGGACTCACCTTCCCTCCTGTCACTGAGAAATTTGCAAAGATGCAGTACTTTTCGTTGCGGTGTCCTGTGTATGTCTTGAGGCACTTCCCTTTGCTGTAGTCCCACAGCTTCAGTGTGTTATCCAATGTGGCTGCTAGAATGTACTTGCCATTTGGTGAGAACTTAACAAATGATACAGGAGGATTGTCATCATCTATCAGTGTCTTCAGACACTGCCCTGATGCAGTGTCCCATATTCGGCTGTGAAACACACACATACTTAGTTCAATAGCAATGAACAAAGTTATTTGGGTGCACTTACAAAACTTTTAATTACTAACACAATGGGCTGGATGATTCAGTGTTTAATTCCTGTCAGGGGCCAGAGATTTTTTCTTCCCCAAAACATCAAGATTGGCTCTGGGGCCACCAGAGTCCCACTCGGCGTTTGTTGAGTGCCCCTGGCCGAGATATGAGGGTGACTACACCTCCATCTGGTGCTGAGGTTAACAGTGAGCACTGCTTTACCACCATTTCCCACATATGCCTTCATGGTTAGTACAGGTATAACTTTACTTTTACTAGACCATGACCTGAACCAGGTCATATCTTGACAACCCATTTTCTGAAGATTCTAATCTATCAAAATGTTTATTACAAAGGTGCTCTTCCACTGCTTTTTAACAAATGTTTTGTGTAACTTCCTTGTTGCAACAATCTCTGCTGCCAGTCCCACCCATCTTGTGCTCTTGATATGACTGCCCTACCAGTGACCATTACTATTTGTAAAGTTCATTATTATGTACTTTTCCTCAATCCTCTGCATTAGTCCAAACATTCAGAACACTTTGCCCTGAAACATCTGCAACTGTCACATACTGGAAAATCAACTGTACATGCAAAATGTAAGTTAAATGAGTTCTTGAACAGTCTGTACATGTTTGTGTACAACAAATTCTGTGTCATCCTTTAATCCCATCTAATGTATATAGTACAGCTGCCATTTACTCATGTGTCCAAAGTCACATTTTACCACAAAAATGATCATTTTAACACCAGGTACATGACACTGACGAGTGAAACTTAGCTTCAGTCATGTGTCCTTTTTCCTCTTGGTCTTCATGCCACTCTCCCGTTGTGGACAACCTTGAATGTTCAGACTATAAGAGGTACTGAGAATAATCATGCAACATTAAAAGTTCAGTTTACCAAAGTCCATCATAACTGCTGGATACTATCAGGGAGCCATCCCTATTGAAGTGCACAGCACTCACAGGATCTGAATGCGCTGGCAGTGTCTTGAGACACTTCCCTGTCCTTACGTCCCAGATGCGCACGCTCTCATCAAACTGAAACAGTACACTGCTCTTTAGCATGACAAGTGCTGCTGTACTGTGCTCATTTCTAATAAGGACACAGATGGATGGACACTTACCGATCCTGATACAATGAGGTTCGACTGCGGATTGAAGTTACAGCAGAACACGTAGTTGCTGTGGCCTTTCAATGTCTTCAGGCATTTTCCCTGCAAGTGATCATTGCATTAAAACCCAGTCTTCTACACACACATAGTGACAGGCAGGCGCATGATGTCTACTTACTGAGCTCAGCTCCCATATCTTCAGGGTTTTGTCATCAGATGCACTGACCAGCAATCTGCTGTCACTGGACCATGCAACATCAGATATACCAAGCTTGTGACCTGAGATCGTCTTCTCAAATTTGCCATCGTATGCCCCCCAAATCTTTATCAGCTTGTCTGCAGCTGCAATACAAAGCAGAGTGGATGGTGCATATATTTATTGGCAGTGTTCACACAGTAACAGAACAGTCTTAAAGGCTGTGAAACTTGATGTTTGGGACATCAAACGTTTATGGTCACCCATTGTAATACCACTGCGATGACCTTTTTAAGTAGTTCCAGTGAATCAGGATAAGGCCCACTCTCCTGTCACAGAGCAGACCATTCTCAGTTCAAACTCAAGTGACACTGACTGCTTTATATCTCTGCAGAAGAAGACGCTCTTTCAATAACCTAATGTATTTTATGCTTCCAATCACTCTCTGTATTCTACTAAAAATTAATGTTGATGCTTTGTATGTTCTCTGTGGTTAATGTGTATTTGTATTACTGGTAGTCCGTAAGTTACTGGAAACAATAGGTGTTTTACACTGAAAATGCAGTTAAATGTTCATGACTATTTCATCAATCCCAATTAGTTCACGATTTCACTGTAATGTGACACCCTTACAGCATTTCTCACAGAGTTGTGAAACTGCTGCACTGGAGTCATGTAACACTGTTGTGTCAGTGGCACTGCATGACAATAATGGTGATAAGTGGTGGAATAGAACATTAAAGGAAGAAACCCCAACCTGCTTGATGTCTTGAAGAGATGAATTTGTCACTTTAACTGCCAATAAGTACTTACAATATCCAAAACATGTTAGACATAATGTAAAGTAAAATATCCTGCCAGTGAAGTACTGGTTCCTTTCAACATATGCACATATGAAGGGGTGCTAATAAGTCCTTAGCCCAACCTACTTCCCAATGTTGTAGGACGGAATCGATAGCGTCGTTGGAAAGAGGGGTCTGTTCATGTGCCGAATTGCAAATCTTTTCTTGTTACAGAGGCTGAAAGAAAGCATGTCAGGTGATGCACGCGATTTCAACAACATGGAGACACGAGCTGTCACAAATTTTTTTTCCTGCAAGGCAAGGTGCCGAAGGAAATTCACGCCATTCTGATAGAAACATTAAGGGAACAAGCACCATTGTATGCCACCGTCAAAAACCGGTTGGTCCAATTTAAATATGGTGAATTTTCCATCTGTGTTGCGCCTCGTCCTGGACGACCCAAAACAGTGACCATCCCGGAGATTATTGATCACATCACAAGCTAATCTTCGAAGACCGCTGAATTTCAGCTAAATCAATAGCCTAGCAACTGGGCATTTCACGTGAGCAGGTTGGGTCCTTCACGAAGATTTGGACATGTGGAAGCTCTCCGTGAAGTGGGTTCCAAAATGCCTGAACGCGGATCAAAAACATCAGCGGTGCCAGTTGTCTGAGCAACTTTTGGAATTTTTTCGGCACGACCTAAATGATTTCCTGTTGTGATTGGTGACCATGGATGAAACCTGGCTATATCACTATGACCCGGAGACAAAGTAACAATCAATGGAGTGGTGGCATAGCGGCTCACCCCGCCCCAAAAAATTCCGAGTGCAAAAATCCACTGGAAAAGTTCTCGCCTCGATTTTTTGGGATCAAGACAGCATCCCCCTCATTGATTATCTTCCAAAGGACCAAACTATCAACGCGGAATATTACTCATCTCTGCTGGTGCAATGGAAGGACATTTTGAAGGAAAAATGCAACAGGAAGATCACCAAGGGGGTCTTGTTCTTGCATGACAATGCCCCGGCTCACCTACCATTTGCACCCAGAAGAAACTGGCATACCTGGGCTTCCATTGTCTTGATCACCCACCCTTTTCTCCAGATCTGGTCCCGTCAGACTACCACCTGTTCCATGGACTGAGAAAACAATTGAAAGGTCGCCATTTTTCATCAGACGTGGAGGTCATTGCTGCCGCAGAGACCTGGTTGGATGGACTACCTTCTGAATTGTTTTTGAGTGGCTTGCAAAAGTTAGAGTAAAGGGCTATGAAGTGTATTGAGCTTCCTGGGGAGTATGTTGAATAAATACAGAGTTTGGTTGCTGTAGCTTGTTTCCTTCCTGGTCGGGCAAAAGACTTATCAGCACTCCCTCATACTACATCTGTGCTTAGTTTTTACAATGATGCTTATAACCCACCACTATATAAAATAATGCAAATGGATGTGTTGCTTAATTTTCATTTGTAGGGAAAATTCTTTATCCTTTATCATGCAGGAATAAAGACTTTACATGTCTTGACTTTACTTGGAGGGTGACTACGTTGTATTGTAGGTTACACTACTTTTACTGCAAAATGTGATGAGTGGCCAGTCAGAACGTCCATATTTGTCATTACAACAGCACACAAACTTACAGGAACTTGCCAACCATTCTCCATTGGGGCTGAACTTGACAGATGACACAGCTTTGGTATGTCCTGCAAGTGTAAACTTCAATGTGTAGTTTGGTTTCTGAAAGACACACAAACACACCTGACACCAGGACGCTTTTTTTTTTTTTTACATCCTGTGCATTATGTTTCAATTGTTACAATGTGACCAAAAAATTAAAACACGTAATTCTAACAAAGTGTGTGCATTTTTTGATCACACTGTAACAAGCAACACACACTTCATCTTGCATATGAGCACTTTGTCACACCACCCTAGGTATCCAGAATAAATATACTGTTCAAACAGAAGGAAATAATTATGATACAGGGTCAACCACTTTCCTGCAGTTGGCACCACCTTCTTACAACTATAGCGGAACTACAGCATAACTTCAGATCATAATACTTCTGTTCCACTCCAGCCACAGGGTATATACTTTAACAAATCCTCACCTAACAATTTTCAGTTGCCATTTTTGTATAACACAATACGACAGTGTAAAAGCAATATGAGTTAATGAAACTTTTTGAACGATACAATTGCATATATATAAACCTTCTTCATTAGCAATTTCTAATGTTACTTGTACTGACCATGTCCAATGAGGATCCGATATCCACATCAGTATAAAAAGATATATCATGTGGCTAGTGAACACACATGATCGTTGGACAAGTCCTCTTTGCATTCTCCCGCACTGCCATTAGGTTTATGTTCATTAGTGGTTTAATAGCTTAGATTATACATATCAATGACTGGGTGAATACACAAGACTGAATTGGATATGACATGCCAGGAAGCACATGGTCTTACTTACATGACGATACCAGAAGCCAAGTGGAGGACTAAGATCCATACAACTACTACTATCAATGTGCAAGATTTGGGCTGCCCACAGCAGTGTTGTTGACGCATCAAGTCTCCTTGGATGTCACATCCAAGGAGACTGGATTTGTCAACCACAAAGAGTCTCTACAGATTCTGAATGTAATAGGTGAAGAATGCTTACACTTATGCCACTTCTAATGTACCTGTGTTTTAATTCACATAGTGAGTTTTCTAGCCAACAGGCATGATGCCAACTTATGCATTACAGAGCAGCCCAGCATTCTTTTAACTCCTGCTATATTTTGTGCCGCCACTGGTGACATAAACTCAAAAATGGTAATCTCCAACATTGCAAATGGAGCAAGTCCATTTGGCAAGCAATGAGAAGAAGTGAGTCAAGTCAATCCGCTGCTTGGCTTTCGGTACAACAAACATGCCATAAAGGTTATATTGCAATTTTAGTACATAGGAGAAGAGAAGTATGCCCTGCGATTATATGCTGCCATGTTACAGTAACATCGCACTATGCTGCCATATTGAAAACAGAGCTAACTGTTGTAGTGGAGCCACACATTCTGTGGGACTTATCACTTCACCTTGCTGCAACAAACCTGTAACAGCAATGACTACTGTCATGCACCTGTAAACACTGATGTGTGAATAAACTTACAAATTGTGACAAATCATCATTTATTAAAATAATAAACGGCATTATTTTATTTAGCCAGCTTCAACTGTATCTTTCATAAAAACATTCTTAAACATACCAAATCACTGGATAAGTATTATATGAAGCTGTAAACCAATGAAGGTGATTCATTCTGTTCTTCACATTGTCAGTTTATTACATATTAGGAAAAAACCACTAAAGTATAATATACAAGGGTTGGATAAAAAGTAGTGGCAACTCCTCTATAGTTTTGAAATGACTTTATTACCTGAGGTAAACACACTTACATTCCTTCAATATAATCACCCCCCCATGTGTACCACCTTCTGCCAAATTTGTGGAAGGCATCATACACCATCAGCGCGTCCACTTTGTTGATGTCCAGCAGTGACCGCCCTACAGCATGAATAATCGCCTCTCTTGTGTTGTAATGTATCCCTCGCAGTGGTTCTTTCATTTTGGCGAAAAGATCATAATCGCATCGGGTGAGTATGGCGGTTGTTCCAGTATCTCCCATCGCCAGTGGCGAAGGAGATCCGTGACAACGTTGGCAGTATGAGCCCTTGCATTGTCATGAAGGATGATGGGATTCATTGCCAACAAGTGCTGTCGCTTTCTCCTGAGTGCTGGACAAAGATGATTACAGAGGAAATTGCAGTAGTAGGCAGCGTTTACTGTCTGTCTTTGAGGGACAGTGTGGTGCAGTATCACTCCATCAATGTCATATGCCACAATGAACATCGCCTTCACATTACTCTGTGTAGGGCG
>Ga0136643_10020108_pt1 | contig 10093 bp, 8 predicted proteins | sample TergutLab28metaG_FD_96883 | JGI IMG/M metagenome (GOLD analysis project Ga0136643, IMG submission 96883) | Labiotermes labralis P1 segment gut microbial communities from Petit-Saut dam, French Guiana - Lab288 P1 (version 3) (version 3) | ecosystem: Host-associated > Arthropoda: Insects >... | reverse complement strand
CCATCGTATAATGACGTAATGTGGCCGCTGTTTGAACTTGTGCGATCAGCACTAGCGTCGTTCAGCATGAAATCTTAAAAAAGTAGCATGCAAATGTAATTAATATTCTGTTTTTGTTAGTACCATTTAGGGTATGGAACGCAAAAATAAGCCGAGAAAATGGATTATTCCCCATGACCGTAACCGAGAATGACGTGCATTGCTTGTCCGCAGTTTTGGTGCGAAACTTAGTGTGTGTGCGTGCGTGCTGATCAAGTTAACGAAAGCCCAAACTTCATTAATTTTTGTCTTATTCTTTTGCTTTTTTTTTTCGCCTACGTAAATTGAAATTAATCCTCCTCGGTCGCCAGTCAAATGGCGTGTCGTGTATGAATCTCGACACGTCTTGCTGTATTTGTTTCACGGAGCACTTCCACCGATGATGCACCGTCATGCAGTATTTCGTAACTGCTAGTAACCAAACAGGTGATGCAGCAGTCTGTGATCTTGTGTTCTCCCTCCGGTGCTGCGGTCGCAAGACGTGAGTCCTAGAGCCAAAGGTGATTCAGGGTTTAGCGTGTTTTGAACGAACCTATTTCTTGATGTTGCACAGTATGAAGAACTGAACACTTGCACTTCTTTGTTAAATAATATTCGTTACGTCATGTCTGTTAATTGATTTCCGTCGTATCTAATGTATAATCAGTTACACGGCTGTATGTTCACTTGTATTTTGTGTCCCTAATGATGGCTCCTTCTGAGCCGAAAAATGTAGGAGTTAACGTAAAATATTATATAATCGTATTTAGCTGATTTTAGTTATAAAATATCAAACTGTAAGTTTTAGTGCCCGAGTTACATACGATCTTTATATTCTTGTAGCGAAAAGTCATTGTGGATACGGCTATTTAGCTTGTTTCGAATCGTAATTGAAATTTTTAAAATTTCCTCTTCAGAACTTTTAAAAGTTATAGTTGGCGGTATATTTTGCGGCGGATGTGACGGAAAACTGACTTTAGGGGCGTGACGTCGCGTAGCCTGATAGAAAGCACCGTCTTTTTCGAGGAACAGACTGCCTTTATATTCAGGGTGAAGATTTCTATCCTGAAAATGGACAACTTAGGTTCCTTCAAAACAATTTATACTAGAGAAAATTAACTTCACATCCTAGAAGACTGTTCTTGATGACTTTTTGCACATTTTGAAATTTGTGAGATTTAATTATAAAAATGTTAAATGAAATACGTACTTATAATCATCCCGGGTCTCTCTTTCCTTGTGATTAATAATCTCTTCATAAAACGTTTTTTGGATGCGGGAAGTTTGTACTTTTCATAACCAAAATATTATTCCACATTTTCCTTTTCTTATATTAATAACCTTGTGTTTCCAGTTGTATTTGCGAAACTAAAATCACAGGGGTATTAATGTGGTAGTCATGATAGCTGTTAGGTGAAAAGTGGTGCTAATAAGTCAGCTTTAATTACCAACAAATTTTACAATAAGTATCACATCTACATACATAGGTAACTACTCCGTCATATTTCGGCTCTTTCTTGTAGCATTCTTTAGGGAGCACTGATATACGATATATATTTATTTAAATTAACTTCGTCAGCTGTAAATGATAAAATATATTGTAATAATATATTTGTATATTTGATTACAAATTTGATTGCAGTAATATATTTTACAATTTATTACTGCTGACGAAGTTTGAGTCCTTTGTGTATCATTGTCCCTCGAAGATGGCTGTAAGAAACAACCGAAACATGATGGAGTGGTTTCCTATAAACAGTATGTAGATAAATGATATTTATTGTGCACCTGGTTGGTAATAAACTTATTAATTAATTAATTAATTTATTTGTAATATTGCACGGAAGATGTATAATATAGAGTGAACTTTTGTTAAAGGCGTACCTTGTTTCAGTTGAGCAGTATTTTCGTATTTCTTATCAGCGCAATTACAAAGTGACTATAAATCATAGCACACCTCTTGTCATGTGTCAAATGATGTAACTCACGCTGCAGTTTGAAGGAAAGTGCTCGTTATTTATGCTTTCGTGTGTCACGCACTGCTGACTGTGAAACAGGTTCTAGTGGTTCTGTGTTATTTACATAGTGATGTCAGTGCAAATGACTGTGGATCTCTGTTGTCCACCCTGAAGGCGTCGTTTGTGATCTGTGTTTTTGCGAAACGAGAAGTGCAATAGTGCTGTCAAAATGGAGTACGACTTCCCAATAGTCGTCGAAGATTATGATCAAAATAACGACGTCCATATCTGGGAGACCGAACTACATGACTTTATAGTGTTCTATATTGTACCAGGTAAGGAATGTGTAACGTTAGGCGTATGTGTTACAGCCGTACTTTAGTTGTATTTTAGGTTAAGGTTTGTGGGGTTGGAAGATGAACAGGTATGTGTGAGTGAAGAATGCCGTCTTTTAAGGTGTGGTCCCGTGTAGCTGGGCAGGAATTTTTAGATGTTTCGCAGAATTATACAGCCACCGTCATCAGGGTTTAAGACGCAGGGGCTTCCTACGAAGCGCAGGGCCACGCGACACGGCGTCACATCGCAAAATACGACATTCTTCATAGCCGTGATGGTGACATCTTCACAGATCTTGAAAATTCAAGCCTTCTGCGATGTTACTTCTTGTCGACTGGTAAATAATTGCCGACGTTTCGGAATAACATAGTAGGTCTTCATGATCAAGCAGTCCAGAATATTAGGCCCTGAACACTGAGGCACTGAGCTCCTCCTGAAATGTCGGTAGCTGTTTACCATATAATTCTGCAATATTCCGACGGTGGTAAATCGCATTTGGAATAATCTACTGCGTCGATTTTGTGACAAGAGCTAATGGACAAAGTCCATGAAGTAGATGATTTCCAGGACGGCGTAACATCCCAGAACACAGGTAACTTCTTTGAGAACACAAGGTGCATAAGCCATAGCCCATGTAAATGAGGCTTTTGTCATTTGACTTCTTTGCATATTTATTTTATTTTTCTGTGGGCATTAAAATACAAATACAGTCATCTTTAAAGAGAGATCGCGCGCGGACACGGACAGAAATCCGTAAGAAACTACAGTTTACAGTTTAGCACACCCAAATAATAATCATGAGACACTGCAGCAGTGTCACAGCATGCTACTGTCGTATTTAGTGTCTGTGGGCATTTGGAAACGTCCGTGGCGTGTAATTATACATGCTTAATTATACTGGTATTGGCACCAGTGTGTTTGTTTGTAATATTTTTAGCATGCAGCTGGATATACGTATTTATTTATTGAACCCAGAGCAAATGTAACATATGTTGCAGTATTTGCACGACGATGTAGTACTTTTTCACCGAGTGCCTACTGAATTTGTATTACAAACGAATGTAGTTTATAATATATAATAAAATGCAGTGAAATAGTATTAGTGTTTGTTCCTGCGTGTTTTGACCAATCCTGTACATCCTGGAAGACAGAGAAACCTGTATCTTCCAGGATATCCCTAAGGATAGTTAAGATTGGCCGAAACATACAGAGACGATTGTTGATTGATATTGTTTAATTACGTGTTGTATTGTATTTTGTGCTGCTTTGGTTTGGTTGTAACCAATATTAACATAAATTTGGTTGGCATTTTTTAAAATGTCGTGCATATTGTTTACGGCGTCTTGTTGATGCTTTGTATACATCTTATTGGCCAGTCTTCTTTCTGTTGTTTAATGTGTTTTTTTTCCCCCTCAGATATTCACTGCCCACCAAGTAGTCGAAGCCCCTTGATTTGTTTAAAGACAAAAACTGGCATTGATGACGTAATGAAGGGCGGGTTTTTGCTACTCTGGTCAGAGAGAGAAGAGTTTCATTTTGAAACAACCAGGAACGTCAGAACCGTTGAGGGTGTAAGAACTGGAGAATCCGTCGCTTTTATTTTTATTCTTTTATGAAGAGTGAAGGAGAATGCGCATCCAGATTAGTAAACACGTGATTGTCGAATATTGTTTATAAAGGAATCAGGCCATATTTGCTTCATGTACATATAAACGTTCAGAATAAGCTCTGACGAAGGGTAACCCTCATTTTTAAGTTATACAAAATTTCAAGTTTTTCCTTCGGTTAATAATTACTTCTAACGAACCTTCTGGGGTATGCCATCGAGTATGCTAGTAAATGCAGAGTAAGCACGAAGTCCCTATGCATGAGATTGTGTTCTCTGTGAATTATATGTTTTATTTTTTCACTACGACTGTCGTTCACACTGCTTATTTGAACGTGCTTCAGACGTGGGTTGTTCCACAGCAGCGTGTGTCAGGTTGCGAGGCAACAGGTATCAAGTACCAAGGTGGTGTACGAGGTCATAATGCTGTCCAAGTCTGAGAATATCTTATTGACAAATTCAGTGGGCGTTGGAGAGGACGTGGATCTGATACGGGGTGGCTTCCCCCGGCGTAGAGACAATTCGCTTTGCAGCTGTGTGAAAGAGAAAATTTCCCAACTCCGCCAAACAATAGTTAGAAGACCTGAAAACGGCCGTGAAAGACTGCTTCAATGATTTCCGACCATGCACTTGCAAGATGTCCAGAATAGCATGGAGAAATATTGAAAGTTGTGCGGAGAATGTTGGGGAACGTACAGATCACTGGCGGGAATAGGGACTTTGTAGCCACTCCCGACGTTTCGGAGGAACCAACTGCATAGTCACCCACGACGGTGCCCGGAAGGTGGTCTGGACTGGTAGCTTATGTGACGTTACATCCCAGCTATGCGTCATCTTAAAGTATGAAATTGTATTGTGCTGTAAAAACGAGGAAGTAAAATACAATGTAAAGTCATGCCTTTGGTTTTAAAATAAGCATTAAACGAAAAGCAAACAGTTTGAAGCCATCTGATGACTGGAACTGAGTCGTGCTTGAGAGTTGACAGTCGCCGAGCTAGTAAAGAAATTCCCTGACTTAACGGAATCCGAAGGTGTTTTCGCCGTGACCCTGAAAGCCCAAGAGCCATCATCTGGTTCCCGTTCGAATAACCAACCATCAAGAAGAAGGCATGACCAAATTCGAAGCCCTTTTGTACTTTTTCGCCCACTGTTTGCGATTGTTTGTGTTTGCAGCAGCTAGTAAAAATGTGTTGACTGAACGGCGGCGCGGCGGCAGTGGGGGGGATTCAGGATCTTCTGGTATGTGGCGCTTTGTCGGGTGAGTGGCTCCCGAGTTCCGAATGAATGTAGTGCCTTCTTGAAGGCGCTCCAGCAGCCCAAGAAGAATGAATGCTGGACGACGTAACAACGCACGTATAAATGACACACTGCAGTGAGTAATAATAGCCTGAATGGAAGTGTTTCGATATAAATATCCTTCCTTTAAGCGATTAAAAAAAAAATCTTGGAAGTTGCGTGTGGTCCACCTCTGTAGGCGAACGACTAGTGTGATGGAGGAGTTTCGGTTACTGTGGAACATCTTACAGTGCCACCCACTACATGCGAGGCAACGTGAGTGAATATCGGGACTCAGAGGCCTTAATCGCATACTTTTTCATGGCTCGACAGCCTTACGGGCCTAGGCCTCCTCATTACTGAGGTTTCGAGATCGCACTCAAACACACCACATTAGGTAGGATTCCTCTGGATGAGTGCCTTACCACCATACACTGCGTAATATCACAGAAGAACGCAGGTCTGAGTACGTGCTTCGCGGTGGAAGCCTGAAATCCCGCATTGATCCTGTCGAAAACATATCAGTGCGTGACGTATCATTTTAACAGTACTGGTCGCCGTTTGTTAGGTGTTTCGTTTATTACAAGCGTAAAGTCAAATTTTATGCACAAATCTAACCCCAGCAACAGTACAGAAAATAACTGTATTATCTCAAACGCACAAAATACGACTGCACAGCCCAATGTGTGTGCGTCGGCTTCTGGTCATAAACAAGGGACTGTCGGGTCTCCCCAGCAAAAACCATTGCCTACAACTGCTAACACCACAGCCAGCAACAAATACTTAAGGTGTAATTTTACTGAAAATGCACAATTACACAAATTACGGGATTTTTTATCGAATTACTCCATGTACTTGTATATGTGGTTAACAATTTGGTAGTGTGTTTTGTCTCCCTGAAGATGGTTTGATGATGAAGGGACACGTGTTGGAGAATTACGGCTGTTTTTATGTGCAGATGTTGTTTACTTTTGTGGTCAGTTGCTTGAATAGCCATACGAATGTTTTGTACCTTTTAATAATTTTGCTTATTTATTGTCGTGTTTGAGTGAGAGCCTCAGATCACGCGTGTTGCTAATGATGTGTGTATTGCTGTTGCAGACTCGGATGGAGGCGGCGGTGGCAAAGAGGTAGCCTCCCTAACCGAAAAGAAAATGGGTAGGAGTCTTCCTCCAGTCAACACTATCACTTACACGGTAAGAGACGTTCACTTGTTGAAACGCGTTCTTTCATATGTTCGCTGTATACGCATCTCGTCCAAAGAATTTTCGTTAGCTAAGGTAGGCGTGTACACGGAGACAGCGAATTACGCGCCGTAACTCGTGGTTCGAAACATTTAGTGGGAGTACTAACAGTTGTGCACTTTGGGTACTTGCTTCCAGTACTTTATACCCCATGGAGCAGGGTCCTTCTTGAGAAGCTAACCGGTTCTCAGCCAGTCACGTAATTCCCCGCATTTTATGGAACCCGAAGGTTCATTTCCGCATTGACAAGTGCCCGCCACCTGTTCCTATTCTGAGCCACATCAGTCCAGTCCATGCGCCCCTTCGCACTTCCTGAAGATCCATCTTAATATTATCCTCCCATCTACGCCTGGGTCTTCTAAGTGGTTCTTTCCCTGATGTTTCCCCACCAAAACCCAGTATGCTTCTCTCCTCTCCCCCATTACATGCCCCGCCCATCCCATTCTTCTCGATTTGATCACCCGAATATACTTGGTGAGTAGTACAGATCATGAAGCTCCTCGTTATGTAGTTTTCTCCAATACCTTGTTACCTCGTCCCTCTTAGGCCCAAATATTCTCCTCAGCACAGAGTTCTCAAACACCCTCAATCTACGATCCTCAATATGCATGCTTCCCGTATCGAGTACAAATGTAGAACTTAAGGCAGATGTGTAATTATATTTTGCTGCCCTCTATACGTTTGGTACACGTTTGGTACGTCAATCATTCCATTGTCCTGCTAACCTGTGTGCTCCAGCACAAGCATGTACCTAACTCGTATGGCTGTGTCCACCAGCAGGACTGTTCTTCCAGGATTCAAGACTTATCATTCTCCTGATTAAAAAGTAGCTTCTTCGGAATTATCTTCCACAATCTTCTCGACATGGGGTATTTCCCACAATATTTTGCCTGGGTTCCAGACGGATTTTTGTTTGAAAATGGAAAGCGGCCAAGGGTTGAACCTCACGGTAGAAAATTTTTCCCAGCCACGGTCCGCGATTTAATTTCTGTAAGCTTACAAATTATAGTTAGGTTTCATACTATTCATGTTTTAATATACCAAACTCTCGTGTAATGAAAATTAATATAGTTCTGCTCACCTGACCGACCTACACGGAAAGTGAGTTACCATTACGTTTCTTTCAAGTATGCACAGACATGACAATTGTGACAAATTATATTGTGTGTCCTCGTGCGTGATTTTGATATGACCTTCGAGTTTGACAGTAGGACTATATTTAAACGCTTTTATAATGTAGACCAGGATTACATGCACAAAAGTACCCGTCGTTCTGCATGAAAACCTTATGTGCCAGTCCCACAAACCTTTCGGTCCCCCCTAATTCGGTCATGTGATTGCAGCTGCTACGTAAGCAGACGAATATTGGCATCCACCCACCCACGGCTGTGATTCCAGAAACCCGCGCACACTTTCCCGACTTGTGAGGTCAGCCAAGGCTCGCTAACGTTACCAGCGCCTGAAGCTGGAGACTTTGTTGAATTACTCCCGGTATTACCGTAAATTTTAGTGTCGTTTGTACTGTGCGTGTTTATCAAGTTACCATCTACCAGTTTGCCCAACACTGTGCATATACTGATAGAGTCAAGACAATGTCTGACATGTGTCGGTGTCGGCCACCGCCATTTGCAGACAACACCACAGACCAAAAAACACCTATGTTAGAAGGTGTCTATCTTTGTCTTGCACACATCGCAATATTTCGCGTCCCCCGTTGAACACAACTCACCATGTCACACCTCCCACGTATTGACTGGCGTGGTCGGCTGTACCTTTGGGCCTGTATTCCCCGTTAGAGAGTGCATACCCCAGCATTGACCTCGTGGGTACATTGTTCCTCTGAGTCGTAAATACATAAGCCACAAAATTTTGAACCAACAAAATACGTTTTTTGAGGGAGAAACGCCTGATTATGTATAGTCTCCTACATGTTTCATCTCTCTAGGACCCTTATCTGGGAGGTTAAAGTAATCACAAAGAGAGGTGTGTACTGATAACACTGCATTTATCAAGAAACAGTTTATGCGGTTATTTCAGTTTTACCAATTTTGAGGTATGAAGCGTAGTGACATGCGCGTGGCAACAGGGAATAAATTTTGTATATTTGATTGCCGACCGGAAGCCCGTCGTGCACGAGAAAGTGCGAAAGCAAGCGAGATTTACGGAGACTTCAAGGCGTTTTAGGATGCAGGAGAAATGTACTGTACGTATAGCTCGGATACTGTTCGCTACACGTAAGCGTTGTCATTTAAGTTAAACACCACTGAAGTGGGCATGCGTAAATCGGTAATAGCGAGTCTGCAGAATTTCCGTTAGGGTTGGGGAGTTGGCATTCATTTCCTATGCCTAGCTAATGTTCAGAAGTGACCAGTCCATCAAGTAACTCTGTGACAGTGCATTATTCTTTTTATCAGTGATTCGTAGAACCTGAATGTGCGGTTGGATACAAAACTAGTTTATGAACTGTGTATAAGGACAGGCAGCTGTCTTGTGAGCCCTTCCATCAGCGAATTCCTTAGAGTGCAAGTGGCTGGTATCCGTTGTCAACACGCTTGCTAAATCTGCGTGCACAAATTCCAGAACTGTTATCGTCTTCCTGTTCACCGTAGGTAGCCCTTCACCTCATACAGAAGCTGCAGAAAGGAGGCCGCACAGTTGTAAAACTCAGTCTGCCGCCTTTGGTCACGATTACAAGAAATATAATTGGGGGTGGGAAGGGAAGCCCCCAGACCACAGTAAACATTACAGTAGGCATAAGTCATTTGTTGATATATGCAATGTCTTTACTTCATACGCTTCTCTCTGCAATTACTTGTAAGTTCCTTCTTGATGGCCCAGGAGGGCCGAAACACGTAGGAGGCTAATTACAGACTACTAGGAGTTCGCCCTATAAAGCACAATTCGTTGGTTTTGATTTAAGAAAGAAGTACACGGCTTTATGCAACTGTAAGATATCGTAAATGTTCATGTTTAACTTGCGTTTGCAATAGTGCAGGTTACAAGTTTGATGAAGCTGAGTTTCTAAGTGTGGAAGGACTGGGAAACGAAGTGGGAAACACGGATTTGTTTCAACTTCCAGTGACCACGGGATATATTTGGCACTGCAGGAAGTTGGGTCGGGTTAGAGGTGTAATGAGATTAATGATTATACTGTTCAGCAGGAGGACGTAATGTTTCAACATGTAGAATAGGTCCTGGTATAATATAATAGACAGTAACATGTTAAAGTGATGTGAACGTATAGTACGCATGGGAGATAACAGATGGCATAAGCGAATATTAACCTAAAGTGAATTGTTACCATCCCGTTGTGTATATATCAAGTTTTATTAATTCCAACCGTCTTTACACAACAATATTATGGGTTAGATGTTCAGTTAAGCAAGCTACATGTTTCGGCCTTCTCGGTCATCATCAGGCTTACAAAAGATTGGTATCAATTAAGGCACAAAAAAGGTTGCTGTACCTATGGGATCCCAGCGTTACCAGCCTATATACCAGTATAGGCTGGTAACGCCATCCGATCAAAGTTGTAAAAACTGTGTAACACACAGTGCATAACCACAACTGTGCACGCCAAAACCCTGTTATACACGAACGGTCGCCCCAATACCCATACACACCTGAGAACAGTACAACATAGCTGGTATTTAACT
>Ga0136643_10020107_pt1 | contig 10093 bp, 3 predicted proteins | sample TergutLab28metaG_FD_96883 | JGI IMG/M metagenome (GOLD analysis project Ga0136643, IMG submission 96883) | Labiotermes labralis P1 segment gut microbial communities from Petit-Saut dam, French Guiana - Lab288 P1 (version 3) (version 3) | ecosystem: Host-associated > Arthropoda: Insects >... | reverse complement strand
TGTTTGATGGAACCGCACAGCGCCCTGGGAGCAAGCCGGCGGCGGTTCGTAGTGTTCGGGCCAGTAAGGCCGTTAATATAGTCACGGCTGAGAATGATTTGTCATCTGGGTGGCAGGTGACGTGGGGAACAGGATGTGTCAAGAGTTCCGTGAGGTAATTAGAATTGACTTCGAGCGTTAAATATATCGACAGTGGAACGCGAGTGCTGCTGTAGGAACACGTTAACCTACTGCTAATGTGTACTAACGTCATAACTTGTACGAGATCTCAGCGTTACGCCGTGATGTAGTTCAGGCTTTCGTCCTGCTGGGATGTGCGGCGTAGGTTATTATTTCTGGTCAACTGCCAGTCATCGCAGCAGAACATTCGAGAAGAGCGAGTGCCTGAAACAGTAAGCCGTTCACAGAATTAGTTAAAATAGAACGACAGTAATGTAGGCTATCAGTAGATGTGTAAGATTAGAGAGCGGTGCAGTATGGAAGTACTGTAGTCTCGGTATTCGGGATTTCAGCCTTACGTCGCATCACATTTTAATACCATTGTTCTCGACCGTTCGTGATCGGCTTCGACGAATCGATGTGAGACCACGTGGCTGGACTGTCCGCGTCCCTTGCACACGTTCTGTTGCGCAGATCACTCTCAGCAGCTCGGTCATATTCTGTCATACATGAGGAAAGCTTGTATGCTGTCGTGCTGTTACATACAATCATTACTGCGCCTGCGCCAGTCTGCGCACATCCATCTACATATGCGATCGTCCAGGCGACATCCTAAGTTTGAGTACCGTATTTATAGTTTGACATTACTGTAAGAAATCCCAGGTGCTCATTGAAAGTATTAATGGAGTTTATTATTTATATTTCAGATTTTGATACCTAAAAAACAGAACACTTCTAAAGTAATATTAAAATCCAGGAATCTTGAGCTGTAAGAATCTTCACGTTTAACATTGTGTGTGTACATGTTAATAATAATCAGTAGTTTATACTGCACTTAGTTTTGTTTTGTCTTTCAGTTTGTAATTTCCACAAATATTGCGCTAGAAGCAGATAACCTCAACACGAAAGACCGCCTCACAACTTTAGTGTAAAACCTTGTTACGTGGAATATACACAGCTTGCGGGCAAGAGTACCACCAGGTGCAGTTTCCTGACATGATGTATTGTATACTGTAATGAAAGATGAATACGTTAGAAGACAAGTGACGTCAGAAAATGTTCGTGTTTCGTAAAATCTTGTTTACTCCACTGTAAAGAATGGGATCTCATTCTACTGTCAACAGTGATATCGCACTCCTCGTTGCTGGATATGTTTTATAACTGTATTGCCCGGTGATGGTGATGTAGGCTGGAACATGTTGCATAATTGTTGAACAACCGAAATACTGAGTTGTGATTTCAATATATGGACGTCTCAGCGGACAGTTTATGGAGTGGGACTGCCTTCAAGCTTTCGTTGTATCTTATGCTTTGTAAGAGTGTTGTTATGTGATTAGAAATGAACTGTTGTGCTAAAAATGCCTTTTAAGGTTACTCATGTTATTTCTTGGCTTTGACACGTTCTTGGAAACGATTAGGCCTTTGACCTTGACGACGGATTCCGTCGCCTCCGTTGTCCTGGACGGTTTTGTCACAAACAGCATATAGGCCCCGTCTGTTAGGACCTGCTAGCACTGGATGTCTATTGACCTAAACTGGCTGGACATTGGCGTTTCCAACTGCACGACGTCGTCATCAGCGTCTCTATGTTCATACTAGGTTCATGTCCAGAGGCCTTCCAGAATGCATTTGTTCGCCACGTATATTAAAATACTACTAAATATTATTAACTAAATTATTTGAACCGAATCGCCTATCCGGATATCCATTGTAATTAATTATGATTGCAAATACGGGAGTTTTACTGGATGACATTGTGCAAGCGCTGAAGTATGCCACGACGGCTGGCTGGTTTTACAAGCGTGTTGGCAGTATTGCAACATGAAGACCCTGTATAGCCAATGTTTAATGCAGCGAATTTCTTCAAATGGTCCTGCTGGTGCATGTCGCAGATGTCTTCAGTTGCCGCTGTCTGTCCATGTTGCCATTCCCTTCGTCATGTCGTGAATTGGATGCAGCGGCGCGTTTCGACGTGTGTTCGTTGGCTTCGCCTGGTTGCTATGCCGTAACAATGTTGTGTATGTCGTGCTGTGCCACACGTTAACAATTCGCCGTTGCAGTACCCGTCCTGCGATTTTTTGCAGCTCTCTATGTTGTGCCGTCGTTGTGCGCTGAATTGTGCGTTTGTACACCGTTTAACTGTTAGGTGCATCACCACGGCTGTAACACGTGTCCCCCGGCAGTATAGGATACATTTTTACATATATAAAGAGAATCTCTTCAAACGATCTTTTGTTGCATTCTTGTTTTTTGCCTATTAATCTCTTCCTCTTTTGCCTTCCGCAGTTAAACGGATTTCAAAGCGTTTAAAAATAGAGTCGCTGAACTGTTTGTATCTACCGTGTGATGATCTGCCGGTGGCGGAATTCTGTTAGAGCAGCTCTTTGAGAACCTTTTTTGTTTAAAGGTTTTTAAAATAACTTGAGCGCAGAAATGAAGCATAATCGTGGTTATGCAGTTCACGTCACGTGAATGGGTGCTTGTCATTCATGTGAAGTGAGATGCGTGCGCTGCCAGACGGGGCTCATATAGGCCGGCATACATTGTACTGTAGGGTTGTCGTATTTGACGATTTTCATTTGTCTGTACCGTTAACAGAATTTGTAGGACATGAATTTTGTGTGCTGTGCCAATTGCATGCTGACATTTATAATTTTTACTTCTCACCGGATATTGGGGCGATCAAACCAAGGAGGATGAGCTGAATTCATCTGGCTGCGAATGGGGACCAGCGGTGGAGTTTTGTGACCACGGCAATGAACGTGTTTGCGGCTGCTGTATATTGCAGGGAAATGTCTGATTAGCTGAGGGCTGTTAGGGTTTCAAGAGGGACGTGAAACTGGTTTACTACTTGCATTTTGTGCCGTGCCACGCGCAGGCTAGCCGGGACAGTCGTCGGTTGCACAGTGGCTGTGAAATTAGAGATAAAATGCACCCTAAAACAGGCCATGAAGACCCAGAGCGGGATTTGAGGTACACCTCGAGAGGTGGGTGGTCAACCCCACACCCCAGCCGCTTTACCACGGGAAAGAGACGCGGCACCCATTGTACAGGAGGCTGGGCGGCCCCCAGGGGCGGTCTGGACAGGCGCGGAAAATCTCGACACCATCGGCATTCGATCCACGGACCGTCCAACCTGTAGCCAGTCACTGTACCAACTGCGCTATCCCAGGCAACTCAGAGTGACACTGGGACAAGTTTTTCTCGGAGATTTGAGTTTTCTCTGTCAGTATCGCTACACCAGTGCTCCATGCTCATCGATCTATTACCGATGCCGTATGATCACAGCAGTTGACAGCGTCATTGACCAACGCACTTGCTTAACCAAATGAAGTTCAAGGGCAGGCTGTGAGGCCTGCGGGCCGATAATGTCTCCTGTCAAGCACGAAGCGAAAGAACTGCGTGCATAAGACAGAAGTGGTCATGTAATTGTGTGCTGCTATATACTCACGTAATGTCGGGAAAGAGAGTGTTTGTTTGCAGCATTCGAAGCGCAGCATTGTTCCCCGTTGCGCGATGCTGGTGTTGCGTCACCCACCTGGTGCTGAGGAAAGTTCGTAAGGCAGGTTTTTAGAACGTTATCATATCCCGTACGCTTGCTTGCACGCGTGTAAATGAATGGGAAGACGTGAGAGGGGGCCTTGAACTCTGACGAGAGGTTGCTTGCGTTCATACGGACACTACGGTACACTACACTTGTGTGCCCACGTGGGGGACAATGGAGTGATAATGTGAGTAACTCTTTAAAGACGAAAACAGTGAAAGTACTTTTCTGTCCAGTGTTCCTTGATTTTCGAAAGGGCATTGCTTTTTGGGAGGTTCTCAGGCTTCACCTATTTGCCTTTCTGGTATGAGCAACACGTAGGTGAAGTATGGAGCATTGGTGGAAAGACGAAAATTAAACTGAATTATTTGTAAGGATTCTGTCCGTACCGCTCAGTAAACAAGTCTTTTTCCGTTATAAAAACCAGTCGCTTAATGCTGTATAGGGAAATAATTGCTGTTTGTTTTGGGGGCCCCCCCCCCCCGAAAAAAAAACATAGACTGTGTGGGCGAGTTATTGGCTTTTTGAATGCTAACCCTTTAAAACAGTGGTAGCTGTGTGTACCGTTTGCTTTACATTGGAACGCTGCAGTTCGACCACAGATTGTTTCTGAAGCTAGTATGATTTCGAAAATCGGTAGTGTTTATGTAAGCAGCATTAAACACTTGCTCCTGCAACGGAGGCGACACATGTTCTCTGCCGATGTGAGGGCGCCGGCTGGGATGGCTCGGTCGGTATAGTAACTGGGCGACGGATCGAACGTCCGAAAAATTGTTTCATTCCCGGCAGGGGCAGGAGGCTTCTTCCCCCCCCCCCAAAGAAATTGCATACCGGCCCCAGGGGCAACTTAGCCTTCTGTTGAGGTGCTCTGAGGCTTTCGTCGGGGTAAAGGCGGTCGGTGTGTGAGACCGACCACTCCATCTAGTGCTGAGGTTAAGAATGAATGGCGCTATACTGCAGCTCGCTCTGTGTGCCAAATGACACTGCAGCGCACAGAAACGCGTGTATCTGTTCAAACTGCTTACTAAATCGAAATGCGCAGTATGCTCTTGGTTTTTACGTGTGTAATATGCCCATTCATTGTTTACACGTGCAGTATTCCCAGCTGATGTTCACACGTGTAATATGCCCAGGAAGTGTTTACACGTGCAATATTCCCAGCTAGTGTTCACACGTGCAATTTGCCCAGGCAGCGTTTACACGTGTAATATGCCCAGGCAGTGTTGACACGTGCAGTATTCCCAGGTAATGTTCACACGTGTAATATGCCAAGGCAGTGTTTACACGTGCAGTATTCCCAGCTAGTGTTCACACATGTAATTTACCCAGGCAGCGTTTACACGTTTAATATGCCCAGGCAGTGTTGACACGTGCAATATTCCCAGTTAGTGTTCACACGTGTAATACGCCCAGGCAGTGTTTACACGTGCAGTATTCGAAACCAGTGTTCACACGTGTAATTTCCCCAGGCAGCATTTACACATTTAATATGCCCAGACAGTGTTGACACGTGCAATATTCCCAGCTAGTGTTCACATGTGTAATATGCCCAGTTAGTGTTTACACTTGCATTTGAAATGTGCACTGTGCCCAGTTGTTGTTGGCACGTGCAGTGTGCCCAGTTAGTGTTGTCATGTGCAGTGTCGCTAGGTGTTGTTGACGTGCAGTGTACCCAGTTAGTGTTGTCATGTTCATTTGCCCAGGTAGTGTTGACATGTGTAGTGTGCCTGCCCAGCGAGTGACAGCTGGTAGCTCCAATTGTTCCTTTCGATTTTCTCTGTTCGTTGCTCGCAGTGTTGCCATACCGCCATTTCCATTTCAATTTTGTAATGGCATGCATAATCTGAATGTTTTAATTATCGCTGTAAGGGGCATATAAAAAACTATAAATTATTGTAATACAGCACCCTTATTTAAGTGGGATGGGGTAATGTGGCTGCATGTTTCGGCTTAATTGGAAGGGATCACTGTGCCAACTGGCAAGGAATCGGCCATGTCCCGGAGGCAGAACTGGCACTTCCGGTGTTTTATATGTAAAGAAATGAAGGTGGGCGAACAGAGTGCGTCTTGTAACGTAATGCGTTTGTACTGCATGTTTTTGCTAACAGTCATGTCACTGGTTTATGGACGGGGAAGGAAGGCTTTGTTTTAGAACTTTAATGATGGCCTGCCCTGTGGGCTAATACCTTACTGTGAGTGGTGCAGGTCGTAAGGCTTAATGTAAGGCACGCGCCGTAGAAAACCTTGTGCTAGAAGTGGCAGCTTTTGGTATTGCGTACGGGAGACTCAACATATTATTATTATTATTATTATTATTATTATTATTAGCTCGCAGCAATAGAGCCCAGCGGTGGGTTCATTACGCGGAACAAACCGTTAGCATGTTCTTTGATCATTTCCTATGCTGTTGCTGATACACACACACACACACACACGTATGTAACTAATTTGCTTACGAATTGCCATCACTTTTATTGATGGCTTGTCATAGAGCTGAGCTGCAGCTCATCGATCCGTGCTTACTGTTTTGCTCTCTTCCTGCATAAGCGTCACACGTGCCTGTTGGTAGTACTGTAGGGTACACGGTGGAAGCTGCCGATTGCGGTCGTGTGGGATTGGGCGCCGTTTAATTTCGAAGGACTCTTTTGCCTCTATCGGCAGGGTGGAATATGTAGACAGCAGATTTTCAAAACCGTTAGCACCTGTGTTTGGCCCAGGTGTTTCTCTGAGTACTTCGGTATTCCTCTGTCATTATCATTCTGCCACTGCTGCGTATTCATTCTTCTGTCACCGACGCTGTATAATGTTAGCAGGAGGACAGCATCCAAGACCCATGGCGTCACATTGCATAAGGCCGTAACTTTCGTGCGCCCCACCGTGAGAACCTCAGATATGATGTAGACACTGTCCCTTGCGTCACTTTATGTAGTGTCAGTGTGGCAGGCTGATTGGTAATGGGAGCAGTTGTGTCTGCTCTGAAGGATGCATAATACCAGCTGTATTTGTGGCCTGCCTACAGCACGTGGTTGCAATCTCTTGCTTGTTGTTTGGTTGGTTCTTTGGAGGGGGGGGGGGATCCAGTCAGTGAGATAACTTTCGGGATTGTCTTTTGACAGTTGCTATTAAGACGACAGCAGAGAACTTCCTCTAAGAGACGGAACGGCGCAATGTAATGGTGTGGGTGTCACAGGAAATCATGAAGCGTCTAAAACCCAGTGGCAATGATATGTACCAGATACTATGACACTACATTTTTCCCCACACTGTATTTATTCCGATGGGCCGGGATAGCTACTGGCTGGATGGTCCGTGGATCGAATCCCGGTGGGTAGGTACCGGGTCATTTCGGGGGTAAACGGCTGGGGCGTGGCGTTAACCGCCCATCCCCATCTAGCGCCGAGGTTAAAGAAAGAGGAGGTCTGTACCTCTACTCCCTCTCTGGGCCGTCATGAGTGTTTGTACCGTGCACTGTAGGCCTACGTTTGTAATGTATGTGTAGCGATTGCTCCTATCATGCGAGGGCCGCTTAGTACGTCACTGGTAAGCAGTGTTGCCTAGGCAGCCAGGATAGTACAGTATTTAGTTGTCACGACCGTTTCCTTCCACATCCCTCCAGATTCAGTATTCATTGTCATGCTGCTGCGATTGGATCGTGCGTTTTGTGTTATTGGTGCGGTCGGTAGATGAACCCTGGATAGTCTAAGGAAAATTAAATTGACTTCAGTTGCTTGGCTGGGTGACTTTTAATTCCAGGAAACTTACCTTTTTAGTAATTTAGCAGTTGAAACATCTTCATTCCTATGTAGATCTGTGGTTATTTAACGATGTTTCACATATATAGTTTGGACGGATTTGCGTGTACGAAAGACAGCGCCTGTCCGAGCACCAACCGGCGGAAGAAATGTAGGTCGGCCACGGAAAAGATGGGACAAGCTTGGATGGCGTATATCCTGCAGCAGATGACCAGGAAAAAGTTATTCCGTTTTTGACATGTACTTTATGCACTGAATTGTGTGAAACTGGATGCAAAATAGATGGAGTGTGCACTTACAGAATTGTTGTAGCACTTTAGGAAATGCAGTTATGTTTGTGATGGAGAAGGACGACAGTCAGACCTGCCACGTACCTCGTCCTGCCAGACGCCAGTAAGGCAATATTGAGTGGTAAGAGTGAGAGGTGCAGCATGTCGCTTGGTTACAAGCGTTACAGCCCACACGATCACCGGACTTTTGGAAGTGGACAGACAACGGTACTGTGGACAGGGTGGACAACATTCGCTTCGCAGTCTGTCTGTTGGTGTCTGCACGTTGGGTTAGGAAGTCTGTGAAGACGCTGAACGACACGGCGTCGCAGCAGCGCGGCGCATAGAAACAGTTGTAGGAAGTGTCTTCATTCGATATTCTCAGGCATCGTGTGCTTGTTTTTGGTCATTTCCTTCGAAACCCAGTTTGGTTTCAGCCCATTATTATAAACATGTTTACAGTGACGACAGAGCTGGGCAGTTTGTGCTGACGTTTGTGGGAACGTGTTTCCACGTAGCGGTAGGAATGTATGCATGGCTGGTGTTGTGTTCGTAGGTTCCAAAGGATATTGATGTTGGCCTTGAGATCAGAGGTGTTCAACAGTGACGTAAATGCGTCGATAGATGAACGCTTTTTACGTGTTTAACTTGTGCGATGAAACGTCCAAGAGCTAGGTGAGTCGACGTAGTTCTGAACACACGGATTGTTTCCGACAAAATTTGAAGACAGTAGAAATTCCTCGGATTTTAGTTTGGGCCTAGAGTGACACTTTAGATACTGGCATCTGGCAGTGGGGTTTGTTTTGACGACACTTTATTATTAGTACGGTGCCATGTTTCGACCTTTCTGTCAGATCATAGTTCATGGAGAGAAAACGATTTGTAAGGATCGGTTGTTGTCATACTCATTTGCAAGGGGTGAGAGCTTACTGCGTTTCAATACCAGAGTCGTTTATGACCGTGTAGGGGCGTGGATAAGTAGTCTGGTGTGGAATTTTAGGTTTCCGTGTGAGTTGTGTTCTTGCAATGCGCTTACTGCACGGCACAGCTAGAATAAAATGTGTATGGAATGTCGCTGTGTAGTTTGCGTGGACGTTGCTGGTCTTTGTTGGTTGCGTGTGGGCTAGTTGGCCGACACTGGGGTTGTGGGGTCTTGTGAGCCTTGTTTGTCGATATAGTTATGTACAGTGACACTTTGTAGTAGGTAGCTGACGTACGGCAATAGCTTTTGATTTTACATATGATTATAGTTAGGCCTGGCCAAAGTATGTAGCAGGATTATAATACGGTTGCTGTCCCAAACACGTTGTATGCTGCTGTTGGTGTTTGTCGTAGAGCTGGTAACAGCATGGGCCTTTCAGCTGGTAACAGCATGGGCCTTCCCCCGAAACTAAATGAATGTTGTTATAAAAAAACTGAGTAAGTGCTTTGTCAAGCATTTCTCGCAAATATGTTCGTGAACCCAACAAACTTGAGCCGAAAGAATACACCGGTCAATAAGTAAGTCAACAAAACTTGGGTTTCCACCAGACGGCGTCGTTACATGTTTTCTATTGAGTCTCAAAGGTAATTCGAAACTGGTTCAAATCGTCCGAGAATGTCAGAGAAAGGAAACTCGCCAAAAGGGAAGCATATATGTAAAGAAACAGGGAATCAGAGGATTTGTGTGAACATGCTTAGGAAATAGTGGTGTATCAGGATGTGTAGGACGTTGCTCAAGAAACAGGACATCAATACTGGTATGAGCTTGGCGCAGCAATAGGATATCAGGATTGGTTTGAGCTTAGCGCACAATAGGATATCAGGATTGGTTTGAGCTTAGCGCACAATAGGATAACAGGATTGGTTTGAGTTGGCGCAGCAGTAGGATAACATGATTGGTTTGAGCTTGGCGCAGCAATAGGATAACATGATTGGTTTGAACTTGGCGCAGCAATAGGATAACAGGATTGGTTTGAGCTTGGCGCAGAAACAGGATAACAGGATTGGTTTGAGCTTGGCGCAGCAATAGGATATCAGGATTGGTTTGAGCTTGGCGTAGCAATAGGATATCAGGATTGGTTTGAGCTTGGCGAACAATAGGATATCGGGATTGGTTTGAGCTTGGCGCACAATAGGATATCAGGATTGGTTTGAGTTTGGCGCACCATAAGATATCAGGGTTGGTTTGAGCTTGGCGAACAATAAGACATCAGGGTTGGTTTGAGCTTGGCGCACATTAGGATAACAGGATTGGTTTGAGCTTGGCGCACAATAGGATAACAGGATTGGTTTGAGCTTGGCGCACAATAGGATGACAGGATTGTTTTGAGCTTGGCGCAGCAATAGGATAACAGGATTGGTTTGAGCTTGGCTAACAATAGGATATC
>Ga0136643_10020105_pt1 | contig 10094 bp, 10 predicted proteins | sample TergutLab28metaG_FD_96883 | JGI IMG/M metagenome (GOLD analysis project Ga0136643, IMG submission 96883) | Labiotermes labralis P1 segment gut microbial communities from Petit-Saut dam, French Guiana - Lab288 P1 (version 3) (version 3) | ecosystem: Host-associated > Arthropoda: Insects >... | reverse complement strand
TTATAGACACGATAAACAGGAGTTGAGGAAGATACAGGTGCTTGCCAAGCAATGCCTTCATATCTCCAATCTGTGTGAGGAAGAGAAGTTAGGTTGTCAGACTCCACTTTATTTGTTGTATAAAGATGCTCCATATTTCTAGTATTATAAAGTCGATAAACATTGATGAAGCCAGATGGAGCGGGAGGATTAACTGCTGCTCCAGTAAAAAAATTACTATAATCAATAGATACATCTACGGGTTGATGTGAAGAGAAGTTGGTAAAATACATCTGACTGGTGTATTGCCATGCTCCAAATTTTGTATTTTGTAAATTAGAGGCTGAGGGCTTACCGTACAAATATTGAGCGATCCACATGTTTTTTGCTCTAAGAATACGGGGCTCCATGTATCCTGTATAATCCACAGCCCAACTGGCTGAGGTATAGTGTTTGCCATTAGAGAATCCAGAGGCTTTCAGTTGATTGACAAATTTCTGTGAGGAAATGGTCCAATCAAATAAAGGAGCTCCACCAGAGGTATATTCTGCATCATTAATCATGACTGTGTTACTTGGGAGGCCATCAGCTTTAGCTACAGAAGCAAAATATTTGGCTTCTGCGATAGCTTGGGCATCAGCTGCTGCTTGAGAAGTGTTATGCACCCCAAATGTTGAGAAGTGATAAACAGCAACATTGAGTCCTGCGGCTTTAGCCATAGAAATCTGACTTTTGGCATAAGGGTTAGTATAGGTTGTCCCCTCTGTCAACTTGATGACAATGGTTTTTATCCCTTGGACTTTGAGCTGATTGAAATCCGCTTGTTTCATCCATGATTGATAGGAAGCAATGTCCACAGCATCTTTGCGAGGAAGAGTACCGTCATTTGAAGTCAAATCAGAAGGAGCATTGGTACGTGAAAGTCCTTGATTGTCAGATGGCAATGCAAAAGGAGCTTGACTGGTCTGAGCTTGTGTGAAATATCCCATGGGATGATTGTTTGGCTCAATGGTATCTGCAGAAGTCTTAATCCATGCAAAAACAAGTGGCAGACTGGCTAATACAAGTGATAATTTTAATGTGTTTTTTAATTTCATATTATTAGTATATCAATAAGCAAAATCAAATTCAAGGGATTTATGGTAGGGATTTAATCCTCTCTATTGAAATAAGCTCAAGATAGTGATAAAATGATAAAAATAAAAAATGGAGGATGTTGTTATGTCGAATTGGGAATCAAAGTTTTTGAAAAAGGGTTATACTTTTGATGATGTATTGCTTATTCCAGCAGAGAGTCATGTTTTACCTAATGAAGTGGATATGTCCACACAGCTGGCTCCCAATCTCAAGCTCAACATTCCTGTTATTTCATCGGCAATGGATACCGTTACTGAGAGTGTGATGGCGATTGCCATGGCACGTCAGGGTGGTTTGGGTGTCATCCATAAAAATATGTCCATTGAGCAACAGGCTGAAGAAGTACATAAAGTTAAGCGTTCTGAGTCTGGTGTCATTACTGATCCTTTCTTTTTGACACCTGAGCATAAGATTCAAGAGGCAGAGGACCTTATGTCCACTTATCGTATCTCAGGAGTACCTATTGTTGAAACACTTGAAAATCGTAAATTAGTAGGGATTCTAACCAATCGTGATTTACGTTTTATTTCCAATTATGATCAAGCCATCAAGAATGTCATGACCTCTGAACGTTTAATTACCGCTCCAGTAGGGACCAGTCTCAAAGAGGCGGAGGCTCTACTTCAAGAGCATAAGATTGAGAAACTTCCTTTGGTAGATAAAGAAGGGCGTCTGTCTGGACTGATTACCATTAAAGATATTGAGCGTGTCATTGAGTTCCCCAAGGCAGCCAAGGATTCAAAAGGTCGTCTGCTTGTCGCTGCGGCTGTAGGTGTAACCTCTGATACTTTTGACCGTGCTGAAGCTTTGTTCGATGCGGGGGCGGATGCTATTGTCATTGACACGGCACACGGACATTCTGCAGGTGTCTTGCGTAAAATCTCAGAAATCCGTGCTCATTTTCCTGATAAGACATTGATTGCGGGAAATATTGCTACAGCTGAAGGAGCTCGTGCTCTCTATGATGCAGGCGTTGATGTGGTCAAGGTAGGGATAGGACCGGGTTCAATCTGTACGACTCGTGTGGTGGCAGGCGTAGGTGTGCCACAGATTACAGCCATTTATGATGCGGCGAGTGTCGCTCGTGAGTATGGGAAGTCCATCATTGCGGATGGGGGAATCAAGTACTCTGGAGATATTGTCAAAGCTCTTGCAGCAGGAGGTCATGCAGTCATGCTTGGTTCCATGCTTGCAGGGACGGATGAATCACCGGGTGAATTTGAAATTTTCCAAGGGCGTAAGTTCAAGACCTATCGTGGAATGGGTTCTCTTGCAGCCATGAAGAAAGGTTCAAGTGATCGCTACTTCCAAGGGTCTGTCAATGAAGCTAATAAACTAGTCCCAGAGGGAATTGAAGGACGTGTAGCCTATAAAGGAACCGCACAGGACATCATTTTCCAAATGATCGGTGGACTTAAATCAGGAATGGGATACACAGGTGCAGGGGATATTCAAGCCCTGCATGAATCAGCCCAATTCATTGAGATGTCAGGAGCAGGGCTCAAAGAATCTCATCCACACGACGTACAAATTACAAAAGAAGCCCCTAATTACTCCGTGCAATAGAAAACAGGTCAAAGCCTGTTTTTATTGTGATATAATGGTTTATATGAACGAAACTGAACAAATAATAGAAGAGCTTTATTGCATTGGCTGTGGGTCAAAAATTCAGACGGATAACAAGGAAGGTATGGGCTATCTACCTTCAGGAGCTTTGAAGAAAAAAATAGAGAACGAGGAGGAGCTTTATTGTCAACGTTGTTTTCGTCTGCGTCATTACAATGAGATTGCAGATGTCAGCTTGACTGATGATGATTTTCTCAAACTCTTGACGGAGATCGGCAGTCATGATGCTCTCATCGTCAATGTCATTGATATTTTTGATTTTAATGGTTCGCTCATTCCGGGTTTACATCGATTTACATCGGGGAATGATGTCCTTCTTGTAGCTAATAAGAAAGATATTCTCCCTCATTCACTTAAGGTCAATAAGATGAAGCAATGGTTAAAAGAGCAGGCACATTCTGCAGGCTTGCGTCCAAAAGATGTGGTTGTGACCTCTGCTCATAATCAAGAGGATGTACGTGAACTCATGACCATCATAGAGAAATATCGGAAGGGGCGTGATGTTTACATTGTGGGTGTAACGAATGTAGGGAAATCAACACTCATCAATGCCATCATTAAAGTAGTTACGGGTGATTCTGATGTCATTACTACTTCTCGCTTTCCGGGGACAACCCTTGATAAGATTGAGATTCCATTAGATGAGGAATCTGTCTTGGTTGATACACCGGGAATCATTCATCGAGGGCAGATGGCTCATTATTTGGAAGCCAGAGACCTTAAATATGTCAGTCCACGTAAGGAAATTAAACCTAAGACTTTTCAACTGAACTCAGAACAGACCTTATTCTTAGGGGGGCTCGCTCGGTTTGACTACATTCAAGGAGAGAAGCAAGGCATTACAGCTTACTTTGACAATGAGCTGGAGATTCATCGAACCAAGTTAGCAGGTGCGACAGAATTTTATGACAAACATGCAGGTGAACTACTAAAACCAGCCGTTAAAGGATCAAAATTAATCCGTAAAGAGTTTTCTATTAAAGAGAAATCTGACTTGGTTATCACAGGGTTAGGCTGGATTCGTGTGGCTGAAAGAGGTCTAGTGGCTGTATGGGCACCTGAAGGTGTAGACATTTTGGTGCGAAAGGCTTTGATAGGTTAGCCATGATAGACTTAGAAGAAAAGCAAGAACGTGTTCTGCTCGTTGGAGTGGAAATATTTGAGAATAATCAATCTTTTCAATCTTCTATGGAAGAATTGGCTGATTTGACTGTAACAGCAGGAGGTTTGGTCATTGACAGCTTTACACAGAAATTAGATGCTTTCAACAGTAAATTTCTAGTGGGGACAGGGAAGTTAGATCAAATTCAGTGGGCCATTGATGTAGGTGAAATTGACACGGTCATCTTTAACGAACGCCTCACACCTCGGCAGAATGTCAACTTGGAAGAGGTGCTTGGTGTAAAAGTCATTGATCGCATGCAGTTGATACTGGATATATTCGCCATGCGGGCTCGCTCTCATGAAGGAATGTTGCAGGTGGAAGAAGCTCAGCTTAACTATATACTTCCTCGTCTTGCAGGCAAAGGAATCATGCTCAGTCGTCAAGGGGGTGGAATAGGCTCTAAGGGTCCCGGAGAATCTAAGCTTGAGACAGATCGTCGCTATATTCGTACTCGTATTGAAAACATTGACAAGGCTTTGAAAAAGGTTGAGAAAAATCGTGAGACCATCCGACAAAAGCGTAAAAATTCAGGAATTTTCAAGATAGGATTGATTGGATATACCAATGCAGGAAAGTCATCCATCATGAATGCTCTAACTTCAAAAGAACAGTATGAAAAGGATGAACTATTTGCGACTTTGGATGCAACTACCAAAACTACTCAGTTGAAAGATGAGTTTACAGTCAGCTTGACAGATACGGTTGGGTTTATCCAAAATCTACCGACAGAACTCATTACCGCTTTCAAGTCCACGCTTGAAGAATCTGCTCATGTGGATTTACTTATTCATGTGATTGATGCTTCCCACCCTCATCATGAGATTCATGAAGAAACTGTGGTGAATATTATGGAAGAATTGGACATGAATGCTATCCCTGTGCTTCATGTTTACAACAAGATGGATTTGGTTGACAATACCTTCATACCGACAGTTTTGCCTGTTGTGCAACTCTCTATCAAATCACCTGAAGGACCACAGTGGCTACGTACAGCAATTTTAGAAAAATTATATGAACTCTTTGAGCAAGTGGAATTTCAAGTTCCCTATGCTTTGGCTTACACATTGCCTCAGATAAAACAACTCATGTTAGTAAATGAAATAGAGGAAAAAGAAGATCACTATCAGTTATCAGGACTAATTGCTCCTGAACTCAAATGGAAAATCGAAGAATTTAGAAAATAGAAGGTAAATAATAAATGGAACTTACAGGCAAACAAAAACGCTATTTACGCAGCTTAGCAGTCAATATCAAACCTATTGTGCAGATTGGAAAGGGAGGAGTCAACAATGAGATTCTTACTTCTATCCGTCAGGCGTGCGATGCTCGTGAATTGATCAAGGTCAATATTCTACAAAATTCTGATGAGACATCATCAGATGTAGCAGAACGTATAGAAGAAATGGGACTTGATGTGGTACAAATCATCGGGCGTAATCTTGTGATTTTCAAGGTATCAGATAAGAAAGAAAATCGTAAAATTTCAAAAGAGGTCAAGGAGATAAAGCCAGCATAAAATGTCAATAGAATTACTTACTCCATTTACAAAGGTTCAGCTAGAAAAAACTGCAGAACAAGCACCCACTTCCATAGGTCTTTTTTGGGGTAATTTCAATCCAATACATATGGCTCATCTGACCATTGCTGATCAGGTACGCCAGCAACTCCAGTTGGAGAAAATCATATTCCTGCCTGAGTATAATCCTGATGGTCATGTAGAGAAGATGTTAAAGCTAGGATTAGAAGATGTTCAAGGCTTAGAGTTGGACACTTGTCGACTGAACACCAAAGAGAGTATGGTTGAATCGGTCAAACGCCTGAAAGAAACATCTCCTGACACAGCTTTCTACTTTATTATTGGGAGTGATGTCATTAATACCCTCTCTCAATGGAAAGAAATGGATGCTCTCCTAGAATTAGTGCAGTTGGTTGCTGTTCGTCGTCCTCGCTATCGTGTAGGGACAAGCCTTCCTATTCTTTGGGTGGATGTTCCTGCTATGGATATTTCTGGGAATATGATTCGTGAGCAATTTCATAAAGGGATGATTCCCCATTTTCTACTTCCTGAAAAGGTCTTAGAATATATAATGAAAGAAGGTTTATATGTTTGATTTTTATCCACCGATCAATCTTAGTCGAGAGGAATTACTTGGGAAAATCCGTCAGCAAATGTCAGAAAAACGCTATCAACATAGCCTTGGTGTAGAAAAAGCAGCCATTGAATTGGCTGAACGTTACCATGTAGATATTCAAAAAGCAAGTTTGGCAGGACTTCTACACGACTATGCTAAAGAAGTGCCTGATGATAAGTTTTTAGAACTTATTGATAAATATAAGCTAGATGTTGACTTGAAGAATTGGAATAACAATGTTTGGCATGGTAGGGTAGGAATTTATCTGATTGAGGAAGATTTAGGATTGACGGATTCAGATATACTGCAAGCCATAAGTATTCATACCGTAGGATCTAGTCAGATGTCTGATTTGGCAAAGGTGCTTTATGTGGCGGATTATATTGAAGAAGGACGAAGTTTTCAAGGAGTGGATCAGGCACGAGAGATTGCAAGGCAATCCCTAGATAACGCTGTCGCCTATGAAACAGCACATACCGTCAAATTTCTCGCTGAGCAGGCAGTGCCTATCTACCCACAAACACTAGAAACCTATAATGCCTTTATCAAATATTTACAGGATTGAGTGTCAAATGGTATAATAGAGCAAGGAAAATATAGATAGGAAATCAATTTGGAATCAAAACAATTATTAGAAGTCGTTGTAAAAGCAGCAGATGACAAGAAAGCCTTAGATATTATTGCATTAAACATGAATGAGGTGTCAGGGGTGGCAGATGCTTTTGTCATCATGGAAGCTATGAATACACGTCAAATTGACGCTATCGTTGATAATATCGCTGAAGAAGCTAAAGCAAAGGTGTGCGTGTCTGTTGCGGGGCGTATCGAAGGAGATGCCAAAACAGGTTGGGTCCTTCTTGACTTGGGAGACATTATCGTCAATGTTTTTGACCATGATTCTCGTTTAAGATTCAACTTAGAAAAACTCTGGTCTGACGCACCATTATTGGATGTATCAGCCTTCATTGAAGAATAAAATCAGCGAGTAATCTCGCTTTTTTAGGAGGGGAAATGATCACTTCATATCAAGAATTTGCTAAAGTCTATGATACAGTCATGGATGATAGCCTCTATAAACAATGGCTTAATTTCACGCAAAGGCATGTGTCTCAATCTGCTCACTCTTTATTAGAACTGGCTTGTGGTTCAGGTGTTCTCGCCCTTGAATTGAAAAAATCAGGCTATGATGTAAGAGGAATTGACTTATCAGAGGAAATGCTCACGATAGCCTCAAATCGAGCCATGACAGAAGGTCAAGAAATTGAATTTATCGCAGGAGACATGCGAGAATTAGATCAGTTAGTAGAGCCAGAAGCCTTTGACGTCATTACCTGTTATTCAGATTCTATCTGCTATATGCAAAATATAGAGCAGGTAAAAGAAGTGGTTGACGGGGTTTACACTAGCTTGACAGTTGACGGGACGTTCATTTTTGATGTGCATTCTGTCAATCAAGTGGACAAGGAGTTTCCGGGTTACAGCTATCATGAAAATGAAGAGAATTTTGCATTTCTTTGGGACTCCTTTGCAGGAGAGTTCCCACATTCCGTTGTTCATGAATTGACTTTTTTTGTAGAAGATTCTGAAGGTACATTTATCCGTAAAGATGAAATACATGAAGAACGAACCTATCCCATTGAAGAGTATTTGCAAGTTTTATCAAAATTCTCCAATGTAAAAGTTTACGCAGATTTTACAGATGATGAACCAAATAATGAGAGTAAAAGGTGGTTTTTTGTATGTCAAAAATAACTGGAATCATCGCAGAGTTCAATCCTTTTCATTCGGGGCACAAGTATCTGTTGGAGCGAGCAGATGGTTTGAAAATCGTCGCCATGTCTGGAAATTTTATGCAACGTGGAGAACCTGCCATTTTTGACAAATGGGCACGAGCTCAAATGGCTCTATCAAATGGGGCAGATATTGTCGTTGAATTGCCGACGCTTGTATCCGTTCAGTCGGCAGATTTTTTTGCCAAAGGTGCTGTAGATATCTTGTCTGAATTAGGAATAAATCAGTTGATTTTTGGATCGGAATCAGATACAGACTATAATCAAGTCGCAAAGACTTATGCTGAACAAGGTCAAAAAATGGAGGCTTTCATTAAAAATCTTTCGGATGAACTCAGCTATCCCCAAAAGACCCAGCTCATGTGGCAAGAATTTCTAGGTTTGCAATTTGACGGAAACACTCCTAATCATGTGTTGGCTTTAGCTTATGCCAAGGCAGTAGCAGAAAAAAATATCCAGCTAAAAACAATCCAACGCACCAATGATTTTCATTCCTCTGACTTGCAGGGGCAATTTGCCTCAGCAACAGCGATCCGTGAAAATATTCATAATTGGGAGAAGATAAAAGGTCTTGTGCCAGAAAATTTAGAAAAGCTTTATGACTCATCAACAGTGTCTTGGGAGGATTATTTTCCCTTACTTAAATACAAGGTTTTTTCCTCAGGACTCTCAGAAATATATCAAGTCAATGAGGAAATGATGGTGCGTATCAAGCGTGAAATCAAAAAATCAGAAAACATTGATGAGCTTGTAGAAAATATTCATACCAAAAGATATACTAAATCTCGAGTTAGGCGATTATTGATTTATATTTTACTCAATGTACCCCAAAACGCTTCATTGCCTGATAAACTCCATGTTCTAGGATTCACTAAAAACGGACAAGAGCATCTATCAACTGTAAAAGATAAAATCATCACTCGGATAGGTGCAGAGGCGTGGGATTCAATGACACAAAAAGCAGATGAAATCTATTGTCTGGGAAATAAAGACTTACAAGAGCAGAACTACGGAAGAAAACCAATAATATTATAGGATTGTGGTATAATATTGAAGAATAAAACAATGAGAAAGGAGACTGAGGGTTCAGTTTACACATTAATTAACGTGCTAAATTGAACTTCAACGTGCGTCATTTCTTGTCTTGTGCAATAGACCGCTTGATACTTCGTATCAAGTTAATAAACGGTCTTAGGCACTACTCAGAAATGATAACCGCACGTTTCAGTATCTTAAATTTATGGGACGTAAATGGGCTAATATCGCTGCTAAAAAGGCAGCTAAAGACGGAGCAACTTCAAAAGTTTATGCCAAGTTTGGTGTAGAAATCTATGCAGCTGCTAAGCAAGGAGATCCAGATCCAGAAATTAACGGAACACTTCGTTTTGTTATTGAGCGTGCTAAACAGGCACAAGTTCCTAAGCATGTGATTGATAAAGCCTTAGATAAGGCTAAGGGAGGATCAGATGAGACCTTCACAACAGGGCGTTACGAAGGCTTTGGACCTAATGGTTCGATGGTTATTGTTGACACTTTGACAAACAATGTCAATCGTACAGCAGCAGATATTCGTACGGTTTACAACAAAAATGGAGGGAACTTTGGTTCTGCAGGATCAGTTTCTTATCTTTTTGACAATACAGGTGTGGTTATTTTCAACGGAAATGACAGCGATGAAATATTTGAATATCTCATGGAAGCAGATGTAGATGTGCGTGATGTGGAACAAGAAGGAGAACATATTGTTGTTTACACTGAACCAGCGGATTTACATAAAGCTATTGAAGCCCTTAAAGAAAAAGGAATCACAGAGTTCACAACAACAGAACTTGAAATGGTACCTCAAAGTGAAATCACACTTGAAGGCGAAGATTTGGAAACCTTTGAAGGGCTGATTGACGCATTGGAAGATAATGAAGATGTGCAAAAAGTCTATCACAATGTGGAACTATAACTATAACCTACATACATAGGCGATTAAGAGCAACTCTTAATTGTTTTATTTTATAAAAGGGGCAGAAAAGGGGCGAAATAAAAATGACAAATTAAGAAAAACTTTGTTCACTTTAAAATCTTTTTATTTATCAAATAAAGTAAAAAAGTATGATAGAAATAAAAAATTGGATAGACATTTAACTAGTGGAAATCCTATATTTTTAAGAATTTATAGCAAATAGAAAATTAGAAGCATAGACGAAAAAATGGTATAATAGAAATGTATAAAAGGAGGACATTGCTATGACATTGGACGTTAATAAAGAAGAG
>Ga0136643_10020104_pt1 | contig 10094 bp, 6 predicted proteins | sample TergutLab28metaG_FD_96883 | JGI IMG/M metagenome (GOLD analysis project Ga0136643, IMG submission 96883) | Labiotermes labralis P1 segment gut microbial communities from Petit-Saut dam, French Guiana - Lab288 P1 (version 3) (version 3) | ecosystem: Host-associated > Arthropoda: Insects >... | reverse complement strand
CCAGGTATAAGGACAGGACGCCGCACACGCCCCACATTGGTGGTGGCTTATGCCGACGACGTGACCATTTTTATGACCTCTGCTGCTGACTTCGCCATTATAGAGGAATCCATTCGCCTATATGAACGATCATCAGGTGCCTGCTTCAACCCTCGAAAATCTAAGGCCCTCGCGGTAGGAAGCTGGTGTACACAGGAGACAGTCCTGAGGATCGCATATCATCCCCATTTGGTCATATTAGGCGTCACGTTCTGGGGCACAATCAAGCAAACGATGAAGAACTCCTGGTCACGATTAACAGAGAAGGTACGAGCGCAGGCAAAGCGAGACTACACTCGGGGCCCTTGCCTGTCAACACGGATGCGTTGTATCAACACTTTTCTCCTGTCCAAAATCTGGTATACCGTTCAAATCTTGCCGGCCCCAAACATACACACACAACAAATGACAACCGCCATTACATAGTACGTCTGGAAAGGAACAGTCTTACGAGTGCCTGTATCAACACTACAACGACCAATCAAATGGGAGGATGGGAGATGCCAGATACTGAGGCGAAGTGTATGGCGCTTCTTCTATACCGTATGTACCTGCAAGGCCAACGGAATGGAACGGTGACTGCAGCATGGTTACAGACCTGGAACATCACTGGCAGGCAGGCAAACCCACAGCATTCCACAAAGTTCTCCACTAAACTATACGTGTACACCGTAAACATGGCCTACATTACGCCTCCTGAACAAGATGAGAACCCCCGATGCTTTCGCAGACGTATCTACGCCTCACTACGCAGTATGACATTGGAACTGAAAGGGACACGGGACGAACGGGTCATGACACAACACCCAACTACCCCGTGGTCTAAGGTATGGGGGAACCTACAGGCAGTATGGTTATCGGAGGAACTTAAAGCAGCCTGCTTTATGGTTATTCATGATCTCATAACGACCAACGATCGACTAGCCAAGACACAACGAAGTACCACGAACAATTGCCAACATTGTGTTCGAGTAGACGCTCTGATTCACAGGCTGACTGAGTATAGCGAAGGGGCTGACATTTGGACGTGGACCCCTTCAAGAATAGCGATCATCCTTCGCATGGACCCGAAATACATTCTACCGGAGCGAACCATCCGTCCGAGTTTTCACTTTTGTTCACCACAGAGGCACCGGGCAATTTTGTGGATCCTCGCCCACATGATATATTACCGTACACAACATTGGTACCGAGTATCGACCGTCGACTACGCTGATTTCATGAGGCGTGCCCGATGGAAAGCGTATCAAACAACTCGCCGGCGCGGAAAGTTTGGGAATTACTTGGAGATACTATAATCACCGACACACATCACCTGGAGAAACTGTGTTCCCTCTAGCTGCAGGATAATTGAATCACAGTACCATACCTGCAAGGACTCCTCCAACCGATGAGGTCGCCACCGTAACGATGTTCTCCTAAGGGCCTAAAGTAACAAACGAACAATGCAATTCGAACACAAAGACAATAGTCCGTTAACAGTACATTACTGAGATATCTTCTATGCAACCATTGTATTTGTGTACTGAAGGATGAATAACGTAATTTTTAAAAATCCGATGGGGAAGAGATTTTTCGTCCGTCCAGACCGGCCGTGGGGCGCACCCAGCCTCCTGTACAATGGGTACCGGTTCTTTCCCGGGAGTAGAGGCGGCCGGGACGTGGAGCTGACCTTCCCACCCCCATATAGAGTGCCGAGTTCCTAGAAAGAGTAGAGCTATACCTCTACTCACCCTAAGGGCCTTCGTGGCCCATAAAAAGAGTGAAAACCTACTCCTAAATAGTACCCCTTTTACGACGATTCGATTTAAACCAAATATTCGAGAATGTATCCCCGTCGTAAAACGAGACCCTACTGTGTGTGTGTGTGTGTGTGTGTGTGTGTGTGTGTGTATCTGTATTGACAGACGGACTAATAACAAACGCTTTACTTAACACAAACATATGTGTTTGCAATTAATGCACCGGCAGTACAGCGACATTTGGAAGTGTGACGGCACACCACAAGCTTCTAGCGGCTTGTGTAACGGCATTAATCAGCCGAAGAAGAGGTTGCCAATAAATATAATTCAAATAAAACCTTTTTTCGGAATTACTTTCGTATAATAATAACTTGGCAGGCTGGCATCTGCCTGCCTCTCCATCCGTCACTGAGTTTCATTAACTGCTCCGAACGATGTATTCTTTAAAGTGGAGAGTCACTTATACAATTAAGAATTTGTCTGTATATATAAAAACCAAAGCTTCAGCACTGTGTCAACTTGGAGCTTACACTTTTCGACATCTACCCGAGGCTTTAGAGGGACATCATAATCGTACTACGTATGTGGACATCTGGCTTCTCTGAGAAGTTGAACGATTTTTCCTTAAGAAATTCCCCCATTTTTCTGTAACCACATAAAGGTAGTTGAACCATAGAGATTTATCCTGCGGTGGTTTAACTCAGTGCACATCTCCAAGCCAAATTTCTGTAACACCAATTTCCATTCTTTTTCCTCTAATTGCTGGATTTTTTTTACCTGCGAGAAGTAAAAGGAGCAAAAGATTACTTACCGCAGTGTCCTGTCGGCGAAGATACCGTAAATTCTGCGTAAAGAAACTGATCGTTCACTGTTGCGCCCAGCAACGAAAGGAGCTGTGAAAAGGCACACGACACGGAACTTAACGTGTGTTGTGTTTGTGGACATGTTGTTAAACTGCCACAATATGGAAACAAAATTAATTAAGCATTGTCCTGTTATGAAAGGACCTACAGGATATGGAGGTAAAGTTGCAACCTTTATTAGCGTCGAGTCTACATGAACATAACCTTTAACTCCAGTCTTTTTGCTCCCGGCCTTCTATGTTATTGCCAACAAAATATTTTTGTAACCAGTGAGTAGAACGTTTATTGGATTTCACAGGCGATTTTGCCTCACTGGCACTGCGAATAACTTACCTCTGGTGGTCTACGCAATCGTTTAGAGGCTGATCACTCTCCTAAAGACACCATGGAGTCCGCAGTATTGCACAGAGCAAGTTGACCAAAATGGAGGGTTTGCAAGACAAGTTACGGAGTATTTCTACTTCAGAGTGCTGATGAAACAGTGGCAGTGTGAAAAATTGCGAGGCTATAAACATGTCCTACATATCCATACCATGTAGATATAGAGGATCCTACTGCAAAATAAACGAAGATCCAAGGAATATTGCCCTTGAAATAGAAAGTGGAAAATTTCTTGAATCTGTCCGTAATTTAGAATTATTTTTCTCGAAGAAGTTTCAAGGTGACGAATAAGTAGAATCAACTGGGTTGTACATATAGCACGGATGATATATACAAAAACTACTTGGAATATGTATGTGTATATGAGAGGATAATATTACATTTTATTTTAGAGAAGCTGGACTCGATGATGTGAACTAGGTTAAGACGGCCAGGTTAGGGGCGAGGTGCAATATAGCAGTCGAAATCAATACAAAGCTAAACTGCATGAACAATGCAGTCGTTAAGCATAACCTTCTCTGACGGAATATCACGTACTGAGCTCACAGAATCACGACTGCTGACAGCCAGACCAATTTGTTTAGCACGGTAGTTTGGAGACAATTCACTGAGTCTCTTAGCGCTGTTTATTAATTTTTGTTACACAGTGGGTATCAGTTGTGAACCGCACTGAATATTTTACCACTACCGGCTCTAGATTGGTGACGTTCTTCTCTATTCTCGTGCACACGAATGCCCGAAATCATGTTTTTACCTAACACAGCTAGGGCTGTTTCTAGACCACTTGCCCTCTCAGGTGTCCTCACTTTAAGCAGTGACCAAACGTGCAATCCTGCCTGCTGTAGGGATTAGCGCTACAAAATCCAGCATTAACCCTCAGCTAGGGTAGCCGCATTCCTCCTCGCGAAAAATAAGGCCATAAACCTAACAATATCACCTTATTCGCGATGTCATACGGCCTTTAGTTCCGTACCTCCCAGTGTGACCCTTTTACCTCGATCCTATGCGCCAAGCATATCTGTGATCTGGTCTCGAGCCAAGGATCACCGGTAACATCACGCTGTGTTAAATACGGCGTTGAACCTTTGGTTTGCCTATAAAGCGGGAAATCTATTGATTGAATGAACTGCTGATCCAGAAGAACTCTGTTTCAGGAGATATTTGAATAAAGGTAGACCATCTTGATGACACTTGTTTTATTATGTCAGTTTACTGCTCAACATGTTACAGATGTTAATACACCCATCCAGCTGGTTCAGCCTGCACTCGGATACCACATCACCAACAGCCAATCCCGCTACATAACACCAACACGCCTCAAGTCAGCCTACACAACAACGCAACAAGTAGTCGCAAGCTCCTGAAGATGGATGTATTAATATCTGTAATATGTTGAGCAGTAAATTGACATAATAAAGCAAGTGTCATCAACTTGGTCTACCTTTATTCAAATATCAAGATGATGCACGGTCCAATACGCATAAGATTCTGTTTCAGGAGGTTCGTTACACAGATCAATAGGTTTCATAAGTGAACAAACTTTTGGACCAAATGTCACCCTACTGTGTCAGTTCTGGCTGTCATCAGTACGGTCAGTGCTCGCAGTTCGTGACGTAATTCAACAAAACCCCCGTCCAAAGATGATTACTGTCTTTAAAGTCGCAAAATTTATTACTCCTTGTAGCACAGTTCGGCATACTGAATTCGATTGTATCATCTTCTCTCTCCCTTGTTGTATTTAAGTAATATATCCGAATTTCTTAAATGTCTTAACTTCAGTAAGAGGAAAGACGGACTGGGAAGGATGTTTCATACAGTAGCCGTAGCTCAATTTAGGATGCGGTCTTAAAATTTAAATTCAAGATTTGATGAAAACAATGAAATTGTCCGCTTAACTTAGGAATTCCAGTATTCCCACCAATAATAAAATCCAGGATTTTACGAAGTTGCTGAAGCCTATTGTGTGTACCTTCCGGTAAAAGATTTTGTAAATAACCTCTAATAAATTATTTATTTATCACAGGAAGCCTGTAGAGGGGAAAATGAATAGTTTAAAATATCTGTGATATTTATAAATGTGTGGAGAAATCGTATTGGAAGAGGCTGTGGACTTAACGTAAAACAGAAACAGAATGAAGGAACGAATTTTATAAAATTTTTATACTGTACCAAGTAGAAGACACCGATGGCGATTGCTCCACCTCTTAGACCACCACAACAAAAGCAACACTTGCGGATCCTGCAGAAATGTTCCATATTGCACTTATGTGTGTGCAGCTGAATGCCCGTTAGGTGAATGGACGGACACGCTGCTTCGGGTGTGGCAGAGAATTGTTCGGCGAGATAACACTTACCGGAGATAAAAAAAATTGAAATCGGAAGATTATTATCGACATCGAACTTTAGATCCGAAATGTGATGAAATACGTACAAATATGAAGGACATAACTATTCGGCCATAAAATTACACAGGATATTTTCTATGGATTACGAAATCTTCATTTCAGAGCTTCGGGAAACTGTTACGCCCGTAGAAACTAATGTCTTCAGTGAGTGACACTATCCGAGCCTTTAGCCTACAAGGCATCAAGAAGGCGTTGGCCGTCTAATGAAATGAGGTTAATATTTCTTTCAGCCTGAAACTTCCTTGCGAATTAATTGACATAGAATGAACACCAGTCGTAATGAATGTGCAACAGCAGTTCAGCTAAGAACGTAAAACATTTTGTCAATCAAAGTTGTAGTCCCTAGAAAGATCATTAAAAAGAATTAAAAAAGAATCTCATTGATTTCCAGCGAAATGACAACTTTTGCCCTGCTAGACATCATTCTTGATTAGCCGTGATATAATACATGTAAATTAGGGCTGTGACCAGGTGGAGAGCATTCTTGATTAGCTGCCAGTCGCTATATGCGAATTAAATAATATAACAAGTATGGAATGTTCCAACCACAATTTTGAATTTATATTGCGTCTAATACAGACGAAGCAATAACTACATTCAATATTTTACTCCTTAATCCATTACAACTGAAACGTAATTGCCAACAGATGTACTCATCCTATTAGTAACAAGTACCTCATACTCTGGAAACGACAGGAAAAAAACATAACCCAAAAAACCTTCAAGGGAGGAACTAAAAGACTGCTCCCTGTCAACGACGACATTGCTTTACTCTCATCTTACTTATTATGTATTTTATTGGTTTACGACGTTTATACTGACGCGCACACACACACACACAAACACACACATACACACATACACACACACACCCACACACCCACACACACACATACAAACACATACACATACACACACACACACACACACACATATATATATATATATATTGTAGCTGATCATTTTTAGTATGGTTGTTTATTAGGTTTGCAGGCGCCAGTTACGAACGGTCTGTCAACGTATGTTCAGGAACCTTTAGTGATAGGTAGGAGGGGTTTTACGGGGAGATATTTAACCTTCAAACGGCCATCCGGGGTCAAATTTGACCCCAGCCTTCGTTTTTTTTCTATAACTTTTTGGTGTATCTTACAATGACACAAACCTTCGTGACTTTGTCACGATAAGTGACCTCTAGGTCGGCATAGTGGTTTTGTGCTGTTGGTGACAAACTCTTTTCTATAATTTCGATTTTCCTTCTTTGGGATCAGATTTGACCCCAGGTGATCTTGCGCCTGTGTTTTTCTGTATTTAGTTTTGTGCATTTTTGTGGTGATAATGTGCTATAAAATACTACTATAGTATCTTTTGCAGGTATTCTGAAAAAAAAGTGGCTTCCCGTGAAAAATTTCTAGACGATTAAGAGATTAGTCTTCTACTTTGTGACAGTGATGATAGCGAGGGTGATAGGCACAGCGATGGTGATATTGGACTAAGTGGTTCAGGAGATGAAAAAGATGCTCTAGAGGAAGATCTTGATGATGATATTGACTCTATGTACGATGTTGCTGACACTGGTGACCACGGAGAGTCAGAAAATACAGTGTCGAGCACTTAGAAACAGGAGAAAACACAGACGAGGAGACGAATGTTTTTCAAGGCAAGAACTTTACCTGGAGCAGGACACCTCCCAAAGTTGCTCGAGCCTGCAGACAGAACATAATAGTGCGTCTTCCCGGGTATGTGGATGAAGCCAAAAATGCAAATACCCCACATGATGTTTCTTCACTTCATATTTCTGATTATATTTTGAACATTAAACTTACACACACACACCAATAAAAAAATTCACGATTATCTCCTCAACTTCACTGGTAAGGTTCAGAGATGGATGCGGCGAACATCACTGAATGAACTTCGTGCTGTCGTTGGCTTGTTGTGTTTATGGAGGAGTGTTTGAATCTTCACACGAACCCATTGAGTCGCTGTATAAAATGGATGGGACAGGAAGATTTGTTTTCCTTGTAGTCATGGCAAAAGAAATCGTTTCCGATTTCTCTTGTCAGTTTTAAGATTTGACGACAAAGCAACAAGAACTGATCGTCGTTTGGAAGATAAAATAGCAGCATTTCGAGAAATTTGGGACATGTTCTTTGGTTTGGGCAAATCATTGTATTTGGTTGGTTCAGCTCTCTGCATCGATGAACAGTTACTTCCATTCAGAGGAAGAAGTGGATTCCGGCAACATATGCCGAAAAAACCAAGCAAGTACGGAATCAAAATTTGGATGATGTGTGATTGTGCCACAAAATACATGATGAATGATAATTTTATTTGAGCAAAGAAAATAATGAAATAGCTCGTGAATTGGCAAGTGATGTCTTCTGCACATTAGTTGAGCCTATTTCTGGTCAGGACAGAGGTGGTCGAAATGTTGACCTTGCAAATCAACTGAACAACAAAAAATTGACACTTGATGGGACAATGAAACAAAAAAAAAAGAGAGAGAGACAAATTCCACAAGAGTTCAAGCCTGCCAGGCAACGTGATGAAAACTCGTCTATTTTTGGATTTACCAAGGATCTCACATTTGTGTCATATATCCCAAAGAAGAATAAATTAGTTATCCTGCTTTCGTCACTCCATCATGCTTCAGCAATCTGCAGCGATTCAGGAAAGCCTGAAATCACTGAATTTTATAACAAAACAAAAGGTGTAGTAGACATGCTGGTTCAAATGTGTGCAATGTACACAGGACAGCGAGAAACTCGCATATGGACAACGACAGTATTTTATGGCATGATCAACATTGCTGCAGTAAGTGCATTGGTCATATATGCAAACAACATGCGTAAAGATCAGCCTGAGAAGAAGATAAAAAGGAAAGACTTTTTGCTCAGAATTGCACATTATCTGGTGACACCATTTGTAACACAACGATAAAATCTTTCTTCGCTACCTAGGAACCCCAAAACAGCAATAGTCATGCGCGGATTTGTTTCTTATTCTGAAGAAGACACCATGCAGGACCCTGAAGACTACGAGGTGATATCAAGAAAGCGAGGGCGCTGTCATGTATGCAGCAGGAGTAGAGATGTGAAGGCACAATTTGTCTGCAAAGGACGTGGACATTACGTCTGCAAAGACCATATGAGTATGATTGTTACTTGTGACACTTGCAGGAATAAGGATGAAACTGAAGAATCTGATTAGTTGCGTTGTTTTCCCAACTCTTCTTCTTCAATCCATTTTATCATATTTACATTATTGAATACAGAAATGAATATTGAAAATAACCGTAATTCATATACAGTATAGGGTAAATGATAATCATGTCATTGTTGTGTCAATCTGACATGAGGTTGTAATATCAGTGATGTCTAACTGTTGTTCTTTTGTAAGTAGATAGGTATTTTAATTTGAAAATAAAAGACCTAAAATCCAGCATTAGTTATAACCACTTTCATGGTGGGGTCACATTTGACCTCAGGTGGCCTTCTACGTCCTAATATCTAGGGTGGCCTTTTGAGGATTAAATGAGAAAATGTTAGCAGCGGACAACGGACGCTAGCATTCCAGTAAAAAAAGGAGTCGCGTACGAGAGCAATGTGAGTGAGGGAGTACAAGTGATTGTTGTCATGAATGAGATCAGATTTGAATTTTGGAAAGAACTTTTTAAAATCTGAACATACAAGGAAGTCATGCAAGCGTCTTACAATTGTCGCAATGGGAAAACATTGGTTTAGCTTGTTATGCAGACTCAGCGCATGCCAGTCGGACTGTCCCATTTGTCCATATATGGTGGCCTACAGCCTGACTGACCCACTGAATTTCCTCATATTTTTGTACTTGTTTTTGAATATGACCGTATATGGTCTGGTATACAAATGAAGGTGCTGATAAACGCACTTTCCTCTCTATAAAACCCCCCTGGCAGCTATAGTAAAATGTCTTCTGGAACAACTCACTTTCGGCACGATACTCGACTCTGTATTCACCGGCTAAGCACGTACCTATGAGAAGAAGAATAAGCAGCATACGGTATTGTCATACAAGTGATTGTTGAAAAAACCACGACACGCTGAGAATGTATCACGACATACTGTTACTGTCAGGTACGCTTCAATAGTTGTGTTGTAACTAACTTTGATTACTTACTTACTCCATGGTGCAGAGTCCTTCTTGAGCAGCTAACTGGTTTGCAGCTGGTAAAAAAATTCCCCGCATTTCACGGAACCCGGAGGTTCATTACCGCACTCACAAGCGTCCACCACGTGGCTCTATCCTGGGCCAGCCCAATACAGTCCATATACCCACATCTTAATATTATCCACCCATCTACGCCTAGGTCTCCCCAGTGGTCTCTTTCCCTCCGGTTTCCCCACCAAGAGCCTATACACCCCCTCTCCTCACCCATACGCGCCACATGCCCAGCCATCTCATTCTCCTCGTTTTTATCACCCGCATAATATTGGGTGAGGAGTACAGATCATTTAGCTCCTCGTTATGCAAAGTGCACGTTGAATAGCTGGGAGAAATAGTTTCTCCACCTAGCCACAATACCGTGGGAGTCTGCAACCAAGTCGCCTTTCTCATCCTTTACTATATTACATCTAGGCTGGTACCCCTTCTTAAAGTCACTGATGCCCCTATACAAGTCCCTAATG
>Ga0136643_10020098_pt1 | contig 10096 bp, 5 predicted proteins | sample TergutLab28metaG_FD_96883 | JGI IMG/M metagenome (GOLD analysis project Ga0136643, IMG submission 96883) | Labiotermes labralis P1 segment gut microbial communities from Petit-Saut dam, French Guiana - Lab288 P1 (version 3) (version 3) | ecosystem: Host-associated > Arthropoda: Insects >... | reverse complement strand
GGGTGGGGGTTTGTGTTTGGGGGGGGGGGGGTTGTTGGGGGCTACTTAAAATATTGTGTATTGTGTTAAGATAATATTTTCAGAACATCAATATTTTGGGAGAGAAAGGGCAAAATTTTTTCAGTGAAGTTTCTGGTTCTATGAATTTTAATTTGGATGATACTTGAGTATTAATGAGTCGTAATACATGTCGGTATATATTTTTGTTAATTGCCTTAAGTAATGCGACAAAATTTTACACACACACATACACACTCACACACATATACATACATACATACACATACATACATACACATACACACACACACATTCTCTCTTATTATATACATATATAAACCTGCTCAGATTAAAACTTATACATGTTTTGAGTATATAAATATATTTACACAACTTTTTGACCTTAAACGTTAGACACCTCTCCGGCATTTTGCCATGTACTTGTATAAAATCCCTGAACTATTTAATGGCTTAGGAGGGATGTCTAACCTCAGTTTTAACCCCCTATGATTTACCTCGATTGATAAAAACTACAAAAATATTATATATTTGTGGTAATTGTGATAGAATTTTTGATGATTTTTACAAATCACAAAGTCTTTTTCAATGTGTACAAAAATACAGTTGTTTTTTAGATAGCTGCTGCTGCTCTGTAAACAAAGTCTGGTTTTTTTTTTCACCCTGAACATTACACAGATTTAACTTGCAAAGAGATCTAAAGGATACAATAACTAAATGTTGAGAAGGTGAGAAATATTGAATTTCAATGATATAGTGCATAAGGAATAAGTATCAGCACGTAACCTTTTTATTATTCCCACCAAAATTCACTAGCAATAAGTGTTGTTAGTTCTGTCAGTATTGAAGAAAAATTTAAAAGTCTCTAATATTTATATGAAATCTTGTCGTGTATCATTCCATCCATAGTGGAACTGGGTGCAGTTTGAAATGCATATCGGGGAAATGAGTTTCCTGTTAGAACTGTGACTGTGAGAATTGAAACTATTTCCCTGACAGTCGACATTTTTGTTATCCATTGTCTCTGGTTCCAGAATCATCACTTTTTACAGTGAAGAGCACAGAGGTGATGTTCCAGAGGTGCTTTTAAAGTGATATTTAAGTGGCGGTGAAGTTTGGAAAAGCAGTTTAACATGCCGATGGGTGCATGCATGCCTCTGCCCTGTGTGCTTTTCTTGATCTTGGCCATTTGCATGTGAATCCATCTTCCCTTTTTTTCTTGTCTTGAGATAAAATGGAAAAATGGGAGATATGGAATAATACTCATGCATTTGAAATAGAAATATGTAGTGGTTGAACCGTGTAAAGCTTCTTCTATAATTAACCGCAGGCATTGTAGAAATAATATGATGTAAAGTTTGTTCAGTGACAAAAGCAGTGTCTTGCACCGCAGGGAACACAGTTTTGTAGAACACTTTCATACAATAACTACTAGTAGTGTAATGGGTGCATCTGCAAATGGCCATCAGTCTCTTCCCTTAATTTAGTACGCTTAAACAACATACATACACACAAACACCCAAGGTGGAATTCATACTGCCTTGAAGTTCCATATTGCCAGTTGCTATTGCATAAGGTGTGTGGAAATTATTGAGCAAAGCAAATAAAAGGTGCAGGAATTGCAGTCCTTGATAACATGAAGAAGCTACAAGGTTTTTAGCATTGTGGTTGTTATGTACAACCAAATGATTTGTCTTCCTAGTTGCTGAAAAAAAAATATGTAGCTTATTCATCTGTTATTAATCACTTAAGGTGGCAAAGTCGAGGCGTTTATCTCAATCCAAGCCTTTTTTTTTTTTTACTGTAGAGTAGATTTGAAAATCTTTTTGTTTCCTTGCAATTTGTAGTTAACCAGCAAATTGAAAAAATACATACATATTTTTTTTCAATTTGCAGTTTTCAGTGTTTTATCTGTATTATTGTTTTTTAAGAATGCTTTTTGTTATTCAACTTTTTTCATATACATGATATTTAATATGTTGTCATGTATTGTGTTCTTGAAACAAAATGGCTGTTCAAAACAAATGCAGGGGAGAAGGAAACCACTATATATCTTAGTGCTATCACTGTAAGATTTAGTGAATTTAAACATACACATATATAAAGGTGTTATTGCCAAAATAATGTTTGTGATGTGTAAGTAACTCATACTGTTGTAAGATATTCTTATGTTGCCTGTGTTTACCTTATGGTGTGAGATAGTGAATTTAGTGGCTTCTTTGTTCCCTGTGGAATGTATTCAAACACCTGTGAGTGACAGTCTTGCTGTTACGTCACTTATAAATGAAATATATTGAAAAATTTGAAGGTGTATTTTATGGGATGGATCTATTATTTTTGTTGTTGTTCAATAATACTTTACAACTGCTTAGAAATTAAGAACTTGTTGTAATAAGTAGATGGTAATCTAGGAAGCTCTTCGTATTGCAAGGATGATAACTCATTTTTGCTGTTGACACTTGTAATGTTGAGCTCTAAACATACCTGCCAACTGAAATGTCAAATCTAGTGTTATATTCTGTAACATCACACCATTTAGGTGGTGAGGTGTGACTTGATTGAACTTTAGTAGTCCTGAGTTTGCTATATTCTGACAGCAGGTAAACACTTTAGTGCTTTGTCAAGAGGATAAGTGTGTGCTGTTTGTGTTCATAGAATTTATTTGCAAGTACATTTGATGGGTGTCTGTAGTAGGAGTGCTTGATAAACATGATGCGCCATTTTATATTTCCATTGTGCCATAATGTTGGCGAGACTGCATTTCAGTTGGCAGCATGAACAATCAATACCAGACCACATATACTTTGTGAAGAAATGGTTGTGAGATATTTTCTTCCTCTTTCTTTCCTCCCTATCCTTTTGCTTTCCCACTTTGGAGAGTTCTGTCATTTCACTGCAAATGTGCAATAATCCATTGACAGAATAGGTTAGATTTATTATATAAATTTAAAAATTAAAAAAAAAAAAGATGGCTAACAAAACAGTTTTCATTGTGTTATATATTCTTATGTATACATATTACCAAAAATGTTTATTTAAGTGTTAGATATTGCATTCCAAGCCTTGTGAAACATAACTGTACTCAGCATGTCTTTATTTTTGAGTGTGTGAGGTTACATGTAGGTGGGATTTTGAGGGGCTGTTCTTGTTGGGAGCCACCCTTCAATGGTAATGTGTAATTTGTTGGTGCCCTGTCAGGGTGAGACAGAAACAGCTGTGTGATGACATTTCAGTGGGTCCTAAATGTTGGTTGATTATTATTGACTGAACCTGTACAGTAGTTGTGTATTATTAATATTGTTCATTTTTTATGTTCATAAGAAAATTTTATCCTTTTTTTTTTTTTTCTTTTTAGTCAGCTCAAGTACAAATTTTGAAGTGTAAAACATTACAGCGTTTACTGGTTATTGTAGTTTGGAGTTTGGAGTTTTATAGTTAATCTTGTTCTCTAAATATTTTTACTATTTGTCATTTCATTTTATTCGTTCACTTCGAACCTCTGTAGAGGTTATAACGAACCTTCTCGTAAAAGAGAAAAATGAACTAGACCCGTTTCTTGTGAATTACAAATTTTAAAAATCACTTTACATTTGGGCCTATAAGTTTGATAACTATAATCATACTGTATTTCCTTTATAATTCAGACATTAGCATAAATCTGTCCCAGACTGCCCATAGACTGCAGTGCCTTTTAAGATGATGGAATCTGTGACTTGGCAGACTCCATAATCAGTGGGCTCATGCATTTGTTTTTATTATCTTTTGTGCCACCTCTAAGCTTGTTCTCCCATTTTAATGAAGTCAAATTATTAACATATCACTTATATCAAATACCCTGTATATACATATTTCTTGTTTTGCGTTTATTTTGAAGTTTACCAGGCTGCAGCATCATATTGCAAGTAAGAAGAAATAGGCCTCTTAAAACTCTGTCGATAGATGCACCGAATTATTTAAAATGTGTTATTTTTACTTACTTTCATTACACTAAAAGGTTAAGTAAGTATGTTTTAGTGTGTTGTAATATTTGTAATACTGAACAAATTACAAGTCATATGCTTTATGTGAGGTTACTGAAGAAATGTTTTTGTTTCCAGCTTTATACAAGTATGGTGGAAAAATGCTTCTGTTATTCAGCGTATCTGTGAAAAACGAAACTCCTTGTGATTTGTTTTGTTTTGTTTTGTTTTTGCTGATTATCTGGGTGCCACAGTTTACCATGTTTTTGTTTTAATACATTCTTAACTAGCTTAGTTGAAAAGTGTTATTGACTAGCACCCAGAAAAGACAGCCAGCAAGTAGCCAAGGTGACCAGTTATTTTTCCATTTTATTTTAGTTAAAGGGGTTGGTTTGAGCTCAGAGGATAAAATTACTCCAATTTTTCATAGTCATTAGTATGTTTTACATATTTCAAACTAAACAGATTTAAACTTCCAAAGGAAATTTCCTAGAGCTAGTCCATTATTATTTGATCAAATATTTACTGCAAAGTTTTTGTTTGGGAAACAAATGTATCATCACCTTTTTTTATTATTATTATTATTATTATTTGAATTCAGAAATTGTTTATATTCTTGTCGCTATTGACGCCATATAGTTTTCATTTATAAATAGTATATGATACACCTAATAGAACATTATACAAATCACAAGTAATATTACTGTAATAAATAGTAACAAAATAATAGTACTCACAGTTGTCTTATACAGAGGTGGTAAATGTAAATTGTACAGCAGAATATTACATAAAGTATGTTAAAATTTAATTTTAGAACTGATATTAATAGGGCTTTTGCTAGAACAAAAATTGCCATGGATGTACTGCTCCTATACAAATTTCCAGTTTGTGTAAAATTAATGAGAGTTTGGCTCCAGAAGTGATTTTATTCATTATTCAGGGTTCCTGTTAAAATGTTCAGCATTCATTCTTGCTATTTTTGGAAACTGTTACGTATCTTTAAATTACCCTAAGAATGCTTACTTTGTATGATGTTCTTTGTTTTATGAAATAAATAGTCACCTGAATTTTTGAGACTGATCCTGAGATGTCCTTCATCCATATAGTTTAGAGTAACACATGTTACAGTTTTGACATTTTGTTGACTGTGCATCTCAGTATATTTATCTCAGTATTTAACCAACTTGATGCACAAATTTGTTTCACAATAAGTTTTATTTCATGCCTCTACATGTTTCGAGCACGTGTGCTCATCATCAAGAGGTCAAAATTGCATTACACAGCATCTGGTATCATCACACCTATAGGTGGCCGTACGGCTGTGGAGAATGTTTCGAACTGAGAGGGATGAAATAGAAGGGAAGTGAAGAATTTGTAAAAAGAGGAGCTGCATATGTGTGCTGTTCATCAAATTAACAGTAGGGTGATCAAGTCAAGGAAACGTGGAAAACAAGTTCACTCTAAGTGTTACATTCTTTTTTTGGTTGATTCCCCGACATCAGAATTTTATGTGCCGATGTGAAGTTCAGATGCTGGGAAATCACCCAAAAGAAAGAATACGATATTCAGAACATGATGAAGGTTTGAAATCAAGAATAATTCACTCAAAGTCTTGTAAATAAAGCCAATTTGTTGCCAAATTTTTCTTATGTTTATTTCTTTTCTGTATATGTTTCGGGTGATTACATGCCCATCATCAGGAGAAATAACTGTATCTATGTGACACTTGGTATTTGTCACTCTTTGTGGTTGACTGTCTGGTATGCAGGGTGGAATGAAGATTTACAAGATTATACAAAGATGCACGGTCTACAAAACATAAAATTCATTCAAAGTGTTTGTACACTGACGCCCATGATGTATTTAAAACATCAAATGGTTGGATAAAATTTCAAATGAGGAATTATAGCAGCGAACACAAACACCTATTTAACAAGAAATAAAGAAAGAAAAATGGCATTGGATTGGCCATACACTACTTTAACAACACGGTGCGATAGGAAGACACACATTGGACTGGAGCCCTCAGGGTACGAGGAAGAGGGCTAGGTCAGGAGCAACATGGAAAAGAAGGAATGAAAGGAAACTGCAGAGGGCCAGAAAAAGTTGGAAAGAAGCAAAAGGACTAACCTTAGAACCAAATGGAAGAACAGAGAATTTAGACTCTGAAGAGAGGGGTTGCTTGGAAAGACTAAGGATAATATTAATGAGGGTGCCAACTGTATTTGTGTGGCTTAGGATGGGGTCCAGTGATGAGTTGGGGAACATGTTCATGTACTTTTGGGTTCCACAAAATGCAGGAAATTTCTTGACCAGCTGAGCAACTACTAGCATCTTAAATAAGTAGAAGGATCCTCATGCATAGAGTTACTTTTATATTCTTGAACCCTTAATAAATACGTGGGCACTAACTCAACCACATTGCATTACTGATAAACTGTTATCACACAAAAATATTGCCATGCATAGTTAAAGCAAGGTAATGTCTCCCGATAACTCCTTAACTACCGTATACACTCTTGGAGGTGTTACACCTTACACGCAGTCTGCTGCATGCTGGCTGAGCAGAATGCCAGTAACTGTCAGTTGAACCATGCTGCAAGCTTACTGATGTTTCAATCTATAGGCATAGGTGATTGAACTGTATAACTGGTTCTACCAATTCTGTACTATGCTGTTTACAGTTTTTTGAGACATACGTTGACTCTTAAGTGTTGGTCTGTCACACTGAGGGATGAGAGACTGAAGGAGTTTGAGAGTAGGGTGCTGAGGAAAATATTTGGGCTTTAGAGGGAGAGGGTAACAGCAGACTGGGGAGAATGCATGGTGTAGAGATTCATAATCTATACTTGTCACAAAATATTCAGGTGATAAGATTAAGGAGAAGAAAATGGCCATGACACATGGTTTGTTTGGGGGAGGGGAGAGGAGAGGTTTGTACAGGGTTTTGGTGGGAAAACCTCAGGGAAAAAGACCACTTAGAAGAACTAGTTGTATAAGGAGGATGATACTAAACTGTAACTTCAAGAAATAGTTCAGTGTGTGGTGTGGTGTGTGTGGGTGTGCATGGACCGGATTGACCTGGCTGAGAGAGCCAGTTGGCAAGCTATTGTAAACACAGTAATGAATGTTCATGTTTTTTGAAGTACAGGGAATTTCTTGATAAACGGTTAGCTTCTCAAGAAGGACTGCCCTGGGGACCTACTTAATTGGCCTTTTATCACGCAATTTATTTTGGGGGGGATTTGGGGCTTACCCATCTCCTACACAGCGTATACTGGGGCCCTCCTGCTGGATGAAAAACAGGAGTGTGAAGAAGACCACATCCAGTTAGTGCCAAGGTTGATGTATGAACCTTTATCATGATTCTGCCATAACACATCCATGGTGTGATCTATTACTCTGATGATCAGCTGCACCGCTGCATCTCCTGTCACCACTTCTACCCATTGTGAACATCATTTAGTTCCATTCCTTACTCCCTTTTTCATGGTAGGGTCAAATTATTATATTCCTTTTGGCTATCTGCCAACTTGCATTCGCTTTAAATGTGCAAATTGTTTCAGTCCTTTCATTCCCACTCGTTTTGCTATTTTTTCAGCACACATTTTCCTTATCTGACACGTTCGCACATCTTAGCTTATCTGCTTCCACTGCAGATAATTGCACACAATTGCGCGACGGCTTTACCTAAGCCCCTGACAAACGTCACATACCTCCAGTTTGCGACTGAGCCACTCTGGGCTCGGAAAACAGACAGCCAACCAACCAAAGTTTATCCCTCCCATAATTAGTTCAGGGCAACCTAGGTCCTAGTCTTTGGCATGATCAGTCAAGGCCCTCAGCCTGACTTCAGAATTGTTACCGTAAGCATATCCCCCTGTTAGAGTTTAGGTGTCTGTTATAGAGCCTAGCGATGCAGCTGGAATGGCTGACAGACAGGGGGGACGTCAACTTGAACTCGCGCAAGACTCCGACCTCAGTTTGCACTATGGCTTGGCTTGGCTCGACAAATGACAATGAAGGTGATTGCACTTACGCAATCCACACAGAATAACGTAATATAAAGCATTTATAGTTGATATAAGCAAGCCGCTGATTTACAAAACGAAGCAGGTAAAGAGATTTTGTACCGCGATCCGAATGTAGAGATACAATATGTCACAACTTTATTTTTCGCGCAGGAGATAACTGGTAGGGTTGTAATCTACAAAGGAAAAAGTTTATAAGGAATAAAGTAGGGAATTACAGCAACAGCCCGTGCTGGTTTGAGGCGGGCATGACATGGGTTCCTGAACTTCAGCGATACAAACAGGACCGATGTTGTGGAGCTGCTGTGGGGGTTGCGTGCTTGAGTCGTAGAGCAACCTATACACAAAGAAGACACGTAATAACATGTTCTTGATTGTATTATACTGAGAAGAGACTAGGACAAGAGCACGTAGCGTTGTGGGTCGGTCACACAAGTTAAGCCATAACCACAAAAAAAATGTCCCCAATAAACGTGGTGTTTTGAAAGTCACCAAAATAACACCAACTACGCGCTATGTATCTTCACTACTGTCATGATCCCAGGACCAGTGTTGGAGAGCTTGTATTGCTGTAACGCTTCCTATTCATGTGCCAACTGTTAGTGGAATTTTGTTACGATGGTGCCATATGTGTATTAGACGACCAGAAGTTAAGAGTTTCAAAGTTTGTACTATGGAATCATATAAATTTTCCTCAGTTGTAAACAACAAAGTACAGAATATTTAAGATTTGAAATTTGGCTGCTTAATACTGACAGAATATTCATAATTGCAGCAGTATTTGACACTGATGGCTTGTATTTGCTATGTGGAAATGGTTCTGCTACACTAAGTGTATGACACTGACGAATTTTATACTTTAGATAATTTTCACACAGAATACCCAGATGTGAACGTTGAGTTTTAATCTGAAGTTAATGCAGAATGTAAAAACAATACAGTAAAGGGGGTTTCCTTACTGCGTACCGCGTGTACACACATTGAATTTACACAAACTTTTTTTTTTGCGAGTGAGGCCACGAACTAAGGTGATTTTTTCCTACAAGGGAAACTTTATAGGAAGATAGTAAGCCTGTGGTGTTTTGATGCGTCCACCCAACTTAAGCGCTATCTTCGAAAAATGCCCATCCAACTAACCAAACTCTGATCCACAGGTGGGTTGGAGGTAGCACGCCGCTAAAAGCAGCTCTCCCTCCTCTCTTTAGTCTCCATTCTTGTTTTTACACTGAGTCAAACAACAATTTACTGCAGGCCAAGCTACGAGAGGCTCAAGAATTGAATCAATCCAATCAAAGCAACAGATTTGCTTTCTGTCGGTGTCCCGATTGCACGTAACGTCTTGAGGCAATCACGCTTTCAGTAATGACCTCGAGCAATGACGCTCTGCGATGTTGCATGTCAGCGTGTTATAAGTGTGGCACGTCCTACTAACAGTGCTACTCAAGGTTACGCAGTCGTACAGTCTTCTCTTCCAGTCCTTTTTGGTGTTCACCGAAAAACTTTAGAAATCCGGATTGTGACCTATACAATCATCTGGATCTCGCACTTCGAACTGTGAGATGTACAGTTAGTACATGATGCTTCTTGAAGAGCCCGATAGTTTCTTCACTCATCTAATTATTTTTGTACACAGGATAAACTACTGTACGTTGTCGAAAAGTATCACGCTTCAGACACAGATTGCATTACTACCATCTTCCACGCCCTTTTTATTTCGATGGAAATGTGTGTATTTTAACGGGAAACTTACAAAACTTCACTAAAACCTGTTAATTTGGCGCAACGCAAAATACGCTACTCTGAACACACGACAGCCATATCCAGATTCTGATGCTGAAATGTGGAGCGACGCTCCCCTGCAGACTATGAAAGTTGCGGGGTAGTGACGTACAGCGATCGTTGTTTGAGTTATACAGGAAACCTGAAATTATGTGCATATAAAATTGTGACAATTTTGTGCAGTTTGCATAAGGGAGTGCTCTGACGGAGGTAATAATAAAGCGAAAAATGATGAAACGATGAACGAGTGTAAATATTGTGTCCAGAAGATAAGACTGTCATAATAATTTCACGCATATATCCCTACAT
>Ga0136643_10020097_pt1 | contig 10096 bp, 6 predicted proteins | sample TergutLab28metaG_FD_96883 | JGI IMG/M metagenome (GOLD analysis project Ga0136643, IMG submission 96883) | Labiotermes labralis P1 segment gut microbial communities from Petit-Saut dam, French Guiana - Lab288 P1 (version 3) (version 3) | ecosystem: Host-associated > Arthropoda: Insects >... | reverse complement strand
TGAACATTTATTTTTTATTTTTGTATCGTAGCAGTTTGAGGACAGAAGGCACCTACACCAACCCCACTGGAGCCCTGAGGCATAGTTAGCTTTATTTCATGCATTACATTCATTTCTTTGGAACAGTTTCAGAGTTAAAATATATATCATATGTTGTCAATGAACATTTATTTTTCAGGTGAGGTAGCAGTTTGAGGACAGAAGGCACTTACACCAACCGCACTGGAGCCCTGTGACAGAGGTAGCTTTATTTCATGCATAACATTTATTTTAACAATTTTCAGAATTAAAATGTAATATAAATTCTTCTCAAGATGTATATTATAGAAAGATATATTTTCCGTTAACATGTAATTTTCTGTACTATTTAAATAGCTGTGTGATAATCCCAAATCAAAGCTAAAGTGTCAAGATTTAAAACTATCACTGTGGTGTTGTGTTCAGGTGGTGTTGAATGTAGTTTGCCACAGTCTTGGATGGTCGCTTTTCCCATTCCGCAAGCTTTCCAACCTCGCGGATCTATAAGATTAACATAAGTTTGTTTAACTGATACATTTGGAAGAAAATCTTGGGAGAGCAGATTTGTTGTGACCATGTGCTCATATGCATAAATCACTCTTCAGTACCTCAGTGCAGCGTGGTTTATCCATCTGTATCTTGAAACATTTGGATAAGGAATATAGTCATAATTACACTCAAAATTACACCATAAGCAATTTAAATTAATGAAAATCTGTGTTATTCCCACGTCCTGTTTAACAATCTGAAGATTATGATACATATTATTTTATATGACTATGAAACTTGAAATCTGACCAGTGACATCATCTTGTTAACTTCACCTGCAGAATTTGTCAATAGGTGTGTGATTTATTGTTAGTACTGTTGTTATTGTCTAAGTTGTTTGTTTTTCGGGCCAACCGTTCTTGTAAGACTGTTGAATTAAAGTTGTTAAATGTAAAATTCATGTGAAGTACTCCGCAGATTGAAAAAGCGCGATTGAGGACATTTTAATTGCGCGGGAAGCAGCCATGCTCTGCATGGTGGATTGGATTGGCCTAGGCGCAGATAATGGTGACTTATTTTATTTATTTATTACCTGCAATTGGGTTGTTACCCGGTGGCAGTGGTTATTTTACATATAAACAAAACATGAAATTGGTTAGTGCTAAATTTAAGTTGGGAGGGCTACATGAGAAGCATGTAGTGGCAACTTGGAATCTTGGGAACCATCTCAGCATTTGCTTCTAGGCACAGGGAAACCAAGAGAAACCTGTGTCGAGGTGGCCGGTCGCAGGACCTTCCGAGTACTGACTTCTAGCCAGCAGTCCGGCTAACTCTATGTTTAGACAGTGAGCTCGTCTTGTGGCTTTTCCAGCATTAATAAACCGTTTGGTGATTTATGGGATGGCGGGGAGAGAAATAGAGAGAGGAATCTGACTCCGAATGAGTGCTGAGGTTTACCGAAGTCAATGTCCACCGACCATACAACTGTAAAAGCACCCTTATACGCACACCCCACAGCGAAACAAACAGAATAGTTTGAACCAGTACGTGGCTATGGCCCGTCTGAAACACAAGTATTCATTTAAAGGGTTGTTAGTTACGGATTTCATGAGAAGAAAAGCGGTTTGTACACACTAGTAGTGAAGTAACTTGTGTTTATAATTTTAGGCGCGTTATCAAAATTGCGAAAAGCGACTATTATCTTCGTCGTGTCTGTTTGTTCCGTCGGCATGGAACAATGATATTTGGGTATTTTCCTAAAATTTGTCGGGAACATTCAAGTTTCATTAAAATCTGAAAAGAATGACGAGTACTTTACGTGAAGACCAATGCACTATTATGATAGCATTTCGCTGAATTCTTCTTAGAATAGAAAGTTTGAAGAGAAAAAAATTTACTCTTATATTTTCCCGAAAATGGTGTCGTTTTTTTAGATAATGTGGAAAAGTATGGTACAGCCAGACAGATCACAGATGGCTATATAATACGGCGTAGAAACGATGCGATTTGCATGCTGGATGACTAAGGCAAGGGTGGAGACACACACTTACAATATTTAATTCTTACTGCTTCATGTTTGATTAATACCGTTTGATCTTGTAAAATATTTTACGGTAACATTTACAATAACTAGGAAACTGCGCAACGACTTGCCTGTCATTACGATCTGTTTAGCCATATTTTAGTGAGCTAACCTGCTTTAGGCTGGCTCAAGGTCCGTTACGATGTGGACAGACATCTTTCTCTTCCTTCCTTGTATGGCTATCGGCTGGCGATTGGTTAATTCCGGGGTGGAGAACGTAGGGGGTTAGAGCTAACCGAACTTTCGTTGTAAGTGTGGGGGTTACAGTCTCTCACTCTGTTTTTGCGTTTCTCTACGAGAAGTCGTTTTTAAGTTGGCCGGCCAGTGGGGAAGACTGCAGCCTCGATCCCCCATGGAGCTACGCAGACGCCCAGCTATGTGAAGGAGTTTGGTTTAGGGACTTTAAAATTCAGTTTGGTTCTTGTTATTCTGGCATACCGGGCCGCCTGTCTAGCAAGTATTTTTCTGATACATCGATGATCCGATGTGGATAGTGGAAAACGGGGAGAGATTGTCTGCTTCCAGTTGTTTAGGTTCGTTTTCTGTATGTTAATTTGTGATGAGCCGGTCCCAGTAGCCGCGCGATCTAAGACGTAGGTCTACGGCCGCTTGCTGGGATTGTGGGTTCGAATCCCACCGGGGGCATGGATGTCTGTCTGTTGTGAGTGTTGTGTGTTGTTGTCAGGTAGAGGCCTCTGCGACGAGCTGATCACTCGTCCAGAGGAGTCCTGCTGTGGTGCGTCGTTGTGTGTGATCTAGAAACCTCATGAATGAGGAACCACACCCAATCAATGTGACTGAGCTTAAGTAGGATATGTGTCACTGGATGTATTTCCTACATGCCATTAATAGTGACCGTCAAACACGATTGCTGAATTTCCTCGGACAGATTGAAATGATACTGGGAGATAAAAAAATTGTGATGAATCAGTTTTGTACGTTTCTGTCATGCTAAGAGCTCTTGATGTAAATAACTTACGATCGTAATTATTTTATTGCCGTTAAGCACTGGTTGTTGTGCTTGTAATTGTTCAAGATTGTTTTCACTGTTTTTTGTTACTATTTGTACATTGTGGCTTCGTTAATATACTCACATTGATATGAATTTGGGTATGTTGTAATGACCTGTATTCTCACTGTTCCCCCAGAATCAGCGGTAAAATGGCAAAATAAGAGTGCGAGCCCCGGGTTTTCGATCTAGTGTTTTCCCTTAATTGGTGCGACCCTGAGGGCCATGAGCAAACGAACAGCTTATTGTATCAGTGTAGTGTTTATATGTACCGTGTGGAAAGAGAGAAAATTAGATGAAAAGTACTTTCTTTCAGAAACCTGTACGTATACTGTGCATTGTTGCCGGTGACGAAATTTGCCCTAAAAGCATTGTTGTGCAACACTCAACATTTCTGTATAGTTGACAATGACATGAAACTGAGCAACAAATACAGCAGCAGCGACGACGACGACTACAACAAAAACACACAGAGAATGTACTACCTTGTTTCCACTTCAGAGTGGTTATGCAAACACGCTACATAGTTTCGTTATGCGTACATTGAGAGTAGATTAAAATTCAGCCACTCAGAAAAATAACATTCCTGAAATTTCTGTCCACATGTAGGTAGACGTTTGCTGTTCCGTCTGTAATTAGGCTGTGTATTACTCTTCACGAAGACTGTGCTAGCATTAATGTGCAGTCAAACTTAAAAATTCTTGGTAGGAATGCTGATTGAATTGACTTTGGAAGCTCTTATAACCATCTGCATTTGACAATAGCCAAACGTGGTAGAATTTGGCAGTTTCATCTTACTTTTTTTTGTAGAGGCGCGCCACGAGAAAAATAAGGCATGATCCACTCCTGTTTCTCATTCTAGAGGGAGAATACAAGCTAAGGATGTTTGAAGAAAGTCGTTAGTGCTCAGGAGAATAATTGTGGCTGTAGACTAAAAGTAACCTGGAGGGGAGATTGGAGAAAATTGTAGGCTGTGAGGAAATCCATAACGTTTTAGCGTTCACCAAATAATAGTGATGCAATAAAATCAGGATTGATGAGGTGGGCTGTGCAGGTAGCACTCACACGAGAGACGCAAAGTGCAGAAAATATTGTGATGCTTACGCCGGAAGGAAAGAGGCCAGCGTGGAAGTCCTAGACTTATCTTGAGAGGGTTGTATTAAAATGGAATGTGAAGATGTGGATTGGACTAAACTGAACCAATTGTCGACCCAGAAGCAGAGGGCATCAAGTTTCTCTGAAACATTCATAGTACTTTTTGTCTATTGGTGAATTCTTGCTATACTTACGAGACGAGACAATACTAATCAGTAATCAAAATTGCAAATTCAGATATCACTGTACATGTCTGTGGTAAGGTATCACAAATTTTGTCCTTGATGAATTATGGCAGGTGGTTTTGTGGTTGAAAAGACAAGATTAGTTTTTTATGCTCACATGCATTACTCAGAAGATAACCTGGTCTATAGTCTATTGTGATGCTATCATAATGAAGACAGGTAATAAAAGTGCTCACCTGATCGCCTCTCAGCCTGTCCACGATTGTTACACAGACAACAGCCGACCTGATACCTGCATGATGCGTGAGAGCTGCAAAAGACAAGGACTCCATTTCGATGTTCTTAACTCCTTCCTTATGGATGCCGTTAAGGTAGTCCATTTTTTCTCTCTCTGTGAAGTCACAGAATGCACCATCTAGCCGACCCTGGCCTGAAATACCATACAGCAATTTGAAACAGTACAGTGTTCAGTTATTTACATCCTTCAAATCTCTCACACATCTCTTGCGGTGGGTTACAGTGTGCATGAGGATGTAAATGGACCCGCCTGATAAGTAATTTTGTCCCTTCACTTCGAGTGGTTACATTTATTTGGTGCGCATTAGCGAAGTGCAATCATTAGTACTTAGTCACGGCTGTTTCCTTTATGTTTTAATGGATAAAACGATGCAATGAATCTTATTGCAATACATGGGGCTGCAAGCCAAGATTTTTGGCATAAACATGCAGGCCTAGTTACAGAGTTGCATGCTGTACAAGTGTATGAATTGGTGTGGGGTTTTGTGTAATTGAAGTGCTATTAAAAGTGTTTCCGTACTTCGCTCATTATTTGTGCTTTCTGTTCATATACTGGAACAGCTTGTTTGAATCAAATCTGAACTACCTCCAATAAAATCATTTAATAAGTAATGTTCTGTGTATGATGTGATTATAGTTGAATGTGGCAAAAGGAGAGGCATGCTACTAAGCAGATTAGCTGAGTGCTAATACGAGGGTGTGCTGATAAGTCCTTAGCCCGACCTACTTCCCTATGTCGTAGGACGGAATCGATAGTGTCGTTGGAAAGAGAGGTCTGTTCATGTGCCGAATTGCAAGTGTTTTCTTGTTACAGAGTCTGAAAGGAGGCATGTCAGGCGACGCGCGCGATTTCAACAACATGGAGACGCGAGCTGTCAATCCCCCACCCCCCTCAAGACAAGGCGCAGAAGGAAATTCACTCCATTCTGACAGGAAAATTATGGGAACATACACCAAGTTTAAACGTGATTTTTCCACCTGTGATGCGCCTTGTCCTGGACGACCCAAAATGGTAACCACCCCGGAGATTATTAATCATATTCACGAGCTAATCTTGGAAGACCGCCGAATTTCGGCTAAATCAATAACTGAGCAACTGGGAATCTCACGTGAACGGGTTGGGTCCATCATTCATGAAGATTAGGACATGCGGAAGTTCTCCGCGAAGTGGGTCCCGAAATGCCTGCACGCGGATCGAAAACGTCAACGGTGCCAGTAGCCTGAACAACTTTCGGAATTTTTTCGGCGCCATCCAAATGATTTCCTGTCGCGATTGGTGACCATGGACGAAACCTGGTTATATCACTATGACCCGGAGTCAAAGCAACAATCAGTGGAGTGGCAGGATAGCTGCTTATCCCGCCCCAAAAAATTCCGAGTGCAAAAATTTCTCGCCTCGATTTTTTTTTGGGATCAAGATGGCATCCTCCTCATTGATTATCTTCCAAAGAGCCAAACTATCAACGCGGAGTATTACTCGTCTCTGCTGGTGCGATTGAAGGAAATTTTGAAGTAAAAACGCCACGGGAAGGTCACCAATGGGGTCTTGTTCCTGCGCGACAATACCTCGCCTCATCGGGCACTTCCCTCTTCGGACTACCACCTGTTCCCTGGACTGAAAAAACAATTGGAAGGTCGCCATTTTTTGTCCGACGCAGAGGTCATTGGTGCCGCGGAGACCTGGTTGGACAGACAACTTTCTGAATTTTTTTTGAGTGGCTTGCAAAAGCTAGAGCTACTGACTAAGAAGTGTACTGAGCTTCGTGGGGAATGTGTTCAATAAATCCTGAGTTTGGTCACTGTAGCTTGTTTCCTTCCTGGTCGGGCTAAGGACGTATCGGCACCCCCTCTTATGTTCCAACTTCATTCACCAAATGCTGGTGTTATTTTTACTCAGATACATGACGGGTTTCTCGAAGTTTCTCCCTGGGAAAATGCCAAGGTGATATTTTGAAGTAGGCTACATCCATTCTCATTATCGTTTCTGGCTTAGCACTATCAATTGTCTCTCACCATATTATCAGTTGTAGTTTCTCATCATATCATGCAAGATCTTAACTCTACATCTGATGCAGTTCAAATTAAAGATAATGTCTTGCTTTGTCCAAACACCACCCAATGAATGTCTGCAGGGAGGGTTTAAGACATTCGTAACCTTAACATTAATTGATATATTAGATCAGTTTAATTTTGGTGGCTTCCCCTCCCCCACCGAGAAACAAGCACATAGAACCCATGGGGTTGACCCCAGGATCAGTATGAAGGTAAACAGTGAAGGTATTCCTAGGCAATAAGACTTTACTGACTGAAGTCACATCGGTTACCAACTTATTATCATTCACTTCTACAGTAATATTGTTTGATTTAGTGTGCTGTATTGTATTCCGCGTTTCACTTGGACATAACGTATGATTTCGTTGTTTCTGAGTAATAGGATAGGAAAGCTGCGTCCACTTGGTTGGTCTAACAAAAACCAAATGAAAGTAACATTTTTATGAGCTGTTGTAATGTGTATATTGTGTATGAATGACTTTAGTGCACATTGTGTTTGGTATTGCTTTGACTTTGTGTGACCTTCATAGCGTGAGGAGGCGCTAAGTGTGGCCATTGGTTTATGGAGTTTGAAATACGTAAGATGTGGAAGTGATGCTTCCCTATGATCTGTACAATACAGACCGGAAAATTAGAAAGGAAAACTATAGGAACTTGAGTGTTTTCTGGAAGTTGCTGTGATTGATGTGTTAATGACAGATGGATTGTATGAGGCAGATATTTTGCCCTTTGCAGATGTGGACGGACGGTTGTATGGACAGTATTCGCCAATGAGATACCAGTGGCTTTCTGACAATTGGAGACGCCACAACTTCTGTTTTAGAGCCACGTCATGCAGTTTAAAATCATTTTTAATTACCTGCCAAATTGGTTTTTGTAAGCTTTCAATGATTTGCTGCATATGTTAGTTGGCAGTCGTGGCTTTAACCCTTTCCATTCCAAATTATTATCACAAATTGCAACAGTCTGGCCCAAATTTACTTTGCAGAAAGTCACTAATCTTCGAATTTGTACAGCAGCCATTGTGTCGCAGCAGCTTATGAAAAAATAACATAGAACATTTCAGTGTAACGTGTTGATTTGAGCTGGACACTGGACTATTAATAGTTAATTAGATGGTGGTACGTGATAATTAGATGACTTCTGTGGTGGCTCACAGAACAGTTTTATAGTACTTCAAGTAAATAGATCATCACCAGTGCAGCCCCCAGCCAATTACCTTCATAGAAGTCATAGGTGCACATTGTTTTGCCTATTACGGTCTCATACGGGTCATTAGATTCTGACAAGGACTGCAGTTCTCGTGCCAGAGTCTTGTCCAGGGTTGCTGGTCGCCGCACCACTTGGCCCAGTACTGGCTGCAACCAATGAACATGCTTAGTATGAAGTACTGCAACCCACTACAGATCCTCTATGGTCTTTATAACGTGCTGTATAGTTACCAGTTCTAGGTAAGGCTGCAGCATGCCGTCAACTACTTCCTCCGATATGACGACGGTCCCGCACTCCAACCCAATGCCCCCGCACGTTCCGATGCGGAAGAATACGGGATCTCGTACACGCGCGTGGTACATCAGCTTTATAACCTCGTGCAGCAGAATGCCGATAGAGGGTATTCCCATCCCGTGCTGTGGCACAAAGGACAATCTGAGTGAAGAAACCACACGCGCGCGCGCACACACACACACACACACACACACGCACGCAGTACGCTGGTGTTCATCCGAACGTGCAGTATTGCCAATAGTGAGTGCGCACTCAGGTGGAATAGTCGGTCGCTCCTCTGTTCAAGTCGGGCCGACCCCTAACACGTAATTTCGCCTGTCGTCTTCACTATCTAAAAAAATTCACTTCATACCGGAACACGGAGCTGCGTTCGGAGCTTTGCATGCAAATTCGGTCACTTGGTTTGTACGTCCCTAATTATAATGATTCCTCATATGTGTTTTGCAAAGACATCACATGCCCGACCCAGGTCACACTTTCCTCACAATTTCGCTGTTCCATCATTCACAGAAGGCTGGCTATAAGTGCATCGAAACTTACGGCCTCATGATGGCTGCCTTGGACAGCCGAAACATGTAGTTATTTTAGATACGCTATAATAAAAGAGTAACGGGCCGGGATAGTTCAGACGGTATAGCGACTCGCTACGAGCCGGTGGGGGCGAGATTTTCCGCACCCATCCAGACCGGCCCTGAGGCCCACCCAGTCTCCTATACAATGGGTACCGGGTCTTTCACGGGGGTAAAGCGACGGGGACGTGGTGTTGACCATCCACCCCATCTAGCACCGAGGTTAAGGATAGAGTAGAGCTGTATCGTACTGTACCCTTACTCCCCATCTGGGCCTTCGTGGCTTGTTCTAGGATGAACGTTACTTTTTACCTTTTATAATAAAAGAGTTGTGTAATGGCAGATTGTATCCCTATCGTTGCGAAACAGAAGAATGATTGCCAGTTCGTGGCCTACTATAATCGCTTATAGCGGAAAACAGATAGAAATTACAATGCCTTTCGTAATTTCTCGGTTTTCCTACGTCTGACCGCAGATCGGACAGTGTTTTTTTTTGCTATAATTATCCGACATACAGCGCCGTGTTATGTTTATGTCGCCCTCTACAGGGTCTTCATTATACAATGCTGCTTAGGCGTTGAACTGCCAGCATTTATGGCATTTTCGCAGTGTCATAATTCGAACAACCCGCATTTTTGTGGCCTCTCATGCTTTGTAATGTCTTTTGTAATCTTCTCTGAATGGTAATATTTCCGGAAGCGTGACCTTCACAAAACTTATTGTCATTACCTGTACGTACCCCCGAAAATGGGGACCGTGGTAGCACAGTGGTTAAGGTGTTGTGCTACAAATCGGAAGGTCGCTGGTTCGATCCCAGCTGCTGTCAGTGGGTTTTTCATTGACATAAAATCCTTCCGATCGCACTATGGCCCTGGGGTCGACTTAGCCTCTAACAGAAATGAGTACCAGGAGTATTTCCTGGGGGTAAAGGCGGCCGGTGCTTAAGGCTGACAACCTACCGCCATCCTGTGCCGTTGTCATGAAATCTGGGAGCCTTAACTTCCTGGAACCCTCTGGGCCACTCCGGGCCTGTAATGGGACTGCTTTAACTTTTACCCCCGAAAATGGTAATACGCTTAACTGAGTTCAAGAAAAGAAGTCTTATGTGTCGACTCCCTCCACGTCTCCTAGAGCTTTCTTCCCTTTCCGGCCTACTTCCGTATTCCCCCCCCCCCCCCCCCCGCCCCCTTTTTTTCCCCCTCCTCCTTTTCTTGCCAACCCCCCCTCCCCCTTCAATACCCCATTTTAAAAAAAACCCCGCCAACACCAAAAAAAAAAAAAAAAAATAAAAAAT
>Ga0136643_10020096_pt1 | contig 10096 bp, 8 predicted proteins | sample TergutLab28metaG_FD_96883 | JGI IMG/M metagenome (GOLD analysis project Ga0136643, IMG submission 96883) | Labiotermes labralis P1 segment gut microbial communities from Petit-Saut dam, French Guiana - Lab288 P1 (version 3) (version 3) | ecosystem: Host-associated > Arthropoda: Insects >... | reverse complement strand
TTTTGAAGAGAAAAAAACGGAGAGTATATACCGTGTTTAAAATATTCATTACCTATATTTGTTGAATAAATATATAAAATGCAACTTTAGAGGTTAGCGGTGCGGTACGACCACTATAGTTGAAATTAGGCGTCTAAAGGGCGGTTGGCGCATGAAGCTACCAATTACACCCAACTAGTGTGGAGGTTATGAATGAAAGGGACTATATCTCTTGTGCGGACAGTGTGTTCATGACCTGCGTAGGAACGATTTCACCTTCCTGATGAAGGTTATCTCTACTTTCTTGCCTAAATATGCACCACGGAGTTTTCCTGAAGACATGCAGGCATGCCTATGCGTTCACGTCTGTTATACTCTTCTGTGAAGAATGTAAAATAATTTCAACCCATTTCTCCGAGCTAAATTAATTAAAATCATTTAAACAGCCAGATGAGGAATATTGGTGTTATAATTCAAGAGAATATCAACAAATGCACAGTATTATACTATAACGTTTTTACAATTAAAGTACTTTGACTCAGATATGTTTCTACTCTTTGTGGGTCCTCTTCAGGGAGTGTACAATAATATTTGTATAAAACGTATTTTATAAATACAAGAAATAAATTAAAATTGTTTTAAAGTTTTTGCTGTCTTGCAGAAACTGTAGATGCATAAGTGTGATGAAGTATTCCTCGCGAAATGGATCCTATATCTCATGTATACAAGGCGTGTTCGAAAAAAGACCGAACTCTTGTTATGAAAACTTTATTGCTCATTTTACAGCATTTTAAGCACTGCCCTCTTCAAAGTATTCCCCTCTATTAGCGATATACCGTTCCCAACGTTTCTTCCATTGTTGGAATGCTTCCTGGAACGCACTTTCTGTGATGACGCGCAGTTCTCTTACCGCATTTTCCAGAATCTCCTCTATGGTTTGGAAACGACGTCCTTTCAAAGTGGACTTGAGTTTGGGAAAAAGGAAAAAGTCTGCTGCGGTTAAGTCCGGAGAATAGGCTGGATGGGGCACAACGGATGTGTGATGTTTTGCCAGATAACTGCGGATGAGAAGCGACGCGTGAGCCGGCGCATTGTCGTGGTGCAACATCCAAGTCTGGTTTCCCCACAATGCAGGCCTCTCCCTGCGCACGGCATCCCTCAATCGCGCTAAAACTTTCTGGTACAACTGTTTGTTTACCATATGACCACGTGGTACAAATTCATGATAGACAATGCCTTTCCAGTGAAAAAACACAACCAACATCACCTTGATTTTTGACCGACTCATCCGTGCTATTTTGTTTTGGTCTAGGAGACCCTTTCCCCATCCACTGCGACGATTACGTCTTGGTTTCAACATCATACCCATAAACCCACGTCTCGTTTCCTGTTATGATGTTCTTAAGAAAGTTTTCATTACCATTTGCATTGGCAAGCAGTTCCTGACTAATTTCGGCACGGTTCTCTTTCTGATCGTCCATCAACAAACGCGGCACGAATTTTGCCCTGACGCGACATATCTGACGTTTTTCAGTAAAAATTTGATGGAAAGACTCTATGCTGTTGCCCACTTCGTCAGCAACTTCTCGGACAGTTAAACGAAGATTTCTACGAACCACAGCACGATCTCTGTCTATGTGGTCGTCGTTTGTTGATATGGAAGTTCGCCCAGGCCTGGGATTTTCACCGACCGACATTCGGCCCTTAAAACGCTTATAACACTGCTTTCGGCTCATAAGATCCTACCCGTATGCTTAGTTAAGCAATATAAATTTCTCTGTAAAATTTTTACCGAGTATGCAACAAAATTTCACACACACACACACACACACACACACACACCACACACACACACACACAAACACATACACACACACACCACACACCACACACACACACACACACACAACCACACACACCACGCACACACCACACGCGACCCGCACACACACACACACACACCACACCACACACACACACACACACACACACACATACAATTTGTTTTTCAAGCGGTTTCATTTTCACTTTGTCGCTAATCCGACGAACAGCTTGTGCACGTGCTCAGTTCAGCAGAAGTAGCTCGACGACTAAAGCTCGTAGAGAAACGGGACAAATGGCAGTTTGTTGTCAAAACCTGACGCTAGGTCCGCTCAGTAGCCGCAGTGCGCTCACTGTGCTGGTTGGCGCGCTATTTGAAAAGTGCAGTCTCTTTCTGAACAGGTCTCGTGTGTACTTGTGTATACATATATGTATAGAGTATTTTAATATTTTAAAAATAATATTAAAATGGCAATAAGTACAAATATTAACATCACGTAATATATATATATATATGAAGTAAAACGTTAGTTGTCTGTACATACCAGATCTTTGGAGCAGCTTGTGTGTGATCTCATTGAGGTACGGTACAAAGAAATTGAAAGTGCGACTTGACGTTATGATGGTGTAAGTCACAAAACAGCTTGACGTAATAGGTCGCAAATGAGTTCGAATAGGTGTTACAGTGCTTTAATTTAAAAGTTTTATGATATAACATAGAGTATTTGTTTATATTCTTTTGAATTTTAACCTGCGCTCTGATATCAATACCATAAAATTCGATGATGTCAACATTTTAGAATTCTCTTGAATTTTAAGATTTAGTGCACGGATAAGAATAACACAAATTTGGTGTTATAATATTAATACAATGTTGTGTTACGAATAATTAACACTTTAAAAGCGAAGAGCAGACTGCTTTATTTAAAGACCCAGTCCGTACCGCGCTGTAAACACTTTTCATCCCGGTTATCAAAACCAATCAATTTATGCTGTAAGTGGCACAAGTCGCTGTTCGTTCTCAGATAAATACAAAACACATAAATACAGTGTGGGCTGAGAGTACAGTTGTTGAATATTAAACTTGTTGGTGCATCACGTGACCAGTAGGCTTTAAATGGTTAAAAGAACGACATATATTTTACAGACCACAGAAATGTTTCCTGTAAGGAATTTGGATATAGAAATAGATCATCGTCAAATGATTGGTCTGTACAACAAATGTCACGCTTATCCCTTATCGACTATAATTTCATAATCTTAAGTCAACTCTTCCTTCTTTTTTTTTTTTGGTTTGAAGAACTTCCTTTTTATAAACGTAATGTTTCTCTGTGGGAAGTAGGTTCACCCTGTGGGCAGGAGAGAAGTCAAAGTTTAAAGCACTATAAGATTCGATTCGGTTGGATGTTGAATTCAGTGGGACCAGAGAGGGATGTGTTTGGAAAGAGAGATAGAACGAGAAAACAAAAAGAGTGTGCGGGAAGGAAGAAGATGAAAGGGCTAAAAAAAATAGTAGGAAACGGAAGAAGAAAAGTGTTATCCCGTGCAGGGAACATCGGACATTTATATCTATGTGACAGTGTGGTCCACACGGGATCATATCGTGTCCTAACTCCGCGGGTTTAATAGCTGGCAATAAACTGCTAGCATACACTGCTCGGTATCTCTCGAGACCTACCCGTAGGCGTCAGACAGGTACACCCCTCACCATGAAGTCCAAATGACCTTACGTATTGCGTCGATTCAAACCATAGCCTGTGAATCCATTGTAGGCGTGAAAACTAATCGGTTTGCAACACGATCTGGTTGCGTAGGTATCTGGGAATTATTTATGAAAGCGTTCATAAGGAAATGATATGTTATAAATTAGGGTAATCAAAATCCGTGGCTATGCCCATCCTTACATTTAGAGCCTTGGTATAAGAAATCGGCATGCTGCAGTAGCAACTTCCAATTTATACGTAACGTATGCGTTGTATAAGATTTCTTGTCTTTGTGCAATTCTCTGTGAGACGAATGTGAAGAAAAATCGCCACCCACATGTGCTAAAGTTTGTAGACCTATTTTGAGTAATGTTAAAAGTGTAACTGTTATGATAAACTTTTGGTACGAGTGCCATAAACGGAACACTTTTAATTATGCATTCCTTTTAGCTCGTATTCAAATATCTCAGTGAGACATACTCAACTTTCGCCTTTATCGGTCATATTACTCTTTTTAACGAGTGTAAGCAGTTGTTTTAAGTATCTCAACGCGCAAGGAAACATGGAAGATGTTGATTTCCTTGCAGGAACACTATCAGCATCAGCGCACATCTTGTTGTAGCGTTTCGTAGTTTTTTTCAGGTAAGCATATCTTAGTAATTAATTTGTGTAAATTGAAGGAGACTATTTCTTTATGTGCGCCACTTATTAACTAGTTTAATTCTCTTCAATAAGACTTTCGCTGACTTGACACTGTGACAGACTGCGCATAAAAATGAGGGTGTTCCTAATTCCAACAGCGTACATAAATTAGGAATTCTTATGTTGGAGGGCTTATGTATATTACATAATAACTATACTTATAATTAATTTGTGGGTTGCTAATCCAAAAGTAAATACTGTTAATTTCTAATTATGACTGTTTTACTGAAAATTACTAATATTTTAATATAGACTTTCGCTTTACATTAAATATCATTTTGAATATTTGTTTAATAATTTTTACATATTTGTAGGTTTACAATATCAGAATAAGGACCTACGTCTTTTTGATTTGCACAACTTTTCTGCCGACTGTTTTTCTTTGATGCAATTAAAAATATCGAAAATATTTTTATTTCCTAGAAAAGTTTTAACTTTGTTCAAAATTATGCTAGATGTAATTACTCCTCCCCCCTCAGATGAAACAAAAGTGTCTAAGCTTATATTGTTGAAATATTACTCCATTATGTTACTATATCCATAACTCATTGTGTTGGAAAGTATACGACACGAAATCCTAGGTTCTAGACTTTTGAATCATCCATATATTAATGTGAAGTCACTAACAATCCATGTGTTTCAAAAACTTACTTGGTGTGGAAGTTGCATTTGTGACGGTACATTTCAGCATTGGTAAGAAAAACGTTTAACTTCCTTTATGAATTTTGCCATTCACTTTAATATTTCAGACACTGCTATAATTATACTCTTTTTCGCCATTCAACTTGTTTTGATTTCATATGAAGACACAGTTTTCTATCACATCAATTTCTAAAGTTTAGGTTTCTTTTACAAAGTATTGTTAGACCTATTTAATAGATTAAATGTAGAATGAAAAGTAATAGTTGTGTCATTACTTCTACGTTTGTATAGAATTCTTTCAATGTACTGTTATTACGATCACTCTGTCGTAGTGTCGAAACATTCTAGAGAAACCAATTCATGTCGAATTTTGAGAATGTCTTGCAGCAAAACGGAAAAGAAGACGAAATGAAAATCCTCATATCAGTAGAGACCGATATGACCATTTAGTTCCAGACTGTGTTCTCTGCAGAAACAGAAGCACAATCTTGTGGGCTATTGTCTTCTTGGACTGGAATTACACAGCAATGACCATTCTTGCTCAAATCCTATTCCTTTTACCAATTTCGTTCTGACGACGTGTTTCTGTGGGAAAAGATGCCAATCGTTTTCATATCTGGTGTAGAGACGCTGGTTAACGCGCCACGTTTCCTAACAGCAACGTATGATTCTACCATGCTGCTGCATAGAAATTATACATCAAGATGTGTAGCAGTTGTATTTACTGTCAGTACCTGATTAAGTAATCTGCTCTCATTCTTACGTATTTCCTATATTTACAATAAAAATATTATGGTGTCTGAGGTATATTAACACATTTTGCGATTTCTCTGTATGAATCCTTCTTATATTTATATTTCTTCTACTTAATATATTATTGTTAACTGTGTTGAATTTTGTGTCGCATTGCGTAATAAGTTATGGAGAATGTTTTGTAGGTTAATATCGTCTCTATTCACATGTGAAGTAACTGGTGGTTTTTTCTGTACATTTTCTAAACTTTTGCAACAAAATATAAAATCTTCAATAAAAATGTCTTATAATTATATAAGAGGTAAAGCAGTCTCATTACAGGCCTGGACAGGCCCAGAAGGTTCAAGGAAGTTAAGGTTCCCAGATTTCGTAACAACGGCACAGGATGGTGGTAGGTTGTCAGCCTTAGGCACCGGCCGCCTTTACCCCCAGGAAATACTCCTGGTACTCATTTCTGGTAAAGGCTGAGTCGACCTCAGGGCCATAGTGCGATCAGAGGGATTTTATGTCAATGGAGAATCCACTGACACCTGCTGTTATCGAGCCAGCGACCTACCTAATTGTAGCGCAGCACCTTAACCACTGTGCTACCGCAGTCCCCCTTATAATTATGTAAGAAATGGAAATAATTTGGAAAGTGCTGTCCTTATAGAATAAATATAGACGTAGTGGATTATAACGCAATTTGATTTGTCACGGTGAAAAATGTCAACGAATACTGGAGGTGTTGATTGAGTCCAGTATAAGAACGATGCAGGACTGTTTTTGACTGACTGGGACTTGGTGAACGTGACAGATCCGTGAGAAGCGTGAACGAAGGGTTCGTTTGGACTGGAAGGACCAGAAGACGAACGATGAGCGAGGACCGAGGGATCCGTGGACCGAGTCGCAAATGTGATCGGTCCGAAACAATGTCAACGATGAATCCATAGAGCAGACAATTGGGTCCAATCGGGTCGTCTACTGAGTTGTTCATTCGCAACTATTTGTTCCATAACGGTACACCTCCGTTCTGACGGCTTGGCATAGTATTAATCTGTGTAATAAAAGTGTACAGTTAATTTAGAACACAAATCAATCCAGGATTTATAAATTTGAAAAAAAATCAATTCTATGAAAATAACAGTTCTTGATAAATATGATAAACATTTCAGAATTAAGTATTATGTTATTGAATTACGCAGGAATGTTATCATATTTTAGTGCTCTATTACATTATTTTGTTATTACTTGTCTGTCGGTACCAACCGTGTTATATCACAAGCATATTCTCGACGAGATAAGAATCCATACTCTCCCGAAACTCTCAATACAAATAGTTTAGCTCAGCATCTTCGAAACTTACGTTAACTAGCAAAAGATAAGGACAGTTGCAAACTATTGAACTGTTAAAATATTACTGTGTTGAATTATTCTTGTGAGTTTTGGTTTTGCATGTATACAGCCACTCTTGGTACTTTAGCCTTTGATGGCTTCCAGGACTGTATATTTCTAGCAAAAATGACCATGAATGTCCAAAGTAATATTTTTTGCACGTTTATAATTCTAAGAAGTGAAGATGTCATGAATTGTAGGCTGATTGTGAAGTTTAAACTTCCCGAATTGTAAGTTGAACATGAAGTTTTGCTGAAATCGAGGGCGTAATATCGGGTGACGGAACTATAGACTTGTCCCTTTCTCCACTAATCTGTTCAATTTCCAAGAGCCGTGGACGGTGGTTTGATGATAAGGCAACTTGGCCCGCAAACGTCTCTAGTTAAGCTGGACAACAAGAAACTTAAGGCGGAACCCAACCAAAGTTTACGTCGCTTCACAATCGAAATCAAAGTCTTGAGAAGGATACAGACAGTGACAGCTCTTCTTAAACAAAAAGCCCATCATCTCAGGCAGCAGGAATAGGAAATAGCTTTCGTACCCATGGAAGCTTATGATTACACATGTCTGCCGGTATATGAGGAGTCCTTCCCTATCTGTCCGGCTTATTGTTATGGAACTGACGTACAGTCTACGTCACACTAGGGTTGGCGCGTGAAGTGTGGGGTAGGGGAGATTGTTGGAGAATCTTATAGTCATGAAGATGATGTAAGATGAAGTTGAATCTTGTTGTATAACAACGTAACATCTGCCAGAACTGACGTACTAAGTTTCTCCCCAAGTTTTCGGTGGGGTTTACTTCCACGTGCCCTACACATGCGGTGGTTTGATAGCATGTGACGGCGACGCCTATAAACTTGGACACTTGGATTATGGAAGTTCACACTTTGCTGGAATAATATAGGCACGCTGTCATACTGTAATTAAGGGTCCTGAAAGCTATTCAGCCACGTGGATTTATCAATATCGCTGCTCTTTCCCGTGGACTAGCTTGAAGAGGGTACATTCCGTAATAAAATAATTATACAGAAACCAAGATGCGTTATCTGCCGTTTATTGCGTTGGGTAAAGTAGGCTTTGCAATCGGTTCATCGTGGTTAAAATTAAAATGGGCAATAATGCTGTAGAAGGGTCGTGTATTTCACGAAAATGTGACGAATGGTTTATGGCGTCGGTGTGCAGGAAAAGTGCGTTTGTCATCTTATGTTAAGCAGGATGCGTTCTTAATCAATAAATTGTCATGAATAAGTAAATTAAATTTGGAATTTCCACACAGCTTTCGGCAAAAATCTCTCGTTTTGAATGTAAACAAAATCTATGAAACAGTTGATGGAAAATAAGAATAAGTTATGGCCTTGTAGTCGACTAGTACGGATAAAAATCCAAATGGCTGTCTAACTTTGTGTCAAGGGTGCAAAAATCCCTTGTGCCAGATCGCCCGGGTGAATACGTTTTGTATGGTGGCGTCTAATACTTGAGGGCCCTCAGTAAGGGACCTGCTTCAAGGCACTCTCCTAGCCATTTGAATTCTAGGTGACTCCTAGATTTCTGGAAAATTTGTGGACTTTGTCGCATTTTACAGTTTTGTTTAACCCTTATCCTGCTAACGTGTAGAATATGGTGAGCTCCTAATAATGCCAGCAGATGACAGATGGGATTTAACTCGGTGTTTAAAGGGTTAACGATTGTGGTACTCGTATATATATATATGAGTGACATATATATATATATATATATATATATGAGTGTGTTTATAACCGTATTTAAAGCATGTTTTTTTAAAATATATTTGTGCCCGTAAGAATCAGAATAATTGACTGGCATTATGCTTATAATTCTCGCATCGAATTTCATAAAAATTTCATTAGCGATTAATTGTGTGCATAAAAATATACTTTTATGCCAATGTAATGTAGGCTTTATTGTGGGTCAGTTTGGCTGAAAATGTGAACTTCCTGTCAAAGTTTAGCCTTAAATGTCAGATTTTTAATAATTTGTTTGAAGGGTTTACTCGTTATTGCTGATAGATCACAAAAGGCCAGAATGGCCTCTACATAAGGCATTTTTTTTCGTATTGTTAAGAACACTTGAAATTTAATGTGCAGGTTTGTGATGTTACGTTTCGCATTTACTGCAGGTGATGGCCTTGCAATGTCGTCCCGTAAAGCCTGTGGTATCATCAGCAGTACAAAAGGCAATTATACTTTGAAAAGTGTTAGACCGATTTGTAATAGCCTCATTCTGATGTTCCTCATAAATTCTTGGATAATTGAAAGGGACTGTTCGTAGATTGTGGTACTGACTGTACGGAGAGCTAATGCAACAGCGACAGACTCTTTTCGATAGAGTTGTAGTGTAGTGATTGAGCGTGAAGGAATCACTATGAAGGAGCTTCACGAAAGGAATATTGTAGCTTTTTAATGTCTACTTTTTGTGAAACGTTTCGTTCTGGTTTTCGTACGCTTGCATAAGTTCAGTTTTAACAACACAGGTTTTCAAGATCCGTGAGTTCTTTCAGAAATTTTGCGATATGTTTGATACGAACATTTGAATTAACTGCTTGTATGTTAGGTAGCCTCAAGTGTGTTTTTGGACGTCAGCGAACCATAAGAAATGACGCAACTCTGCAGCGTGGGAAGAAACAGTTCAGAGAACCCTAAGAAGCAAATATCGCGTGATAAACTCCTTAAAAAGCATAAGAAATTTTAAAATGTTAACCGCAAATTATTTGAATGTTCACTACATTTCCATATTCCAAAATATTTACGAAATTAACGCCCTTTCTTCTGTAATGTAGGATGCTACCTTTGCAATCGATGTTGTCAGACTGAACTCCCAGTATTACTGTATGCAAACGCTACACCGTAAGGACAATGACCTTAAATATTTAAAGAATTAAAATGGGCGGCCATTTATTGAAGGCAGTGTAGATGGTTGACCGCCTCTGTGGTCTAGTGGTCAGAGTTTCTGGCTACAGATACAGAGGTCCCGGGTTCGATCCCGGCGCTACCAGGTTTTCTGAGTAGTAGTGGGTCTGGAACGGGGTCCACTCAGCCTCGTGAGGTCAATTGAGGAGCTACTTGAATGAAAAAAGTAGCGGCTCCAGGTCTAGAAAACAGAGA
>Ga0136643_10020094_pt1 | contig 10096 bp, 9 predicted proteins | sample TergutLab28metaG_FD_96883 | JGI IMG/M metagenome (GOLD analysis project Ga0136643, IMG submission 96883) | Labiotermes labralis P1 segment gut microbial communities from Petit-Saut dam, French Guiana - Lab288 P1 (version 3) (version 3) | ecosystem: Host-associated > Arthropoda: Insects >... | reverse complement strand
TCGTGCAGTATGTTTATAAGAACTTTATTTTACAAATTTTAGGATACATCAATGTGGTCCCCTTCAAAATACTCCCCATTTGACACAATACACTTGTCCCACCTCTGTTTCCATTGTTGGAAGTACCCTTGGAATTCCGCTTCTCTTAAGCCCTTCAGCAGTGATGTCATTTCACTTTCAATTGTCGTCACATCACCCAAATTCCGCCCCCACAGCACCAATTTGCATTTGGGGAATCGTAGATCCACGATTCGTCACCTGTGATGACCCCATCCAAGAATTCATCGCTTTCCTCTGAGGTTTTTCAGTCGGCGCAACACTCCTTCCTTCGCAACTTTTGCTCAGGAGTGAGCAGTTTCAGTACAATCTTGGCGCAAACCTTTTTCATATCCAAATGTTCCGTCAAAATCGTGTGAACGGACGACTTTCCCAAACCAAGTTCTTCTGCTGTCATTCTAACAGTCAATCGGCGGTCACTGAGCACAAGAGAACGCACACGATCGATGTTTTCATTACCACTTGAGGTGGAGGGGCGTCCTGACCTGGCATCATCCTTGGGGTCTTCACGGCCTTCCCGAAAACGCTGGACCCACTTGAAAACAGTTCTTTCCTCTCCATAAACCTGTTGCAACATTTGATGGATTTCGGGGCCATTCTTGCCCAGTTTTACAAGAAACTTGATGTTACTTTGTTGTTCAAGGTTTTGATCGATCTCCATTTTGACAATGCGTGAATATGCGTTCCACAAAAAACTAAACCACGAAGTCTGTCCATCTCCTACAGCGGTCTGGCTCCTACTGAAAGTCAACTGGGTCCTGTAGAGTGAGGAGAGCTGGAGGGGTGCACCACCAGTTAACATCTCACTCCTCTAACCTACTGCACGAACTTCTTGGACAGGCTACGTACATTCATTTTTATTATTTATTTTTGTTGTTTACTTTTCTGAAGAAAATATGTTGGTGTACATATTTTGAAAGAATTTTTAAATATCTTATTTGTACAAAAAACTTTGTGTAGGCACTTTTATGTCTGTCTGTCTGTCTGTCTGTTCGTTGTTCAAGTGATACGAAGAACAAAAAAAGACAATTTCATGGATTGTTATTCCTGCTGAACAGATATATAATGCATTTACTTCAAGGCCAAAATACAAGGCGCAGTATCCAAACTTATCATAATCAACCATCAGGCATCCTTCACAAACTGAAAATTCACCACTAATATATCTAGTATCGAATGGTCCTGAACCCACATCATCCTGGCTTAGACATATTGCTGTAATCACCTGAGCTTAGGCACTGGAAGTGAGCATGCAGATAAGGGAAGTGAAAGTGATATATTGTTTACTTACAGAAAAACATGGTAATAGTGCACTGTTGGAGGCAGCTTATTCACTGAAACGCATTTTAGTGTCTCAGGAAGGTATAAGTGACCTTGTCTTGAGGAATTTGTTAAAAAGCACAAATCACCTTTTGGTTTCTAGACTGACAGGGTGGGATCTTCTACAAAGATACTCCAAGATATCATGCTTCCAGATGTGCTGAAGAGTGTACCATTGTTTTGTTTCACAGTAAGGTCATTAAGTGTACTTTGATAATGTGAACTTTCTCATCGAAACTACTGACTAGCAACACAATTCAAAGGAGCACTTACTTATTGACTCCACAGAGCTCAGTATATAACTTTGTTCCTCCAAAATGTAGTAAATATCATAGTTACAATGAGTAATAATCTTTATATAAGCTATGACAAGACGTGCATTCTGAAACAGATCCAGTATAAATATTCTTGGCATATCTTTGGGCACAAAAAGTGCCTTCATTTACAGTTGGTCTGCACACAATTCTGCATTGCCTCTGTGTTGGGAAAATGGTGACTTCTTCAAGCGCTACTTCCAGGGCAAAAATAAAAGTTACCAATCAGCCTTGGGTTAATCCAGTTTTCTTGTTGCATTTACATATTGGATGTAATTTAATGAATATTTTTGTTCAGGATATGCATCAAAAGGGCAGGGAATTTTTCAGCTCCAAATTTCAATGAACATGGCCAATATCATATACAGTATATATGTGCGCTCATGAATCACAGAAATCATAGGGGTACATACCGCATAAAATTTCGTTTGGATACACGGGTAGCCTGGAGTGTGTATGTAGTAATAACACGTTTCAGCAAATGGTATTGAATACTTTATTAAATTCACAATGCCTATCTCCAATAAACTTTGGCGCTAATTCTGACAAGCATGCATAACATTTATCGTAAAGACATAACCACGTTGAATGAGTGGTAATACGACCAATACGTCGCGTCACCCTGGTAATTTATTCGTATGGGACGTACTAAATGCAATCTCAGCGTAACTCAGTCGCTACAATGAAAGGAAATTAGATATGCGTATGATACGTTTGACATTACATTTGAGTTACTCCAAATTTCATTGCCCATTCACTAAAAGTTCCCGATGGCGTACTATAACACACTCCTAGCCACACATCATCTAGCTTCCTTCTTTCCATCAATTGTTTATCTGCTGATTCATTGCCACTAGGCACAGAGTCTAGAGAGCACAGATGAATAGTTGGTTTGCAACTTCGAATGCTTCGCACTAATACGGCGGTACCATGGCATTTCTACAGATAGGATCGAATATGTGTACAGGATTCCGATTTAATGTTTCTTGTTATACTATTTAATTCTCGCACTCATTTAAGCTTACTGAGCAGTGAAAATGATGGGACTTCATTCGTCTGGCTCAAAAATTTCACTCTTTGGCACATCATCAACAAGGTTGGTAGGCTATGACTGATCAGTGGATGTGATAGACCTCACAACAAATGTTCGAGGTTTTTTGTTGCGCAAGAAATAAGTGCTGGAGGCTTATTACAACAAATATTGCAGTGTGTTAGAAGTGCGGAGTTATTAATGGAATATATGAAGTATGTGTAATTTGTAAGCATCTCTTATATTAGAGACCTTTAATGTACAGAATATAGTGTTTCGCGGAAGTATATAGAATATCCTCCCTCCAGGCAGGTAGTCGGCCATTATATGGTGCTCACATGACCCTGTTGTTTGGCCCCGTGATCAAGTCGGCTGGCTACCTGGCAAATTCAAAACTTTCACAAAGTGCTTTCTCATGGATATGTTAGATCATACTTTGGAAAGCAGGTATGATGTTATTTGGAACCCTGAAACCAGTCAGTATACAAGACTATGTATCTGTTTTACGTAATCTTGTGTCGAAGGTCACTGGCTAAATGTGTTGTCGTAACCTAATCGAGCAGTAGATATTGGCTAAGAGATATTCACAGTTTATCGCAAATCAGTGGTAGTTGTGTAGAATCTTTTACGTACCTCACAATGAATATTGTTAATGAAAAAATTTATATTTGATGACCTTATACTCGGACAAGTAAATATATTCGGCAACTAATACCCGAAATCCACCTTCATCCACGGCGTGCCAGTTAGTGTGATTAGGTTTTCCGGCATAAGTTTTTGTTATGCGTTGAATTAAAAAGAAAGATACTTGAAGTGAGTGCTTGACTCTAATATTTTTTACTATCAGCAGTTAGAGGCATCGAAGAAAAAGTAGTAGTTAGTATTTGTGCGTTCCCTTAATTGAGAACCACTCCTGCGATGTTGGCAGGTGGTTGAGAAGTGTGCAATTTGTATTTCATTTCCACGTATTTTGTATAATTTAATTTCTATAGTGGAGCTATTTAATGATGATAATGCAAGTGCAAAATGTGTTCATGTTCAATAATGGTGTTGAAGAAGATGAGTGGCCCAAGAGAAAGTAACACAGAGGTGGTGAAAATGGTATAATGAGCAGTTTCACGATTTATGGTCCACCAGATACTGGTGTGTTAAAATGAAGGATTATGAGATGGTCAGGGCATGTGACATGTATTGGAATGATGCAAAATATGTCCAGAATTTTTGTGGGGCGGCCAGGAGGAATGGAATCACTTGGAAGACAATCGTTTGAATAATCGGACAGTATTAAAATGGGTCATTAAAGAAATTGGGGAGGGGGGAGAGCATGGATTGGATTCATTTGGCTGAGGATAGGGACAAGTTATGGGCAGATGTTTGCAGAATATTGATCCTTTGGGTTCAACACAATGTCAAGAAATACATGATGAGTGAAGACTGTAGTACCACTCACAATTTGTACATTGTGTACAACGTTTTACGCTAATGTGGTTGCCAGCACAGTGCTCAAATGTGGTGCTGAAAACAAAATGTCATTGATGTGAATACTAAAGGAAAGAGGACTGTAATCCATACAGATGAGCCCTTGAGCATTCATTTTAGTGATAAATTATAAGGCTTCCCATTGTAATCTGCAGCTAATGGTGAGAAACTTCAGGCTTTCAAATTTAATCCAGCATTCCCAGGAGGCTTTGATGTTTATTCCAGCACACATAGGCTGTATTATCGCTTTATACAGAAGGTTTTCATTTGTAATCAGTGGAGGTGAGGCTTTGTGGTAGAAACTTTATACCACTTTAACTGTGATTCCTGAAGTTTTGGCATTGAATATGATGTAATATAAAGGCATGGATACGTGTTTGCTCAAGTGCTTTACTGTGCAATTCTTCGTTAATACACCAAAATACCATCCCATTACCAAAGAAAGATTTAACAGTAAACATGGAACTGTAATTGTAATACATTCCTTGATTTCCTTCTTGCTTTATCAAATGCTCTTCTTGCCATATTATATCATAGTCACAGATGCTGAAGTCGTAGAGTTGCGAACATACATAAAAAACTTAAACTACTGTGTTATGCGCATGTGTTTGGGGTGAGGGGGGCAGAAAGGGGCTACTACTTACAAGTAAGGATTTATGGGAGGGTCACATGGCAATATGAAAGTGATAATAAATATTTTGTAGTCAGGCAGTGGGCGGAATTACTACAGTGTTCTTTTGCAGGGTTGTCAGGCTGGCATTGGCTGTTCATGATATCTTCAGGCAGTTGGCAATAATAGCTTAAGAATAATGGATTGTACAGGAGAAGATAAAACATTCTATTCTGGTTTCATGTTTTTGGACTGAATGCCTGAAAGAAATACACTTATTTTAAAAGTCAAATGTGGTCACACTAAGTGAGTTTCATTTCAGAAAATACATAATAAAATATAGTTTTGTATAGAAGAGAGAATTTTTTCACACTAATTTGCTCAAGGCTATATATTGTGATTATGTTAGCATGTCTACTCATAAATATTGCATATGTTACACATAAAAGTGTTACAGTGCTGGTGAGTGAAGAATTCCAAACATTCGTATTGGAAGGGAATTGGCATTTGGTACACACTAGTTGCAAAATGGGTAAACCAGCAGCTGATAGAAGTTCACAAGCTCCACCTACTTAGGCAGATCATGAAATATTGTGTAAAGAGCTAAGTAGATCCCATCCTGATCACCTTGAATATGTGTTCCTTCTCTTGATAATTGTTTTGTTTTCTTTTATGAAGTTGGATCAGTTACATTGTTTTCATTCCCACATTGTGAACAGCATTTAGCTGTACTGCTGTTGTGTGTTTGGTTTGTTGGTGTTTATTGGAAACTTGTTAACTTAATATGTATTTGTTGTTATATGCAGTTAATATGATTGTACAGGCTAGCTTCATGCACCGTCTAGTAGCCTGTTTTTATTTGGGTGAATGCTGTTCATATATCAGGGTCATACAATTAATGTTACTCTCACACAGTTTTGTGTTATGGTGTGGGAAATTGACACATGGATGTGTCACATGAGGTTTTAAGGGCAGGAATAAAAAATACCAGCTTCAAGGATGTGATGACATGTAGTCGGGTAGAAATGTTTGTGTTCCAAGGAACAACCACTTGCTTTCTTCTTCAGCTTTTGTGATATATCAGTTGATATTTGTTACATGTACTTCACATTCTAGCATGTGGCTTTCTTCTTGATGCCTGTTGACAGATTTGACACATCTTGGTAGACAATGTGGTCATTTGCCTGGTTGCTGTGTTATTTGAATTTCACCTGATCTGAATGTAGATAATCATCTGTGTCTATTCAGTCTTCTTTAATTGTTGGGCTTTTAATTGAACTGAAATGTTTATTTTGATACTTTGTTGTGGGTTTTTTGGGGGGAGGGGGTGGGGGTGAGGGATCACAATACACAGTGTGCTTACTGTAAAATTCTAGATGTTAGTATTAACAGGTCTGATAACCTCTTATGACCTGTTTCAGCTGCAGGTATTGTAAAAGAACATTATAAAAGCAGAGTAATTCTAGGAAATGCATTCCATTTCCAGCTTTTCTGTGCCTTGTATGAACTCGGTTTTTGACAACAACAGACTTCCCTTAGGGAGAAGTTAATTTTTTATTGGTATATATTTGTACATGATGTTCTGAAATGAGTTTGTGCTTCGTTAACTGTGTTTGCTAGGCTTACATAGAATAAGTGTTATAAATACAACTGTTATTTGAGGTGTAGTGGTTTAGGTTGATTATGCAACATAACTGCCCTCCAGTCAAGAGGATATAGAGTGCTCTGTTGGAATACAAATGTTGTATTGGTTTCTTTTCTGTGTTAACAAGTGCAAGTGAGAAATGTAAGTTGTTTTCCATTTGTATGCACTTGACTTGACATAGTATGAAGTACGTTTGCTACAGTCCAACTTAGAGGATTTGGCCATTACTATGAACATTGTTACAGCATATTTTAAGCGTGTTTTTTACGGTTGTTATGTTGCTGATATATTTTGCATCAGAAATGAATGAATGAGTAATGAAATGTTCCACACACGCAAAAACTGGAGTACACAGAATAACCTGTTCCAGTTTCTCGTAATCCACTGCAAATCCAACAAAGACTTGCCTGGGTTTGAACATGGGCTTCTGTGGTGAGAGGGTGGTGACTTACTGCCTGAACCATTGCACAGCCATAGAGTATTGTTTTGTTTTTGAAAATGATTGTTAATGTTGCACCTTGGTTTTGAATCTGGGAGCAGTGTCGGTCATGAACATTTATGTTTGTAATAAACAACTAATATCTTCCAGGTAAAACATGCAATTATGCATCTGTGAAACTGAAGTTATATGTGTACATATATATGTTAGGTAGACTAACCATTTAATTGAAAGTTTAGAGCAGTAGCATTATTCCATTAGTTATATTGACCGCTACGGTCCAATTAATTGCCTCCTCTTCCTCCTCCATTGTTACAGCATGGCTTTCAACAGATTAAAACAGTTTCCTTCTAAGCCATATTTTCATAATGTGTTCTTATTTATGACATTTGTATTTGGGTGTATAGGTACTTACAACGTTTGTATTTGGGTGTATAGGTACCAGTGTTTCAAAGGAACATGCTGTTGTTTTATCCTCAGAGTTGAAGTTGCTTCAGAAATTTTTCTTGCACAAATCCAGCAAATTAATTGCCTTTGGAAAACAATTTATAAATGAAGGCAACATTTATTTGTTTCATATTAAACAAGTCTGTGCTATGGGTGAGCCCCAACTCACTAGCTCTGTGGAGGCTGAGGTTCCATGTCAGGGGAATCCATGTGGGATTTGTGTTGGACAGCGTGGAACTAGGAACACGTTTCTCTCAAAATATTTGGGGTTCTCCTTTCATTCTCATTTCATCAGTGGTCCATGTATTTCATTAATCTACCAATCACCCTATTAATCTTAGTAACTTACAACATAATTATATGAAATACTACAAGGAATCACTGTAGGCAGTGTATTGTTTTGTTGCTGTTTGAATATATTGAAAAGAGTCTGGTTTTGGCAATTAAACACAGTTTATAACACAATTTATAAGTAAACAAAAATTAAGTTAACTGGATTATCATGTCATATATTCTGTTACTTGTAAGAACTTGATAGAATTCTATGTTTCAATTATAAGTAATTCTTTCATACTAACCTGAAATAGCAGAGGACTGAGTTAGCTAGGACTTTGTTTACAGATCTCCAGAGAGATCTGTGTTTGTGGTGCAAATTGATATTGAAGTGAGGGTAAGTGATGGTAACAGTACAGCTCTCTTGGTTACTGTTGTAGAGTAGCGTACCACATCGATACTGACGGAAAGCTGTGTTCCAGCCAGGACAAGGACGGAGAAGCAAGTGATGGTTCCTGCCTGGGTACTGACAAAGAGATCATCACAGCACAGAGTCTGACCATCGTGGAGGAAGATGGTTCCTTGGGTTCAGGCGAGGACCAGGCAGCAGTGGCAGAACTGGCACACACTCAGGGACTGCTGGATGCTGGTGATGATGATGTGCAATACCAGTTTCGTTCTGGAGAGGGCGGTTAGTTCACCTTCCAAGAGTTTTGTGCCAGTTATGGGCTGTGTGGGATATGTTTTCTTTGTCTTAGCAGTTCAGATGCACAGACCATCTGAGTGTAATCTTACTTGTTATGGCCTTTAATATTGTCCATGTGGGAATGTTTGTCTTCATTTCTGGTGCTGAGGATATTTGTTTTAAGTGACTGTGTTGTATTTGACATTTTATAGCGGGGAATGTAGTTTCCATGTGTAGAAGTCATTTCCCGTGTTGTATTCTATTTTCCACAATGACCTGGTCTCCTGTTCGGTGGTCACTGCGATTTTTCTTTGCGTGTGAAGCTAACCGCTTACCTCTTTGTAATTATAGATTATGAATAGGTTCAGGATGTGCACAAAGACAACTTCACCTCGCAGTTTCATGTCATATACACTGCGTTCTGCGTTGGCGATTTTCTTTTTTTTTAATACATATTTTGTGAGTTTATTCCTGCTGTCTGTCAGATGATAATTTTTGTGTCATTTAAACTTGTCTTGGTTTAGTTAATGTGAATTATCTGAGATGGCAGGTGTTAGATTTTTTACTGTACGTGACTAGTTTGGTTGAAAAAAGACAAAAAATATGAGATTATGACTGTAATTGCCAGTTTTTTGTGTGTTGTAAGCTTCAGGTTTTGTGTTACATTGTTTACTGCAAGTCACATTCAGTTCCTGTTATTTTGTCTATTGCCATAAAGACATAGAGTAATATGCTCCCTCTAGTCATTCCTCCCACAATGCCTTGCTGTGGGTCAAGAAGGTAATCTGTGAACTTCACAGTGTCTGAGCAAACAACAGTAATGTGGAAATATATTTAATGAAGTATGGTATTCATATTAGGAATGAATTTTTATTCAGTAAATGCAGGTGAAATAATACTACTGAAGTTTTACTGTGGAAATACAGTTAAAATATTAATTTCAGGAAGATTCTACATTACTTATATGGGAATTTGACTGTGACCATGAGAAATTAATGCAAAATGTGGAAAAGTTATGGATTACAAATTCTTTAACCCTTTAACACTGATCGACTCCTAAAGATGTCACACAGTGAGCCCTTAAAATTGTCGAACAACTTATAAAGACATCGCAAGGAGTGTGTCGAAGTTTGGAGGAGTTTTGTCCACTCCTATTCAATAAACTGCTGTGGCTTGCTAAGCTGCAGGACCATAGAAGGTCAGGGTTTCTTTATGGAACCAGAATGTACCCCCTCCACCTCCTAAACCCCCCACAAACCGCAGTTTATAATTCGACACATAGTAACTGCACATTTTTTCCCAGCTGACTAGTATGGTTTAGACACTGATATATTTGTTCTTGGCTTGCACAGGGGTTCACTGTGGTTTGAAATATCAGCACTGGCCTATGAGGCAAACTTTGTTTGTTAACCAGATAGGTTGTCAGTGGCATACTGTACCCATATAATTCAGACACAACTAATGCTAAAAAATTGGAGGTATCCACAAAAATCAATATTTACAGCTATGGGAGGACCCACAAACATTCCTCTTGTAGTGCTGGGGTAATCTGTAGGGGTTGTGGGGTAGTAACATGCAACATACAGCCGTCAATCTAGTAACGTCTTGGGCATCCTCATATAGCTGGAATTTATGCATTAGTCACATGGTAGCTTTAGATCTGTTTTGCTGTCACTGTAGAAGACGTTCATATGTGACTGGTATTACGTTTCTGCAACTGTGCCCAGTCATACACATTAGTCTAAACGACATAGACGATCGTAGGTCTTGTGCAGTGGCCGGGGGGGGGGGGGGGGG